>ERZ795050.210-NODE-210-length-95062-cov-10.985833_pt1 | contig 95062 bp, 84 predicted proteins | sample MGYA00375134_ERZ795050 | MGnify/ENA primary metagenome ERZ795050 (study PRJEB30179, sample SAMN05720221) | activated sludge metagenome | isolation source: Anaerobic digester | place: Japan | collected 2015-05-26 ... | reverse complement strand
GCCGTTGGTCAAGCGGCTGGCACCTGGCGGGGGCGGGTTTGCGTAGAGTTGGGGGGCCGGCCGGAAGGGTGAGGGCCGCGGGGGAGAGGCGATGCGGATGGCGTGGGACAGGAGCGAGATGGTGACGGCCGAGGCGGCGCTGCCGGGGCGCGCGGAGGCGATGGCGGTGCCGGAGAGCCACTTCGTGTCGGGAGAGCGGATCGTGCCGCCGTTCTCGGAGGGGATGGCGCGGGCGCTCTTCGGCCTCGGCTGCTTCTGGGGGGCGGAGCGGCGCTTCTGGCAGGAGCCGGGGGTCCATGCAACCGCCGCGGGCTACGCCGCCGGCTTCACGCCGAACCCCACCTACGAGGAGGTCTGCACCGGCCGCACCGGGCACGCCGAGGTGGTGCTCGTGGTCTTCGACCCGGCGGCGGTCTCCTACGAGCGGCTGCTCCGGATCTTCTGGGAGAGCCACGATCCGACGCAGGGGATGCGGCAGGGGGCCGACCGGGGGACGCAGTATCGTTCGCTGATCGCCTGCTTCGACGAGGCGCAGCGGGCGGCCGCCGAGGCCTCCCGCGCGGCGTACGGGGAGGCCCTCCGGGCGGCGGGGCATGGCGCGGTGACGACCGAGATCGTCGCCCCGGCGCCGCCGTTCTACTACGCCGAGGCGTACCACCAGCAGTATCTGGCGAAGAACCCCGGCGGCTACTGCGGGATCGGCGGCACCGGCGTCGCCTGTCCGGCGCCGCCCACTTCAGCCCGCTGAGCCGCCCCGCCGCGGACCGCGGGGCGGGAGGTCGGGCGCGGGCTCGATTAGCCGCGGCAGCCCCGGCTTCACCGTCCGGTCGAAGATCAGGTGCGTCTCCATGTGCGCGACCTCGGGGCGGGTGGTGAAGGCGTCGAGGGCGAGATCGCGCAGGTGATCGGCGTCGCGCACCGCGACGTGCACGAGGAAGTCGTACTGCCCCGCCAGATGGAAGAGGCCGACCGACTCCGTGAGCGCGAGCACATGGGTTCGGAACCGCTCGACGACCGGCCGGGCATGGCGGCGGAGGCGGACGAAGATCAGCGCCTCGAGCCCCACCCCGAGCGCGCGGCCGGCGACGAGCGCGTTGGCCCCGAGCAGGATGCCCGCGCGCTGCAGCCGCCGGACCCGCTGGAGGCAGGAGGAGGGGGCGAGCGCGACCCGGGCCGCGAGCTCCTTGTTCGAGAGTCGCGCATTCTTCGTCAGATGATCCAGAATGGCGAAGTCGATTCGATCCAGAGGCGTATCCAGTCCATCATTCGACAAAGAATTCGATTGACGGGCGCACATGATGTCGGCAATCGTAGAGCCCATGAAGCGCGCCGACAACCCCCCCGCCTTCCGCTCCGTGGCCACCACCGCCGTCCATGCCGGCCGGACCGATTTCCAGACGCTCGGGGTGCACGCCCCGCCGCTCGACCTCTCGACGACCTACCCGATCCCGGAGCTCGGCGAGGCGGTCGAGTCGCTCGAGCTGCTCGCCGCGGGCGCCGCCGCGGCGCCCTCGCCGATCTACTCGCGCCTCTACAACCCGACCGTCGCCCGCTTCGAGGGCGCGCTCGCGGCGCTCGAGGGGGCCGAGGCGGCGGTCGCCTTCGGCTCGGGGATGGCGGCGCTCACCGCCGCGCTCCTCGCCGCCCGCGCGGGCGAGCCGGGCGCCACCCCCAGGCAGCACGTCGTGGCGGTGCGGCCGCTCTACGGCGGCAGCGACCACCTCCTCACGAGCGGCCTGCTCGGCTTCGACGTCGACTTCGTCCGTCCGGAGGAGATCGGCGCCGCCGTGCGCCCGGAGACGGCGCTCGTGATCGTCGAGACCCCGGCCAACCCGACGCTCGACCTCGTCGACCTCGCCGCGGCGGCGCGGGCGGCGGCGCCGGCGCCACTGCTCGTCGACTCGACCTTCGCCACCCCGGTGCTCCAGCGGCCGCTCGCCCACGGGGCGGCGCTCGTCCTGCACAGCGCGACGAAGTTCCTCGGCGGACACGGCGACGTCCTCGCCGGCGCCATCGCCACGAGCGAGGCGTGGGCGGCGCGGCTCCGGCAGGTGCGGATCCTCACCGGCGCCGTCCTCCATCCGCTCGCCGCCTTCCTCCTCCACCGCTCCCTGCCGACGCTGCCGGCGCGGGTGCGGCTCGCGCAGGAGGGGGCGACGATCCTGGCGGCGCGGCTCGCCGCCCACCCGAAGGTCGTCGCGGTGCGCCACCCGAGCCTCCCCGGTCAGGATCCGCTCGGCCTGCTCGGCCGCCAGATGGACGGCCCCGGCTCGCTCATCGCCTTCGAGGTCGCCGGCGGCTTCGCGGCGGCCTCCCGGATCCTCGGCGCGGTGCGCCTGCTCACCCCGGCGGTGAGCCTGGGCTCGACCGACAGCCTGATCCAGCATCCGGCCGGCCTCACCCACCACGTCGTCGCGCCCGAGGCGCGCGCGGCGACCGGGATCGGCGAGGGGCTCCTGCGCCTCTCGGTGGGGCTGGAGGATCCGGACGACCTCTGGGCCGACCTCGCCGCCGCTCTCGAAGCGGCCTGAGGCCGCTCAGCCGCGCGGGCGGCGGACGGTGAGGACCGGGCAGGGGGCGCGCTGCACCACCCGCTCGGCGGTCGAGCCGAGGAGCAGGTGCTCGAGGCCGGTGCGGCCGCGGGTGCCCATCGCGATCAGATCGACCCCGAGCTCGCGCGCGACCGCGAGGACGACCTCGGGCGGGTACCCTTCGGTGATCCGCGTCTCGATCGTGAGCCCCGGCCGGGCGAGCTGCGTGGCGAGCTCCTGCAGGCGGCTCTCGGCGGCGCCGGCGACGTCCTCGAGGTAGCGGGGCGAGGTGGGGATCGTCCCGTAGGCGGTGTACTCGATCGGCAGGTAGTAGGCGTGGAGGAGGGTGATCCGCAGCTCCTGCTCCCCCGGCGCGACGAGGCCGAGGGCCGCCGCGATCGCCATCCGGGCGTCGTCGGAGAAGTCGGTGGGCAGCAGCAGGTGGCGGAGCGGGCAGGCCGGCGGCTCCTGCCCGGGGTGGACGGTGAGCACCGGACAGGTCGCGCGCTCGATCACCCGTTCGGCGGTCGAACCGAGCAGGAAGTGCTCGAGCCCGGTCGTGCCGCGGGTGCCGACGACGATCAGATCGGCGGCGAGCTCGGCGGCGGCCGCGAGCAGCTCGCGGTGGGGGTCGCCGAGGCGGAACGCCGGCCGGGCGTCGGCGCCGGCATCGCTGGCGCGCTGCACGGCCTCGTCGAGGCGGGCGAGCGCGCGCGCCTGGAGCTCCTCGGTGTAGTCGGGCGGCGAGACGAGGAAGTCGGTCGGCGGCCCGTAGACGCGCAGCGCGTGGACGAGATGGAGCGCGGAGCCCCGGGCGGCGGCGAGCCGTTCGGCCCACAGCTGCGCGGTGACGGCGGCGGGGGAGAAGTCGGTGCCCGCAACGATGACGCGGGGGGTGGCGGGAGCGGGCGTCTGGTCGGTCATGGCGGCCTCCTCCAGGCGAAGTGCGTGGTCAGGATGGACCGGCGCCGGGCGCCGTCGAGCGGACTCACGAGAAGTATAGCCCGCGCCCCCGTCCACGGTTCGACGCGACGCGCGGCCAGCCGATAGGATCGCCGCCGATGAGCGATCCCTCTCCGGCCTCCCCGGTGCGGGTCCGGTTCGCGCCGTCGCCGACCGGCTACCTGCACATCGGCGGCGTTCGCACCGCCCTGTTCAACTGGCTCTTCGCCCGCCGCCACGGCGGCCGGTTCGTGCTGCGCGTCGACGACACCGACGCCCAGCGGAACGTGGCCGAGGCGCTCGCGCCGATCCTCGACGGCTTCCGCTGGCTCGGCCTCGACTGGGACGAGGGGCCGGAGGTGGGGGGCGAGTACGGGCCGTACTACCAGTCCGAGCGGCAGCCGCGCTACCAGGCGGCGGTCGACCGGCTGCTCGCCGGCGGCTTCGCCTACCGCGACTACGCCCGCCCCGAGGAGATCCAGGCCGAGCGGGCGGCGGCCGAGGCGGCGAAGGAGCCGTACGTCGCCTCCCGCCGCTGGGCGGGCGAGACGGATGCCGACCGGGAGCGGTTCGCGGCCGAGGGGCGGAGCTTCGTCGTCCGCCTCAGGATGCCGCGCGCCGGGCAGTCCCGGATCGACGACCTCGTCCGCGGCGAGGTGGTCACCGACTGGGCGGCGGAGGCCGACCACGTCATCCAGCGCGCCGACGGGAGCTTCCTCTACAACCTCGCGAGCGTGGTCGACGACATCGAGATGCGGATCAGCCATCTGATCCGCGCCGAGGAGCACCTCTCGAACACGCCGCGGCAGCTCTTCATCTGGCAGGGGCTCGGCGCCCCGCCGCCGGTCTTCGCCCACCTGCCGGTGGTCGCCGAGCCCGGCAGCCGCGTGAAGCTCTCGAAGCGGAAGCTCGACCGGTACCTGAAGAACCCGGAGTTCGCCGAGCTCTACGAGCGCGGCCGGCGGATCGCCGAACGGCTCGGCCACGCGGTCGCCGCCGACACCTTCAACCCGGTGATCGTCGACTTCTACCGCGAGAGCGGCTTCCTCCCCGACGCGATCCTCAACTACCTGCTGCTGCTCGGCTGGTCGCTCGACGACCGGACCGAGATCCTCGACGCCGAGGCGCGGATCGCCCACTTCTCGCTCGCGGGCGTCAACCGCGCCTCGGCGAGCTTCGACCCGGCCAAGCTCCTCTCCTTCCAGGAGCGGTACATGCAGGCGCTGCCGGCCGCCGCGCGCACGGAGCTCGTGCTGCCGTTCCTCGAACGCGCCGGCTGGATCGGCTCGCCGCCGTCGGCGGCCGAGCGGGCGACCGTGCTCGCCATCGTCACGGCGGCGGCCGAGCGGCTCAAGGTCGCCGGCGACATCCTCGACTACGAGGAGCTGTTCGTCGCCGACTCAGCGCTCGTCTGGGACGAGAAGGCGTTCGCGAAGCGGCTCCAGCAGCCGCCCGCGGCGGCGGTGCTGCTCGGCGAGATGCGCGCCGAGCTCGCCGCGGCTCCCGACTTCACGCCGGCGGCTCTCGAAGCCCTCTTCGCCGGCTTCGTCGCAGCCCGCGGCCTCGGCCTCGGCGCCATCGTCCACGCGGTGCGCGTCGCGGTCTCCGGCAAGGCGGTCGGCTTCGGCCTCTTCGATCTGCTCTCCATCCTCGGGCGGGAGCGGGTGCTCGCGCGGATCGACCGCGCGCTCGCCCGCCTCGCCGCCCCCTGACCCGGATCCCCGATCCGACGCGAGAACCCATGGCCAGCCACTTCATCGCCGACATCATCGAGAACGACCTCGCCACCGGCAAACACCCGACGATCCGCACCCGCTTCCCGCCGGAGCCGAACGGCTACCTCCACATCGGCCACGCGAAGTCGATCTGCATGAACTTCGGGCTCGCGGCGAAGTACGGCGGCACCTGCAACCTCCGCTTCGACGACACGAACCCGACGAAGGAGGAGGAGGAGTACGTCGCCTCGATCCGCGAGGACGTTCGCTGGCTCGGCTTCGACTGGGAGGAGCGGGAGTATTACGCCTCCGACTACTTCGAGCAGCTCTATCTCTGGGCCGAGCAGCTGATCGAGGCGGGCAAGGCGTACGTGGACGACCTCTCGGTCGAGGAGATCCGCGAGCACCGCGGCCCGTGGAACGCCCCCGGCCGCGAGAGCCCCTACCGGAACCGCACGGTGGCCGAGAACCTCGACCTCTTCCGGCGGATGCGCGCCGGCGAGTTCCCCGACGGCTCGCGGGTGCTGCGGGCGAAGATCGACATGGCCGCCGGCAACGTGAACCTCCGCGACCCGGTGATGTACCGGATCCTCCACGCCACCCATCACCGCACCGGCGACGCCTGGTGCATCTACCCGATGTACGACTGGGCCCACGGCCAGTCGGACTCGATCGAGAAGATCACCCATTCGATCTGCACCCTCGAGTTCGAGGATCACCGGCCGCTCTACGACTGGTTCGTGCGCGAGCTCGGGATCTGGCCGCCGCGGCAGATCGAGTTCGCGCGGCTCAACCTCACCCACACGGTGATGTCGAAGCGGAAGCTCCTGCGGCTGGTCGAGGAGAAGGTCGTCGCCGGCTGGGACGACCCGCGCCTGCCGACGATCGCCGGGCTGCGCCGCCGCGGCTACCCGCCCGCCGCGATCCGCGACTTCGCCGAGCGGATCGGGGTGACGAAGCAGGAGGGCACGGTGGAGCTCGCGCTGCTCGAGCACTGCGTGCGCGAGGAGCTCAACCGCGTGGCGGCGCGCCGGATGGCGGTGCTGCGGCCGCTCCGGCTCACGATCGTCGACTGGCCCGAAGGGGAGTTCGAGGAGCTCGCCGCGATCAACAACCCCGAGGACGAGACGGCCGGCACCCGCCCGGTGCGCTTCGGCCGCGACCTCTGGATCGAGCGCGACGACTTCCTCGAAGAGCCGCCGAAGAAGTACTTCCGCCTCGCGCCGGGGCGCGAGGTGCGGCTGCGCTGGGGGTACGTCGTCAAGTGCGTCGAGGTGGTCAAGGACGCCGCGGGCGAGGTGGTCGAGGTGCGCTGCACGCACGACCCCGCGACGAAGGGCGGCGGCACTCCCGACGGCCGCCGCGTGCAGGGGACGATCCACTGGGTCGCCGCCGCCGACGCGGTGGACGCCGAGGTGCGCCTCTACAACCCGCTCTTCGCCGCCGCCGACCCGGACGACGTGCCCGACGGCGTCGACTGGATCACCCTCGTCGATCCGGGCTCGCTCGAGATCCTCGCCGGCTGCAAGGTCGAGCCCGCGCTCGCCACCGCCGCCCCCGGCGACCGGATCCAGTTCGAGCGCACCGGCTACTTCACGGCCGACCTCGCCGACCACACCCCCGAGCGCCCCGTCTTCAACCGCACCGTCACGCTCCGCGACAGCTGGGCGAAGGAGCAGAAGAAGGCGGGATGATGAGCGGGGCCGGCGCCAGGCGCGGGAAGGGTCGCGGGGCGGCGCTCGCCCTCCTCGCGGGGTTCCTCTTCTTCTCCAGCCCCGGCGCGCCGGCCGGGGCGCCGGAGGGGGCGCGGCTGAGCGCGGCGGAGAGCGATCCGGTGCGTCTCGGCTGGATGCAGGGTTCGCCGCCGCCGCCCGACAGGCTCGTCATGCAGCCGGAATCCGACTACTTTGGCTTCCCGAAGCTGCGCTGGACGGTCTGCCATCTCCGGGAGCTCGTGCCGACGAAGCAGGTGAGCCGGGGGCTCGGCGCGCCGCGGCCGCTCCCGCGCGCGCTCGACGCGGGGATCGATGGGGTGGAGTTCACGCCCCTGGGCGGCACGGAGCCGATGAGCTGGGAGGCGTCGCTGGCGGCGAACTACACCGACGGCATCCTGATCCTCCACGAGGGAGAGATCGTCTACGAGCGGTACTCCGGCTGCCTCGACGAGGCGGGCAGCCACGCCGCGATGTCGATGACCAAGTCGCTCACCGGGCTGCTCGCCGAGATCCTGGTGGCCGAGGGGCGGCTCGACGAGACGGCGACGGTGGCCAGCCTCGTTCCCGAGCTCGCGGCGAGTGCCTTCGGGAACGCCACCGTGCGGCAGGTCATGGACATGACCACGGCGCTCGACTACAGCGAGGAGTACGCGGATCCGAACGCCGACATCTGGGCCTACTCGCGAGCGGCGAGCCCGCTGCCGAAGCCCGCGGGGTACACGGGACCGGACGGCTACTTCGACTACCTGCGGACCGTCCGCCCGGCCGGTGCGCACGGGCGGGCGTTCGGCTACCGGACGGTCAACTCCGATGCGCTTGGCTGGATCGTCGCGCGGGCGACCGGCCGGGATTACGCGGCGCTCCTCTCCGAGCGGCTCTGGAGCCGGATCGGCGCCGAGCAGGACGCCTACCTGACGGTCGACGCCAAGGGGACGCCGTATGCCGGCGGCGGCCTGAGCGCGGGCCTGCGCGACCTCGGACGGCTCGGGCAGCTCCTCCTCGACGGCGGCGTGAGCGGCGGGGAGCGCCTCTTCCCGGAAGCGGTGGTCGCGAGGATCCGGGCCGGCGGCGACCGGGAGGCGTTCGCCCGGGCCGGCTACCCGGCGCTGCCGGGCGGGAGCTATCGCAGCATGTGGTGGGTGTTCCACGACCCGCACGGCGCCTTCGCCGCCCGCGGCGTGCACGGCCAGACCCTCTACATCGACCCGACCGCCCGGATGGTGATCGTCCGCTTCGCCTCCTTCCCGACGGCGAGCAACCGCGAGCTCGACCCGACCTCCCTGCCCGCCTTCCGGGCCGTGGCCGACTACCTGCTCCGGCGCAGTCGCGCCGGCAACTGAGTGCTGCCTCCCGGCTATGGCCAGGCTTGGCTAAGCGGCTGGCACCTGGTCGCCGGATCATCACGCGGCCTGGCCAAGCGGCTGGCACCTGGCCGCCGCTGACCAACCGGCTCATGGCCAAGCGGCTGGCACCTGACCGGTGGCTGGGGTGGATCGTTGGGGGGCGCGGCCGTTTCGGGGAGAATCCCTCTCATGCCGGCCCCCCGGTGGTTGCGGCGCGTTGGTCTCGCCCTCCTGCTCCTGTTCGTCGCCCTCGCGGTGGGGGCGGTGCCGGCCTGGCGGGCGTTCGTCCGGGAGGCGAGCGCCACCGGGCGGCTCGAGGCGTGGTTCAACCCGCGCCCGGAGCGGGTGCAGGTCACCTGGCGGCGGCTCGCCTCGCCGTGGCCCGGCCGGGTCGAGGCCGAGGGGCTGCGGGTCGCGGGGCGCACGCCCCGGCTCGCCTGGGAGGTGACGGCCGAGCAGGTTTCGGGGCTGATCTCGCCGGCGCCGCTGCTCCGGCGCCGTCTCGTCTTCACCGGAGTGCGCGGCCACGGTGTCACGGTGCGGGTGACGCGCTTCGAGGCCGCGGCGGCGGCGATCGCCGCAGGCAGCGAGGTGCCGGTGGTGGGCGGCCACACCACGCCGGCACCGCCGCCCGACCTGTCGCGCCCCCCCTGGTCGTTCGCGTTCACCGGGGTCGAGGTCACCGATCTGCGCGAGGCCTGGTTCGACGACCGCTGCCTCACCGGCAGCATCAACGGGCGGGGCGGTTTCGAGATCCGCCGCCGCACGTTCGCCGAGGTCTTCGCCTCGCGGCTCGATGTCCGGGGCGGCCGGCTGCGGATCGGCGACGGCGAGGTCGCCGGCGAGCTGGCGGGCACGGCGCGTTTCCGGATCCTCCCCTGGCGGTTCCGGGGAGCGCGGGTGGTCGAGGTGGCGCGCCGGGTCGAGGGTCAGGCGGCGCTGCGGGGGGAGGTCACGCCCGATCCGGCGCTCGCCCGCCTCTTCGGCTCCTGGCCCGGGCTCGAGATCGTGACCGCGCCGGGGCGGTTCGACGCCGATGTCGGGGTGCGCCGCGCCACCTTCACTCCCGGCAGCCGGCTCGACCTCGACGGCGCCGTCCGGGCGCTCCGTTTCCTCGGCTTCGAGGCGCACGGCCGGGCCGCGCTGAGCGCCCGTATCGAAGGGCGGTGGCCGGGAACGGCCCGCCTCGGCACCACCCTGCGGCTCGATGGCTGGCAGCTCGGCCGGCCGGAGGCGCGGCCACTCCTGTTCGGCGACGGGCTCCTGCTCGAGGCCCGCACCGGGCTGCCGCGGGTCGACCGGCGGCCGGAGGGGGCCGAGCTCGAGGTCGATCTCGGCTCGGCCCGGCTGCCTGACCTCACCTTCCTCGACGAGATGATCCCGGCCACCGCCGGTCTCAGGGTGGTGGGCGGCTCGGCCCGGCTCGGCGGGCGGCTCCGGTTCGGAGTGAAGAGAGGGGAGGGTCCGGAGTTCGAAGGCGACGGCACGCTGAACCTGCGGGCCGACGACGTCGCCCTCCGCGTCGGGGAGGACCGCTGGACGGGCGATCTCACCGCGGATCTGCACCTTTCCGATCCGGCCTTCGAGCCGGTCTCCTTCGCCCTCGACGGCAGCCGGTTCGTGCTCAACGACCTCGTGGTCATCGACCACGACGCCGGGGAGAAAGAGACGGTCGGCCGCGACTGGTGGGGAGAGCTCTCGCTGCCTGCGGGCCGGATCGATTTCAGCCAGCCGGCCGCCGCCCGTGGCCGTTTCACGGCGCGGCTGGCCGACAGCCGCCCGCTCGTGGCGCTCTACGAGATGCAGCGGGACCTGCCCGCCTGGGTGACGCGGCTGCTGACCGTGCGGGGGCTCTCCCTCGGGGGCGATTTCGACTGGCGCCCCGGACGGCTGCGGCTCAACGACGCCGTCCTGTCGCTGGCGCGCGGCGAGGTGCGCGGAAACCTCTACCTCGGTCGCGAGACGCGCCGCGGACGGCTGCTGGTGAGCCTCGGCAGCCTCGCGGCCGGCGTCGAGCTCACGCCCGAAGGCCGCCGCCTCCATCTGCGGCAGGCGCGCGCCTGGTGGGCGGAGGAGGCCACCTCCCCCTAGCCTCGGGCAGGTGCCAGCCGCTTGTCCAAACATCTCGGGGTCGCCCTTCGTGGCGCCCGTCCGGGGTCCGGACCTGACAGGTGCCAGCCGCTTGTCCAATAACCGTGGGGACGGCTCTTCGGGTCGTCTTTCCGGGACCCGGTCAGTGAATTCGCAAACCGGTCGGGAACGGAACGGGGGGAAGGTGCATCCAATGGGTTGGGAGAGCGGCGCGGACCAGAGTGGCCCCCGCCGCCAGACTTCCGGAAACCGATTCGACCCACGAGGAGAACGTCATGACCCAGTCCCGAATCCCGACCCTCCGCCCCCGCCGCGTGCGGGCGATCGCCATCGCCGCGCTCCTGGGCCTCACCTTCCTCGCCCCGCAGGCCTTCGCCCACGAGGGTGGCAACCACGCCGCGGCCACCGACGCGCCGGCGGCGCTGCGCTCCGCGAGCGCCAACAAGCTCCACGACGCGATGCGGGAGCTCTGGGCGCAGCACATGGAGTGGACCTACGCGGCGGTCACGGCGTTCGCCGGCGACTCGCCCGCCTTCGAAGCCACCGCCGCCCGGCTGATGCAGAACCAGGCCGACATCGGCAACGCCATCCAGCCGTTCTACGGTGACGCCGCCGCGGCCGGTCTCACGAAGCTGCTCAAGGAGCACATCAACGGCGCGGTGGAGGTCGTCAAGTTCGCCAAGGCCGGTGATCAGCCCGCGCTCGACAAGGCGATCGCCGCCGCCTACGCCAACGCCCAGGAGATCGCCGACTTCCTCGCGGGCGCCAACAGCCACTGGCCGCAGGCGTACGTGCGCGAGATGCTCAAGGGGCACATCGACACGACCCTCGTCTACGCCACCGCGCTCCTCCAGGGCCGCTACGCCGAGGGGATCGCCGAGTACGGCAAGGCCGAGGCGCACATGATGATGCTGGCCGACGCCCTCAGCGACGGTCTCATCGCGGCCTTCCCCGACCGCTTCCGCGACTGAGAAGGATCCGGCGAGCGGTGTCCGCTTCGTCTCCCGACCGGGGCGAAGCGGACGCCGCCGTCACCGTTCCGGTTGCAACCGATGTCGGAGGGGTCGAAAATGAAGAGCTTCCAGAGGAGATCTCATGCCCAGCGAGCTCTCGCCGCCCTCCGGCCCGCCGGCAGCCGCCCCCGAAGCCGAGCTCGTCGCCCGCGCGGCGAGCGGCGATGGCGAGGCGTTCACCGTGCTGATGCGGCGCCACAACCAGCTCCTCTTCCGCACCGCCCGCAGCATCCTGCAGAACGACGCCGATGCCGAGGATGCCGTGCAGGAGGCGTATCTGCGAGCCTGGCGGGCCCTCGGCCGGTACCGGGCGGAGAGCCGGCTCTCGACCTGGCTCGTGCGGATCGTCGTCAACGAGGCGCTCGGCCGGCGGCGCCGCGCCGGCCCGCTGACCACACCGCTGGAGAGCGCCATGGATTCTCCTGATCCCCGCATCCGGGTGGCGCTCGCCGATCCCCCCGAGGACGGCCCCGAAGCGAGCGTGGCGCGCCGCGAAGTCCGGGAGCAGCTCGAAGCGGAGATCGACCGGCTGCCCGAGGGGTTCCGCACGGTCTTCGTGCTGCGCGCGGTCGAGGAGATGAGCGTCGAGGAGATCGCCGAGACGCTCGAGATCCCCGCGGCCACGGTACGGACCCGTTACTTCCGGGCGCGCAATCTGCTGCGCGCGACGCTGGAGAGCGCGATACCGGCGCCGCTCCGGAGTGCCTACGCATTCGACGGCGAGCGCTGCGACCGGATCGTCGCCCGGGTCCTCGCCCGCGCCCGAGCCGAGGGGCTGGCGGTGGGGAGTGGCACCGGGGTCCCGGAGGCTCCATGAGCGGACTCGGGCCGAACGGCGACGAACGCAGAGGGGAGGCAGAAGGATGACCGCCCGGCTCGTCGGTTTCCGAAGCCGGAAGGGGTGGCTGGCCGTGCCGCTCCTCGGGTTTGCCCTCATCGCGGGTGCGTGGCTGCGGCATCCCGCCGAGCGAACGGGCCGGCAGGTGGCTCAGTCGGCGACCCGGAACACAGTCGTGGACAAGCGGCTGGCACCTGTGCCGGTAGTGCCGGCGGAGCCGTTGGCCAAGCGGCTGGCACCTGGTCGCGGGGCGTTCGGGTTGCCGGGATGGGGGGATGGCCGGAGCCTCGAACGGGCCGGAGCGCCGCTCCTGCTCGCTGCGATCGTCCCCGGAGGTGTGGCTCGGTTCGGGCCCGCGGTGCAGACGGTCCGGCTCGTTGCCGCGGCGGGAGGAGGAGAGCGGAACATGTGGCCGAGAGATCAGTACACGGGCCCCGGGGGCGGCCGGTACACCGGCCCCGGGGGCGGGCTCTACACGGGTCCGGGAGGTGGAGCATCCACCGGTCCGGGCGGGGGTCTCTACACTGGTCCGGGCGGTGGGCTCTATGACGGTCCGGGTGGCGGTCTCTATACCGGTCCGGGTGGCGGTCTCTACACCGGTCCGGGCGGTGGGCTCTACACCGGCCCCGGCGGCGGTCTTTCCACCGGTCCGGGCGGCGGTCTCTACACCGGTCCGGGTGGCGGGATGTACTCGGGCGCCACCGACGATCCGTACCGGAGCAACATCCCGCCATGGGAAGTCTTCCTCGAGGAGCTCCGGCAGCGTGGGCTCCACGAGCAGGTGGAGCTGATCCGCCAGTACCTCGGCTGAAGCATGGCGAGAAGGGGAACGCGGCCGCTACCGGCTCGCGTTCCAAAGGCAAAGGGCCTGCTGTCGAGTCGGAGTTCCTGTGCCCTGAGCGTTTGCCGGCGAACCCTCGTCGTCAACTCGGGACGAACACGTTTCGCTCAGCCAGCCCGGAACGGCAAAGGTGGCGGGAAGGAGCCGTCCGGGAAGACGACGTCGAGGGCTCCGGCCCGGAGCCGGATGGCCGCCGTGCGAAACGCCTCCAGGAAGAGAGAGTAAGCGCGCAGGAAGGCATGCCGCGCCGCTCGGGTCGCAGCGTGCACCAGGGGTGCCGGCCGCTTCTCGAGGCGATGGATGCCGCGGAAGGGAGCTCGCGCGAGAAGGGCTGATCCGCCGAGCGGCGAGCGGCCCAGCGCCGCGTTCTCGGTGCGCGCCGTCCGTTCGATCTCGCGGATGAGCCTCCGGATCCGCGCTCGGTACTCAGCCGGCGAGCAGTCGCACCAGCAGGGCAGCGGCTCGAGGTGCAGGATCTCCTCCTCGAGAAACTCGCTTGGATCGACGGCCGCCGCGCGCCGCCGCAGCCGGTATTCGCGGGTGCGGTTGCGCCAGATGCCCCGGAGCGGCCTGCCTTCCACGAGCGCCCGGGCGCAGTGCGCGCCGGGCCAGTCGAGTGGCGAGCTCACGAGCCCCTCCTTGGTGCCGTTGGCGAGGAGATAGCGGAGGCGGGCGACCTGGGCGGATGTCTCCGCCGTGACCACGATCGCCTGGTAACGGCGAGCCCAGAAACGGTCGCACCAGCCGGCCAGCAGGCTCGCCTCGCGGGCGAGGTTCGAGTTGAGGTAGTTCATGAAGCTGGCGAGCCGCTGGGCGCTCTCCACGGTGAGGAGCAGGTGGAGGTGGTTGGCGAGGAAGGCGAAGCCGTGGACCGCGACCGGGTAGAGACGGGCAGCGCGGGCGAGCACGCCGATCGTCGTCTCGGTGAGCGCGGGCGACGGGTGCAGGAGATGGTTGCCCTGGACGGTCCGGCAGGTGACCTCGACCAGGTATCCGGAGGGAACGAAACGGAGACGGCGTGACATGCCGACAGGGACGCGATCCGGTGCGTCGATCTTGCGCTTCCGGGAAGAGACCGCCGCCGGATCGGGCCGATGCCACTGGGAAGTCGCCCGCTCGATCCGTCTCTGGTCAAGCGGCTGGCACCTCGCCACTGCACCTGCCGTTGGTCAAGCGGCTGGCACCTGGCCGGGAGGTGGGTCCACTCGTGACGTTCCGGCCGCCGGCGCACATAGAATGCGGTCCATGTTCTGCCCCGAATGTGGCGGCGAGTACCGCCCCGGCTTCACCGTCTGCGCCGACTGCAACGTCGCGCTCGTCGCCTCGCTCGACGAGGCCAAGGCGGCCCGCGCGGTCGCCGATCTCGAGCAGCTGCTCACGACCCACGATCCCGAGGAGCTCGGCGAGATCGTGGGTCTGCTCGAGGAGGAGGAGATCCCCTACGTCGTCCACGCCGGCACCGCGCTCCCGCTCGAGGAAGAGGAGGGGGAGCTGCGCCGCGGTCGCCCCGAGCCGTGGGAGGCGGTGCTGTTCGTGCACGGACCCCGTTTCGCCGAAGGAGAACAGCTGCTTGCCGAGGTCCGGGCCGCTCGTCCGCAGCCACGCGGCTGATCGCGTCTCTGATCCGGCGCCCGGGCGGCGCCGGCAGCCGGCCGCGCGAGGCGCGAGGTTGACCCGAAACGCCGCTTTCGGTAGGGTTTCGACGTCCTGCTGGGAGGTCGTCCAATGGTAGGACATGCGGCTCTGGACCGCAGAATCGGGGTTCGAGTCCCTGCCTCCCAGCCATTTGCCCGTAACCCCCCGCATCTCAGCGAAGACCACCCGGAACCCCGGCTGGCCGCGGCTCCGTCCGCCTGCCGTGGCCGGAGCCCGGGGCGCGGAGCGGAATCGAGGTCGGAATGGACTTCGAATCGCTGATCGAGGCGTTCGCCGCCGGGATCTATGTCCTGCTCGGCTTCGTGCACTTCGATCTCTGGTGGCGGGACCGCTCCGACCGCGGTCCGCTCTGGATCGTGGTGGCCGCCGCGGGCGCCCTGATCGTCAACCTCACCTGGATGGCCCACCGCACGCTCGCCGGTGCCCACGAGCGGGAGCTGCTCGTCCTCAACCATGGCGGCGTGGCGATCACCACCGTCGCCCTCTACGAGCTCGCCGCCGGGCTCGCCCGCAAGCCGGTCGGGCGCCTCGGTCGGGCGCTCCAGCTGGCGGTCTTCGCCGCGGCGCTGCTGGCGGCGTTTGGCCCCTCCTGGGCGGTCCTGACGCCGGTCGCCGCCGGGCTGCTCCTGATCGGAGCCGGCGCTCGCGCCCTGCGCTCCGCGACCACCCGCGCGCCCGGCGCCCTCACCTTCATGCACTGCTACATGTTCCTCATCGCCAGCCTCGCGCTCGACGCCGCCAGGGAGGCGGGCCTCGAGGTGATCCCCCCGGACCTGCCGGTCATCGGCTTCATCGTCCTCTTCCTCGGGGCGACCACCGCGATCGCCGACCGGCGGCAGCGCGAGTACGAAGAGCTCGTCCGGTTGCGGCACGATCTCGAGGAGCTCGTGGACGAGCGCACCGCCGAGCTGTCGGCCGCCAACCGGCAGCTCGAGGAGATGGCGCGCAGCGACTGGCTCACCGGGCTGCCGAACCGGCGGGGATTCCTCGCCGCGGTCGAGGCCGAGGAGCGCCGTAGCCGGCGCTCGGGCCGCCCGTTCTCCGTCGCGCTCGGCGATCTCGACCATTTCAAGAGGGTCAACGACGAGCACGGCCACGCCACCGGCGACGCCGTCCTCCAGGCCGTCGCCACGGCGGTGCGCGGCGCGCTGCGCGAACAGGATCTCGTGGCTCGCTGGGGGGGCGAGGAGCTCATCATGCTCCTGCCCGAGACGGGCCTCGCCGGGGCGGTGGCCGCCGCCGGCGCGGTGCGCGAGGCGGTCTCCGCGGTGCAGCTGGCGGCAGCGGACAAGCGGCTGGCACCGCTCACGATCTCGGTGGGGGTGGCGGAGCACCGCCCCGACCGCAGCCTCGAAGCCACCATCGCCGCCGCCGACCGCGCCCTCTACCGGGCCAAGGCCGAAGGCCGCGACCGCGTCGCCGCGGACTGAACGCCCAAGCCTTCTGAAGACCAGGATCTGGCCAGGCGGCTGGCACCCGGCCGCCGGGGTCGTGGTGCGTGGCTAAGCGGCTGGCACCTGCCCAGCACCTGCCCAGGGGGGTGTGGGGAGCGCCTTTGGCTAAGCGGCTGGCACCTGGCCGGAGGGCGTGGGGAGCGGCCGATGGCTAAGCGGCTGGCACCTGGACGGGGTGGTACGATGCGGGGGAATCGATGCGGCCGTTCGACGATTCCGACCGCTACCGGCGGGTGCCGGGGCTGCTCGTGCGTGAGCTCGAGGGGGAGGCGGTGCTGCTCGACGTCGCGAGCAGCCGCTACTTTGGGCTCAACGAGACCGGGCAGCGGATCCTCGCGCTCTGCGATGGCGAGCACACCGTCGCCGAGATCGTCCGTCTCCTCGAGGCGGAGTTCGCCGTTTCCGGGCCGGTGCGCGACGACCTCGCCGGCCTCCTCGAACAGCTCGAGCGCGAGGGGATCGTCGAGCGCCTCGCCGCCGAGCCGGAGCGCTGAGCCCCACGGTCGGGAATCTGATATGGTTTCCGGCTGTCAACAGAGAGCAGGAGTACCCATGGATTCCGCCGGACCGCCAGCTGCCCCCGCAGAGAGCCGTCGCCCCGACCCCGGGCAACCGGAGCCGAACTCGCCACGCCGGCGCTGGGTGCGTCCCGAGCTGACCGTCTACGGCGATCTGCGCCGCCTCACGATGGGCCCCTCGCCGGGCACCGGCGAGAGCGGGAATGTCTTCACGTACAAATCTCCCAAAGCTCCGCCTCCCCACCCCTGATCCCGTCCGGCGCACAGGCCCGGGGCGGTGAGATGGGCATCGCGCCGGAGCCACTCTCGATCCGTTTCCGCGGCCTGCTGCCGTCGCTGCCTCCGGGCACCGATCCCCACGCCTTCCTCGCCGAGCGGTACCGCACCCTCGGCGATCGCTTTCTCGACGGCCTCGACGGCGAGTTCGCGGTCGCGCTCACCGACCGCGAGCGGGGTCTCCGCCTCGTGGCGAGCGATCCGTACGGAAACCGGCGGACGACGATCCGGGAGCGCGACGGCCGCCTCGCGGTGGACGACGAGATCCCGGAGCTCGCGGCCGGCCCGGTGGCGGCGGCGGCGATCGCGCCGGTGCGCCTCGCCGAGTTCTTCGGTTTCGCCGAGCTGTCGAGCGGCGCGACGTTCGTCCCCGGCACCCGCGACCTCCTCCCCGGAGAGCTGCGGATCGCCGGCCCCGGGGGGCTCTCCTCCCGCTGGCTGCCGGGACCGGATCCCGGCCGGCGGCTCGCCCACCGGCGGTGGGAGGAGGCGGTCGAGGAGTTCGCGGCGCTGCTCGGCGACGCGGTCGCGCGCAGCCTCGCCGGCGTCGAGCGGTGCGCGGTCTGGCTGAGCGGCGGCCTCGACTCCTCGCCGCTCGCGGCGCACGCCGCCCGGCTCGGGCGGCAGGTGGACGGCCTCTGCTGGCAGTTCAGTCATCCGGCGGGCGACGAGCTCGCCCTCGCCACCGCGGTCGGCCGGCACGCCGGCTTCGCCGTGCACCCGGTACCGGCCGACGACGCCGGGCCGTTCGCCGACCTCGCCGCCTGGCCGCTCCACCCCGCGACGCCGGAGCAGACGCCGTACCGCGAGCTCCACGAGCGCTCGTACCGGCTCGCCGCGGCGCTCGGGCACCGCGTGGTCGTCAGCGGCTTCTCCGGCGACCAGCTCTACTCCGGCGCCCGGCGCTGGTTCTGGACGCTGCTCGCCGCCGCCGGGCCGGGCCGGGCGATCGACCGGCTGCGGGAGGTCGCCCGCGCGTGGGGGTGGCGCCGGGCCGTGCGCAGCCATCTGCTCGGGCCGCTCCTGCCCCGTCGCCGTGCGCTCACGCGCTACTTGGCTCCCTACCTCACGCCGCGGGCGCGCGAGCTGCTCGAGGCCGCGCCCTACTGGCCGCCCGACGTCGCGCGCGCACGCCGGCCCCACCAGGCCGAGCGGGTTCTCTCGCTGCTCGACTCGCACGGCGGCGAGGTCGAGCGCTGGTTCGCCGCCCGCCACGGCCTCGAGCTGCGGCTGCCGCTGCGCGATCCGCGGCTCGTCGACTTCGCCCTCGCGGCGGCCGATCACCTCTTCGCGCAGGGGGAGGTCAGCCGCCCGGTGCTGCGCGCCGCGACGCGCGGCCTGCTGCCGGAGAGCGTGCGCCGGCGGCGCGACAAGGCGCATTTCGGCGTCGCCGTCACCCGGAACCTCGCCGCCGGCCGCCTCCCCTGGGCCGGGGAGCTGCTGCGGCGCGATGGCGCGCTCTGGCGCGGCTTCGTCGCGGAGGCGGCGGTCGAGCGCTGGCTCGCCGGGGAGCTGCCGGAGGAGATCGACGAGCTCGGCTTCCTCCAGTGCCTCAACGGCGAGCTCTGGCGCGCCGCCCGTGCCGGGGAGCCGCTCCCGGCAACCGGCGCCGGGACGACGCCTGGCCAGGCGGCTGGCACCTGACCAGGGGGTGGCGGGGTCAGCTCATGGCCAGGCGGCTGGCACCTGACCAAGGGGTGGTGGGGGCAGCTCATGGTCAAGCGGCTGGCACCTGGGCGGGGGTTGCGCGGGGCTGGCAGAAACGAAGTACTATGTGGAATCGGCCTGCACATCAGGAGCGCCGGGTGCGGGTACCTCGGGGGCCACTCCGCCGCCGGGGTCGCAACCGTGACCGCGACCGGTGGCCGGCCGGTTCAGGGCCGCATGCGCAGTGATGAGGAGATCGAGATGAGCCGAACCGCCCACCCCTTCCGTCGCCTGACCAGCCGCCTCGCCGTCGGGCGGGCGCTCCCCTTCGTGCTGCTCGCCGCCCTCGTCGCGGCCCCGGGCGCCGCCGACGTCTACCAGTACGACCACGTGCCGGGTTCGGCGCAAGCGATCCCCTTTGCGCTCATCGATAACGTGTGTCAAAACGGCACCTCGGCGCTCAACGTGCAGTTCACCGTGCCCGAAACCTTCAATGCGCTCTCCGCAGCGGTGGGCCTCAACATTTCCCACAACCGGCGGCGCGACATCCGCGCCTACCTCGTGCCCCCGGGCGGATCTCCTCTTCTGCTTTTCGCGCATGCAACCTCGGGCACCAGTATCGCCAACTACGACATCTTCCTCACCCACGTCACCGACACGGGGCAGGACGACGTCGGCCTCCTGAACGACGGCAACGACGACCCCGTGGCGGAGCCGTACTACAACCGGATCGTCAACGGGATATCGGCCCTGAACTTCGGCGGCAGCGGGCGGGCCGCCAACGGCACCTGGACGTTGCGGGTCTGTGACCGCAATTTAGGCACGAACGGCAGCCTGAACCGCGCCCGGCTGGTGCTCACGAGCTCCCAGAATTCACAATCGGCCGCGGTCTGCACGAGCCGGGCGAGCTATGCGTGGAGCAGCAACGGCGACAACACGACTTTCAACTCGGCTCCGGTCGGAGGCCTGACCCTGGAGGCACCCGCGAGCCAGCGGATCGTCTTCGGCGGGCTCGGCACCGGCGCCGGCATCGGCAACAGCTTCACCACTCAGTCGAGTAGCTACGTAGGGGTGACCAGCTGGTACAGCCTCTACATGAGGCCGGAGGCCGTCCCGGGCAACCAGCCTCCCGAAACGATCGGCGAGCACGTCACCTTCACCTTCTCTCTGCCGGTGCACGACCTCGAGCTCGGTCTGCTCGACGTCGACTGGGGGAACAACGACTTCGAGGACGTCATCCGGCTCGAGGGGAGACGGGGTGACGCTTTCGTGCCGTTCGCGCGCTGGGCGCAGACGGGCTCACCCAGCTTCGAGTTCGCGGGCGATCTCGTCGAGGGGGATACGGCCAACCCCGACACCTCCACCGATGGTCGCGCGAACTTCCGGTTCAACGGCGCGCTGGACGACTTCACGGTGCTCTACTACACGGGCAACGAGGTCAACGGCAGCGAATCGAACGACCAGCGGATCGGCCTCTCCGACTTCTCGTTCTGCGCCTTCGACTTCGGCGACGCGCCGGACAGCTACGGCACGAGCCTGGCTGCTGATGGCGCCCGCCACGTGCTCGGCGAGCGGCGGATCTGGCTCGGCGCCAACCGGCCGGACGGCGAGAGCGATGGTGCGCCTGCCGTTTTCGGTTTGAATGCCACCGGCGACGACGACGCGCGGATCGGCGCGGTCGTGGACGAGGACGGCGTCGATCTCTTCCCGCCCTGCCCGCAGAGCGGGACGTACGCGGTGAGCGTGACGGCGTCGAACCTCACCTCGAACCTCGCCTACCTGGTGGGCTACATCGACTGGGACCGGGACGGGCGGTTCACGGAGACGGGGGACCGGTCGGCGACGGTGCCGGTGCCGGCGGGCACCACGAGCGGGACGTTCCCCGTGACGTGGGAGAGCGTGCCGGTCGACTGCGGCGGGACAGAACCGACCTACGCGCGGTTCCGGATCTCGTCGAACCAGAGCGCGGTCCTGTCGCCCACGGGGATGGCTCCGGACGGCGAGGTGGAGGATTACCGGATCGGCGCGGGCACCCTGCCGGTGACGGTGGCACGGGTGGAGAGCGAGCGGGTGGGCCGCGAGGTGGTGGTGCGGTGGACGACGGCGTCGGAGACGTCGAACGCGGGCTTCCGCCTCTGGAGCGCCGAGGGCGAGGAGGCGGGCGAGCTGCTCGGCTCGGTGCCGAGCCGGAAGAGCGACAGCTTCGCGCCGCAGGCGTACGAGGCGCGGCTGCCGGCGGGCAAGGCGGAGGCGTTCCTGATCGAGGACGTCTCGGTGCTCGGGCGCTCGCGCGTCCACGGTCCGTTCGCCGTGGGGCTGGCCTACGGCGTGGAGATCGAGCCGCAGCCGAACCCGTGGCCGGCGCTGCGCGAGGAGCTCGCGCGGAACGTGGCGATGGAGAGCGGGCCGGTGGCGCCGAGCTTCTCGCTCAACCGGTATCCGCCGGCGCGGATCGAGGTGCGCGCGGCGGGGATCCAGCGGATCGCCTACGAGGATCTGGCGGCCGCCGGGGTCGACCTCGTCGGGGTGCCGGCGTCGCGGCTCGCGCTCCTCGACCGGGGCGAGGCGATCGCGCGGTACGTGCACGCGCCGGACGGGCTGTTCGGACCGGGGGCGTGGATCGAGTTCTACCTCGAGCCCGAGCTGACGCTCGCAAGCCCGCTCGACGTGGTGGTGCTGACGGTGGACGCCGCGCGGGCGCTCGAGCCGGCACCGCTCGCGGCGCCGGGGGGCGCGGCTCCGGCGGTGCTGCCGGCGGAGCTGGAGGTGGCGAGCGAGCGGCTCTACTCGTTCTCTTCGCCGACGGCCGATCCGTGGTTCGAGGCGCAGGTGCTCGCCTGGGGGCGCGCGGCGCGCTACGAGCGGGAGTTCGACCTGCCGGGCCTGGCCGACGGCGAGGCGACGCTGCGGGTGCGGGGCTGGGGGTACGGCACCTTCGGGGAGAGCGAGCCCGATCACCACGTGCAGGTCGAGCTCAACGGGAGCGTGGTGGGCGAGGCGCGCTTCGGCGGGATCACGCCGTTCGAGATCGAGGTGGACGCGACCGGCCTGCTCGCGGAGACGGGCAACCGGGTGACGGTGGTGGTGCCGGGCGACGTGCCGTACCCGTTCGACAACATCGCCTACGACGGGCTGAGCGTTGTGTATCCGCGGTGGTCGTCGGCGGTGGACGAGCGGTTCGCGGGCGACGCGCGCCAGGTGCAGTGGCTCGCGATCGACGGCTTCGCGCCGGGCTCGATGGTGTCGGTCTGGTCGCGGGTCGGGGAGCAGTGGTACCGGACGGAGCTCCCGGCGCCGCTCGGCGAGGTGCAGGTGACGGGCGGCGGCTTCGTGGCCGCGGCGAGCGCGGACGGCCTCGCGCGGCCGCGGGCACAGGCGCGGGTGCCGGTGGCCCGGCGCGCGGCGCAGGGGGATTACCTGATCGTCACCCACCCGGCGCTCGCCAGCGCGGTGGCGCCGCTCGCCACGCTGCGGCGGGGGCAGGGTCTCGAGACGACGGTGGTCTCGGTCGAGGAGATCTACGCCGCCTACAGCGACCACGCGCCGTCGGCGGCGGCGATCGGCGAGTTCGTGCGGGCGTCGGTGGCCAACGGGGTGCGCTACGTGCTGCTGGCGGGCTCCGACACGGTCGATCCGTACGACCACCTCGGCTTCGGCTCGTTCTCCTTCGTGCCGACGGCGTACGTGGATCTCGGCCCGGTGGTGCGCTTCTCGCCGACCGACGAGCCGTACGTGGACGTGGACGGCGACGGGGTGGGCGACGCGGCGATCGGGCGGCTGCCGGCGCGCAGCGTCGGGGAGCTCGAGGCGATGGTCGCGAAGATCCTGGCCTGGGAGAGCTCGCCCCGGATGGGGACGGCGCTCTTCGCCTCGGGGGCGTCGGACGTCGAGACGCAGTCGCTCGGCGCGCTGAGCCTCGGGTTCGCGGCGCGGCTGCCGGGCTGGAGCACGGCGCAGGCGGCGGTGGACCAGATAGGGACGCCGGCGGCGCGGGCGGCGGTGCTCGCGGCGCTGCAGAACGGCACGCAGGTGGTCAACTACGTGGGCCACTCGGCGGCGGAGATGTGGGACTGGGATCCGCTGCTGCTCTGGTGGGACGTGGACGGCCTCACGAGCGTGCAGGTGCCGAGCCTGGTGACGGCGTGGGGGTGCTGGAACAGCTACTTCGTCGATCCGGAAACCGAGTCGCTCGCGGCGCATCTGCTGCGGGCGCCGGGAGCCGGAGCGACGGCGGCGATCGGGGCGACGACGCTCACGAGCGAGGCGTCGCACCAGGCGCTGGGTGAGCTCTTCTTCGCGCAGGTGGCCGCGGGGAACACGCGGATCGGCGACGCGTTCCGGCTGGCCAAGCAGCAGCTCGCGGTGAGCGGCGGCGCGGCCGACGCGATCGTGGGGATGACGCTGCTCGGCGATCCGGCGCTCCGGCTGCCGGCGGTGCGGAACGTGCGTTTCTAGGGCCGCGCGAACCGCACCCCGCCGCCGCGCGGCGGCGGGCTCACGGCCGCTCCGGGATGCCGGGGCGGCCGTTTCTCATCCGTCGAAAGCGCGCGCGAGGTGGGCGACGGCCGCCGGCAGACGGTCGTGATCGCGGGGAATGGTGAGGCGAAAGGTCGGCACCGTCCGGGCCGCCTCGGTCATCCGGTCGAAATGGGCGGCGAGGCGGGCGCCGTCGAAGAGGCGGGCCGCCACGGTCGCGCCGATCCAGAGCGGGAGCGCCGCGGCCGGCGGGAGCGGCTCGAGGTGGAGCGCGGCGTCCGGCGCCGCGAGGGCGAGAGCGATGAGGGCGCGGAGCGGCAGCGCCGGCGGCGCCGCCTGCGGGTAGTGCGCGGCGGCCGGCAGCTTCGGCTGCGGCCAGTGCGGGAGCGCGAGGGCAGCGGCCGCGAACGCGACCGGGAGCTGGTCGTCGGCGAGGCACGCGAGTCCGGCTCGCGCCGTGGCCGCGGCGAACGTGGATTTGCCGGCGCCCGAGGCGCCGGTGAGGGCGATCGCGCCGCCATCCGCCAGCCGGATGCCGCTCGCATGGAAGAGGTAGATGCCGCGCGGGGCGAGGGCCACCGCCGCCGGGGCGCCGAGCGCGAGCTGCACGGCGGTTGCGGGGTCGGCGGTCCGGACGCGGGTGCGGACGATCTCGCCATCGCGGATCTCGAAGCGGTCGCCCGGGGCGAGGGTCAGGCGGATGGTCGCGGGGTCGGGGGCGGTGGCGACGATCCGCTCCACGCGGCCGAAGAGCTCGCCGGGGCCGTCGTAGAGCAGCGGCCCCGGGGGCGTCTCGGCGCGCGCGGGCAGCGGGTCGAGCCGTCCCGCGCGGCGTGCGGCGGGGTGGAGGGGGGCGTCGCTCCGCCAGAGGAGCCCGGCGAGAGGCTGCCGCCAGGCCGGGGCGTCCCGGCCGGGAGCGAGGCGGAGGGTGAGGTCCGGCGCGGGGTGGCTCAGGCCCGCTCCCAGTTGCGGAAGAAGAGCGCCTGGCGCCGGATGGAGGCGGTCTTCGCCTCGAGGGCGGCGAGCTGTTCGGCGTTGAGCGGCGTGAAGTCGCGGGCGATCGCGACGTTCTCCTCGAGCTGGGCGACGTCGTCGCAGCCGACGATCGCGGTGGCGACGGGCAGCGAGTAGACGTAGGCGAACGCCTCGCGGATGTCGAGGGTGCCGGGGCCCACCGGGCCGTACCGGTCGTCGCCCGCCCCCGGCCGCCAGCTGGCGAGGAGCCGGCCGCGGGAGGGGATCTTCATCGCGATGATCCCGAGCCGCTGTTCGAGGGCGAGCGGCAGCAGGTGCTCGATGAAGCTCAGGTGGTGGCGGTCGGCGGCGTTGACGGCGAGCAGGATCGTGTCGAACGGGAAGCGGCGGAGGCCCTCGGCGAGCACGTGCGGATCGGCGTGGCCGGTGATGCCGAGAAAGCGGCAGAGCCCCTGCTCGCGGGCGGCGGTGAGGGCCCGGATCGCGCCGTCGGGGGCGAAGATCGCGTCGAGATCGCCCTGGTGGCGGACGTTGTGGAGCTGCCAGAGGTCGAGGCGGTCGGTGTGGAGCTGTTCGAGACTCTGCTCGAGCAGGCGCATCGAGTCGTCGTAGCCGCGCTTGTGGGTCTTCGAGGTGAGGAAGACCTCGTGGCGGCGGCGCTTCATCACCTGCCCGATGTACTTCTGGCTCCACTGGCCGGCGCCGCCGTAGGCCGCGGCGGTGTCGAGGTAGTTCACGCCGAGGTCGAGGGCGCGCTCGATGATCGCGATCGCCTCCTGCTCGCGGTTCGGCAGCTCGATCGTCGCCTGGCCGCCGAGGGAGAAGAGGCCGACCTGGTAGCCGGTCCGGCCGAGGTTGCGGGTCGGCATCGCGAGGTGGGTACGCGGGTTGTACGGCACGCCGGGGGCAGCCTCGGGCGCGGGAGGCGGCGCCGCCGCGGCGGGCGCGGGCGGCGGGGTGGCCGCCACGTTCCGGCCGAGGCCGAAGCCGGCGGCGGCAGCGAGGCCGGTCGCGACCACCTCCCGGCGGGAGAGCGGCAGGCGGGAATCAGGGGCGTCGTCGGTCATGGCGATCTCCCGGAGTTGGGGTCCGCCGCCAGTCTACCCGCCCCGGCCAGGCGGCTGGCACCTGGTCTGGACAAGCGGCTGGCACCTGACCTCGCAGGTCAAGCGGCCGGCACCTGTCGCGGCGGCACGGTTTGGCTAGGCGGCTGGCACCTGTCCTCGCCGGTGGCAGATCGGCTGGCACCTTTCCGGGTCAAGCGGCTGGCACCTGTCGCGGCGGCACGTTTTGGCTAGGCGGCTGGCACCTGTCCTCGCCGGTGGCAGATCGGCTGGCACCTTTCCGGCTGGCACCTGGCCACGGCAGCACCTGGCCACGGCAGGCACCGTCCCGGTTTGGTCAAGCGGCTGGTCAAGCGGCTGGCACCTGGCCGGGGGTCAGTGGGGGGGAGGCACCGCCGCCGGCGGTGCGGCGAAGGGGCGTCAGGGGCGGGGGACGGGCCGGGCGTAGACGATCTCGCCGCCGACGATGGTGAGGTCGACCCGGGTGTCGCGGATCGCCTCTTCGGGAACGGTGAGGAGGTCCTGGGAGAGGACGGCGAGGTCGGCGAGCTTGCCCGGGGCGAGGCTCCCCTTCTCCGCCTCTTCGAAGCCGGCGTACGCCCCGGCCCAGGTGGCGGCGCGGAGCGCCTCTTCCCGGGTCATCCGCTGGTCGGGGAGGAAGACAGTGCCGTCCGCGGTGCGGCGGGTGACCGCGGCGTGGAAGTTCGCGATCGTGTCGACCGGTTCGACCGGGGCGTCGGTGCCGTTGGCGATGACCGCGCCGCTGTCGAGCAGCGACCGCCAGGCGTAGGCGCCGGCGCGGGTGCGTTCGGCGCCGAGCCGGGCCTCGACGTACGGAGCGTCGGAGGTGGCGTGGATCGTCTGCATGGAGGCGATGACGCCGAGCTTCGCGAAGCGCGGCAGGTCGGCGGGGTCGAGGATCTGGGCGTGCTCGACCCGCCAGCGCCAGTCGCGGCGCTCGGGGTGGGCGGCGAAGGTGGCCTCGTAGAGGTCGAGCAGCTCCCGGTTGGCGCGGTCGCCGATCGCGTGGACGCAGAGCTGGAGGTCGTTGGCCGCGGCGATCCGCGCGGTCTCGGCGAGGTCGGCGAGCGGGTAGGTGACGAGGCCCGTGCTCGTCGGCAGATCGGAGTAGGGGGCGAGCAGCCAGGCGCCGCGCGAGCCGAGGGCGCCGTCGAGGAGGCGCTTGACGGCGCGCACGGTGAGCCGGCCGCCGCCGTAGCCGACCATCCGGTATTTCGCCGCCTCGGCGGCGAGCCGGTCGTTCGGCTCGGAGAGCATCACCCAGAGGCGCAGCCGGAGCCGCCCCTCGTCGGTCCACCGCCGCAGCCGGTCGACGAACGCGAACGGCGAGCCGGCGTCGTGGAAGGTGGTGATGCCGTTGGCGAGGAGCTCTTCCTGCGCGAGCTCGAAGATCCGCAGCTCCTCGGCCGCGATCGCCTCCGGGGTGCGGCGGGCACGGTCGGCGTCGAGCGCGGACCGGACGAGCTCGATCGCCTCCTCGCGCAGCAGCCCGGTCGGCTGGCCCGCAGCGTCGCGGAGGATCTCGCCGCCTGGCGGATCGGGGGTGTTCGCGTCGATGCCGGCGCGGGCGAGGGCGCGGGCGTTGGCGAAGGCGGCGTGGCCGCTCGCGTGGACGAGCAGGACCGGGTGGTCGGGCGAGACCGCGCTGAGGGAGGCGTGGACCGGGAACCCCTCGACCGCCGGCACGGGCGGGGTGCGCCACTTCTCCTGGTGCCAGCCGCGGCCGCGGATCCACTCCCCTGCCGGCGCCTTGGCGACGGCGGCGGCCACGCTGGCGACGACCTCCTCCCAGCTCGTCGTGCCGGCGAGCGCGAGCTCGAGGTGGGCCCGGCCGACCCCCTGGAAGTGGGCGTGGCTCTCGATGAAGCCGGGGATCGCGAGGCGGCCGGCGAGCTCGATCACGCGGGTCCGGGGACCGATCCGGGGCGCGATCTCCGCTTTCGTGCCGAGCGCCACGATGCGGCCGTCGGCCACGGCGAGCGCCTCGGCTTCGGGACGGGCCGGATCCATGGTGACGATCCGGCCGCCCTGCAGGACGAGCTCGGCCGGCGGCGGGTCGGCCGCGGGAGGGGTGGTCGCGAGGAGGAGGGCGAGGAGGAGGGTGTGCATGGAAAGCCTCCCGGAAGAGGGGTGCGCAACGGGGCGATCCTATCGGTTGCGGGGCTGCGCGCGGCAGCCGCTAAGGGTATGCTCGGGCGAGGAATCCACCATCGTCCCGGCCGCGCCGCGGCGGACGTCTGTGAGGGGGAGGTTCGCCATGGGCGTGACCATCCGGATCGTCGATCATTTCCACGCCACCCTGCGCGAGGAGCCGGGGAGCGCCTACCGGCTGCTCGCCGCGCTCGCCCGCAACGGGGTCAACCTGCTCGCGTTCACGGCGATCCCGATGGGCGCCGCCACCACGCAGCTCGGCCTCTACCCGGAGGACTCGGAGCTGTTCCGGCGTACGGTCGCCGCCGCGGGGCTGGAGGTGAGCGGGCCGGAACGGGTGCTGCTGGTGCAGGGGGACGACGATCTCGGGACCGCGGCGCGGATCTCCCAGCAGCTCGACGACGTCCAGGTGGTCCCGTACGCCACCAGCGCGGTGACCGACGGCCGCGGCGGCTTCGGCTATCTGATCTTCGTGCGGCGGCAGGATTTCGACCGCGCCGTCACCGCCCTCGGCCTCTGAGGGCCGCGGCGCTCAGAACGGCTCGGGGTCGGGCGCCGCGTCGTCCGCGAACGGATCGGGAGCGCTCTCTTTCTCGTCGCCCTCGTCGTCCGTCTCCTCCTCCTCCTCCTCCTCCGAGCCGACGAGCTCGGGCAGCGAATAGCGCTGCCGGAACTCCTCGGCGGCGAGCGCGAACGCCCCCGCGGGCGAGCCGGCGACCTCGGCGGCGAAGGCGGCGCCGAGCTCGGCGAGGCCGTAGTCGTTCTCGAAGGCGAGCAGCTCGAGGGCCTGCCCCTGCCGGGAGTCGAGGAGGATCACCGGCAGCCGCTCCTGCGCCCCGACGGTGGCGAGCAGCTCGGCGGTCGCGGCGAGGTGCGGGTCGAGCAGGCCGAGGTAGGCGGTCAGGTAGCGGGGGCTCTCCCGGTCGTCGTTGGCGTACGGCGCGAGCGGGTCCGCCTCGTCGAGCCAGAGGCTCCAGGCGAAGAAGGCGACCGCGCCGTGCGGCAGGCGGGCGACGCCGGCCGCGAGGTCGAGGCCGAGGTCGGCGTCGGCGAGGAAGCGGCGCCAGGTGAGGTCGGGCTCGAAGAGGACGAGGCAGGTCTCGGGCCCCGTCTCCGGATCGAGGAGCAGCGTGAGGAAGAGCGCCCCGCGCTGACCGCGCAGCGCGGCCGGGAACGGCGGCAGCTCGGGAAGCGCGTCGTGGCTGTCCATGGATCTCACTCCGCCTGCTCGGCCATCGTTCCCGCGAGGCGCTGGTAGAGGGCGAGCACGAGGAGGCCGGCCACGAGGTGGCCGGCGAGGACGTACCAGACCCAGCCGGGGTGGCCGGCGTCGGCGAAGCGGCCGTAGAGCGGGGTGTAGAGCACGCCGCTGAAGGCACCCACGCCGACGGCGAGGAAGTTGGTGCCGGTGTAGAGACCCGCCTTCTCCTTCGGGGCGAGGCGGGTGATGTACTCCTGGATGCGCGGCGAGGCGATCATCTCGCCGACCGCGAAGAGGAAGATGCCGAGGAAGACGAGGCCGACCCGGCCGGTCGCGGCGGCGCCGAGCACCACGAAGCCGAGCGCGGCGACGCAGAGACCGGTCGCGAAGGCGGGGATCGGCCGGAACCGCTCGACGACCCGCGAGACGGCGATCTGGACGATCATGATGATGTAGCCGGTGTGCGAGATCGTCTCGCCGAGGATCCGCCGCGCGCCCCCTTCGTCGTGGGAGAGGAAGCCGGCGACGCCCGCGCCGAGCACGCCGCGCAGCAGCTCGTAGAGCGCCGCGGTGTCGAGGCTCCGGTCCACGTAGAGGGCGCAGAGGTTGAAGAAGGCCCAGAAGGGGATCCAGAAGGCGATCCCGATCAGCAGGAGGAAGCCGGCGAAGCGGAGGTCGGAGAGCGCCTCACGGATCTCGGCGAGCTTCTCGCCGAGGCTCTTGCGTTCGAGCTCGCGGGCGGGCTCGCGGTAGAAGAGCAGGGTGATGACGAGCATCAGGCCGATCGCGGCGGCGGCGGCGTAGAAGGCGTAGTTCCACGAGATCGCCCGCAGGCGCCCGGCGATCACCGGCCCGAGCGAGCCGCCGACGTTGACCATCGCGTAGAAGATGCCGAAGCCGAGGGTGGAGTTGGTCTGGTCGGTGGTCGCGCGCACGGTGCCGAAGACGAGCGGCTTGAAGATGCCGGCGGCGAAGCCGATCGAGAGCATCGTCAGCGCGATGCCGGAAAACGACCGGGTGAAGATCAGCAGCAGCACCGACGGCAGGTAGGCGAGGTAGGCGGCGATGAGCATCGGCTTGAAGCCGAAGCGGTCGGCGAGCGTGCCGGAGACGAGCGGCAGGCAGTAGGAGAGGAGCAGGAAGGCCGTCTGGACGAAGCCGAGCTGATCGCGCGAGTAGCCGAGGCTCGTCATGTAGATGCCGAAGCTGAAGTAGATCCCGTAGTAGGCGAAGCGTTCGAGCACCTCGACGAAGTTCGCGAGCCAGAAGACGGGCGGGAAGGGTGAGCGCGCGGCCATGTGTACCTCCGGAGCCGGGCGAGTCTACCCGGAAGGCATGTGCATCGCCGCCGCAGCGCGCTGACAGGTCCTGACAGTCGGCGGTGCGAGGCTCCATGGCGAGGCGGGGACGAATCGTCCCCGCGGTCCGAGAGGAGCAGCCGATGCCGCGAGAGAGCCTGCCGCCGGAAGCAAACCACCTGGTCGCCGAGGTGGCGACCGAGATCGTCGGCCGCCGCTACTTCGACGCCGCGCTCGCTCCGGGCGAGCCGGTGCATCTCGTGCGCGAGCCGGGCAACCCGTACGACCCGTGGGCGGTGCTGGTCGAGAACCGCCTGGGCGAGCCGGCCGGGCACCTGCGCCGCGAGGTCGCGGCCTGGCTGGCGCCGGGCGTGGACGCCGGAACGCTGCGGCTGGCCGGCCGCCTGCCGCGCAGCTTCGAGGCCGACGATTTCGCGGCGCCGCTCTACCTGCGGATCTACGGCCCGCCGGGGCACGACCTCGGCGTGCCCCCGGAGGGCGTGCGCCCGCGCTCCGCGCGACCGGAGCCTCCCCGGCGGCGGATCCCCGAGCCGCGGCCGCGCCCCGCGGAGGAGATGCCCGTCGACCTGGCGCCGCTGCTCGCTCGCTTCATCCTGGGCCCCCCGGCCCACCACCGGAACCTGACCCTGATCCCCCTCCTGCCCTCGGGCGAGGGGCCGGGCAGGGCGCCGGGGCTGCTCTCCGAGGCGCTCGCCGACGGGCGGGCGCGGGTCGAGGAGGTGAACGAGGGGGGAAGCGTGGCGTCGCTCGCGGTGGTCAACCTCGGCGCGGAGCCGATCCTCGTCCCCGAGGGGGAGATCCTCGTCGGCGCCAAGCAGAACCGGGTCGTGAACCTGACCGTGCTCGTCGCCCCCGGGAGCCGCTTCGTCCTCCCGGTCTCCTGCGTCGAGCGGGGCCGCTGGCGCTACCTCTCGCGCCACTTCGCCGCCGGCGCCTGGGCGAGCCCGCGGGTGCGGCGGCGCAAGCACGCGGCGCTCTTCGCCGAAAAGGCCGGGGCGGGCGTGTCGGCCCAGGGGGAGGTCTGGGCGGCGGTCGACGAGGATCTCGAGGCACACTCGATCACCTCTCCCACCTCCTCCTTCGTGGACGGCTTCGAGGCGGCGCGGCGACGCAACGGCGCCTATCGGCGGCGGCTGCCGCTCCCCGCGGGGGCGTGCGGGGTGATCGCCGGCAAGGGGGAGCAGGTGCTGGGGGTGGACCTCTTCGCCGCCCCCGAGAGCCTGGCGGCGCTCTGGGAGCGTCTCTCGGCGGCGTACTTCGCCGAGGCGGCGGTGGAGGAGGGGACCGCCCCGCCGACCCCGCCGGAGAAGGCCAGCGAGTTCCTCGCCGCCGTCGCGGCGAGCGCCCGGCATGATTCGACGCGGCCGGGGCTCGGCGAGGGGTTCGAGGTTTCGTCGCCGGCACTGGCGGGTTCGGGCCTGCTCTGGGAGGGGACGCTCTGCCACCTCGCCGCCTTCTCGCTCTGAGGCGCGAGCGGGCGTCGAGGAAGCGCCGCTCCCAGCGCGCGGGGCTCGAGCCCCACGGCCACGAAAAAGCCCGCTCCGGCGCGGGGCCAGGAGCGGGCGAAGGCATCGGACAGTTGGTTGCCGCCGGGGGGCGGCCGCATCCTCGCCGGTCGGGCTGCTCGGCGAGTCGGCACCTTGGCTGTCCGTCCCAGGTTGCCGGGCACGCCACAGTCAGAACCGCAGGCGCGCCACTCTCGATGCGTAGCCGATTCTAGCACGTCTCGCCATGCGCCGCGAGGAGCCGGCGGGCGAGGTTGACGACCCGGTCCCGGAGGGCTTCCGGGGCGAGGACCTCCGCGCCGCCGCCGAAACCGGCGACCCAGCGGGCGATCTCGTCGAGGCTGTTGAGGGTCACCTCGTACTCGATCCTCCCGTCGGCGAGCTCGGTGATCCGCTCGCCGGGGTGGTGGTTCGCGTGGACGATCAGCGGCGCGAGCTGCGGCGCGAAGCGGAGCCGGACCTCGTGGCGCTCGGAGCCGACGAAGACCCCCCAGCCGCTGGCGAGGAGGGCGTCGAGATTGAACTCCCGGGGCGGCTCGAACCGCGCCCCGGTCCGCCGCAGGTCGAGGATCCGGTCGAGCCGGAAGAGGCGCAGCTCGCCGTTCTCCCGGCAGAGGGCGGCGAGGTACCAGGCGCCGCCGCGGTGGAAGACGCGATACGGGGCGAGCGGGCGCCAGCGCTGGCTGCCGCCGGAGAGGGAGGCGTAGAGGGCCTCGAGCTCCTCGCCGTTGCCGATCGCCTCCTGCAGCACGGGCAGCGCCTTCTCGGCGTTCTTTCCCGACTGGTCGATCCCCGCGAGGAGGAGCGCCTCGGGGCTCTCCTCGATCCGGGCGGTGGCGGCCCCGAGCTTCGCCTTGAGCGCTTCCAGGGTCCGGCGCACCGCCGGCGGCCGCTGGAGCACGGGGTTTTCGAGGGCGACCCGGAGCAGCCCGAGCTCGGCGCCGGTCAGGTTGAGCGGCCGGAGCGTGGCGCCGTCCACGAGGAAGTAGCGCCCCTCGTCGCAGGCGATCGGGATGCCGGTCGCTTCGAGATCCTGGAGGTAGCGGAAGACCGTGCGCTCGGAGATCTCGAGCTTTGCGGCCAGCTCGCTGGGGTGCCACCGCCGAGGACCGGCGAGCAGATGGGTGAGATGGGTCAGTCGGGCCGCCTTGCTCATCGCTCTCCCCCTGGCGACCGCGGCGGACCGCGGGCGCGGTCGGAGCGATCTTGCCACGCCGGGCTCCGGAAGCGGACACCGCGGGCCGAGACGGGATACTCTCGCCCGCCGGGGCCGCAGCGGCCCCCGACCGAAGGAGAGAGTGGAGATGACCGCAACGACCCCCGAGAAGGTCTGCCTTTTCTGCCGCCGTGGCGAGGAGGCGACGCCCCTCGTGAACCTGAGCTTCCGTGGCGAGGCGCTCTGGATCTGCCCGCAGCACCTGCCGGTGCTCATCCACGACCCGCAGCGTCTCGTCGGGATCCTGCCCGGCGCCGAGCTGCTCTCACCGGCCGAGCACGACCACTGAGGCGGTACCCGCGGCGCCGCGAGCCGGTATGCTCGCTCCGGACTCGAGAGCGAGCCGGGAGGACGAGATGGGCCGCGGAATCGATCGCAGAGAGCTGTTGAAGGCGGTGCCGGCGGCGGTGGCCGCCGGCGCGGTGGGACGCAGCGCGTTCGGAGCGGCGCCGGCGCTGCGCGCGACCGCGGCGCGACCGGTGGTGGTGGCCTCGGCCAACGGCCACGAGTTCCGCGCCGGCGGGCCGCGCACCGCGGTGGAGGAGGCGTTCGCGCGCCTCGTCGCCGGGGAGGATCCGCTCGCCGCCGCGGTCGCCGGGGTGGCGCGCAACGAGCTCGACCCGGACGATCTGAGCGTCGGCTACGGCGGCCTGCCGAACGCCGACGGGGTGGTGCAGCTCGACGCCGCGGTGATGCACGGCGGCACCGGCCGCGCCGGGGCGGTCGCCTGTCTGGAAGGGGTGCGCACGCCGGCGGCGGTGGCGCTCGCGGTGGCCGACCGGACCGATCACCACCTGCTGGTCGGCGCCGGGGCGCAGGCGTTCGCCCGCCAGCTCGGCTTCCCCGTCGAGGCCGACCTGAACACCGAGACCTCCCGGGCGCGCTGGCTCGAGTGGAAGCAGCGGATCGATCCGGCGCACTGGCTCGATCCGGAGCGGCAGGCCGCGGCCGCCGAACGGGCCCGGCGGGAGATGATCGCCGCCGGCCGCCTCGATCCGGAGCACGCCTGGGGGACGATCCACCTCTCGGTCCTCTCGCCGGCCGGCGTGCTCGCGGGGGTGACCACGACCTCGGGGCTCGCCTGGAAGATCCCGGGCCGGGTGGGCGACTCGCCGATCCTCGGCGCCGGGATCTACACCGACGGCGAGGTCGCGAGCGCCGGCTCGACCGGACGGGGGGAGGCGAACCTCCTCGGGCTCTCCTCGTTCCTCCTCGTCGAGGAGATCCGCCGCGGCGCGCACCCGAAGGACGCGGGGATCGAGGTGCTGCGGCGGATCCGCGCCCGCACCCGCGAGCGCCGGCTGCTCACCGCCGAGGGCGAGCCCGACTTCAACGTGCACTTCTACGCCGTGGATCGCACCGGCCGGGTGGCCGGGGTCTCGCTCTGGCAGGAGTTCGCCGGGCGGCCGTCGCGCTTCGCCCTCTGCGACGAGGGCGGCGCCCGGCTGCTTCCGACCGAAGGGCTCCTCGAGCGCCCGGCGGCCGGGTGAGCGCCGGTCCGGACCCGGAGACGGCGAGACGGGAGGCGCCATGGACGAGAGAGAACGTACGGACGAGGGGTTCCTGCGCGAGGCGATCGCGCTCGCGGTGGCGAACGTGCGCGCGGGAACCGGCGGGCCGTTCGGGGCGCTCGTGGTGCGCGGCGGCGAGGTGATCGGGCGGGGGACGAACCGGGTCACGTCGAGCCACGACCCGACCGCGCACGCCGAGGTGATGGCGATCCGCGAGGCGTGCGCCCGGCTCGGCACGCACGCGCTCGCGGGCGCGGTCCTCTACGCCAGCTGCGAGCCGTGCCCGATGTGTCTCGCCGCGACCCACTGGGCGCGGATCGAACGGCTCTGCTTCGCCGCCGGGCGGGAGGACGCCGCCGCGGCGGGCTTCGACGACGAGCTGCTCTACCGCGAGCTGCAGCTGCCGCCGGCCGAACGGACGGTCCCCGCCCGGCAGGCCCTCCGCGCGGAAGGGCAGGAGCCGTTCGCCGCCTGGGCCGCGAGCCCGCAGCGGATCCCGTACTGAAGAGGGCCGGGCCGCCTACGGGGCCCAGGCGCCGGTCGCGCCGCTCTCGAAGCCGTCGCGGAAGAGCTCGTTGGCGAGCGTGAGCCGCACGAGCGTGGCCGAGCGCGGGGGGAGCGCGAGGGTGAAGCCGTCCGGGCCGGTCGGGACCTCGCCGGCCGCCGCGAGCCGCGCGGTGGGGGTGAACCGCCAGAGCGCGCCCGGCCCGTCGAGGCCGGTGCCCACCGTCACCGCGGCGTCGCACGCCTCGGTCCCCTTCTGGAAGAGGAGCAGGAAGAGGGTGCGTCCCTGCCGGATCGCGTAGGCGCCGACGGCATCGACGTCGGCGGAGAGGGCGCGGACCGCGTCGCCGGCGATCCGGCTGCCGAGGCCGTCGTAGTCGAGATAGAGGCGGAAGGCGTCCTCCACCCGGCTGCCCGCCGTCGGCGCGACCCAGCGGTTCGCCGCCGTCACCCCTTCCCTCGCGAAGATCGCGAGCGCCTCGGCGTGGGCGAGGGCGCTCGACGGGCCGTCGTCGCCCCCCCAGTTGTACTCGGTGATCGCGATCCCGGCGCCGGGCAGGTAGGTATCGATCCAGGCGCGCAGTCGCGGGAGGAGATAGACCGGCTCGTGGATCCACGATTCGTCCACGTAGGCCGGGTCGTAGAGCCCCTTGAGCGAGCGGAGGCGCCGCGCGGCGACCGCCGGCGACTCGTCGTCGGAGAGCGCCGCGTATTCGGCCTGCGGGTAGTAGTGGACGGCGACGAGATCGACGAGCCGCACCCCGTGCGCGAGCTCGTGAGCGCGCACCTGCGAGAGGTACCAGGGGAGGAACTCCATCCCGCCGTGCGCCGCCTGGTCGGCGCCGGGGCTGCAGTCGTCGGCCGCGGAGTGGAAGTAGGCGCACCAGCCCCAGAGGTCGGGGCCGAAGAGGACGGCCTGCGGGTCGTGCGCCCGGATCGCGGTGGCGTAGGTCAGCGTCCGCTCCCAGAGCTCGTCGTAGGTGACCGGCTCCGGGTGGACGTCGCGGTGGGTGGAGTTCCAGAGCATCGGCTCGTTGTCGAGGGCGATGAGCCGGACGGGGCCGCCCGGGCGGGAGGCGAGATGGGTGAGCCAGCCGGTGACGAAGCCGGGGCCGATCTCGCGCGAGGTGTCGTGCGGGTCGTTGCCGGTGACGAACGTGTCGTCCGGGCGCACGCCGTTGCCGGCGTCGGGCTGGCACCAGGGGGCGTAGCCGGTGGCGGTGCACTCGGTTGCGCTCTGGGGGCCGTAGCGAGCGACGGAGAAGCCCCAGCGCCGGGTGCGGTCGATCGGGGTCCAGCCGATGAGCGGCACGGTCAGGAGCGGCTCGCTCCCGGCGGCGCGCGCTGCGGCGACGAACCGGTCGGCGGCCGAGCCCGCGGGCAGCGACGGCGGGTCGGGGTGCGCGTACTCGATGTTGTAGAAGAACCAGTCGTCGCCGCGGTTGGCGATGTCGTGCTCCCACGAGTAGCGGGTCGTCGCGTTGCCTCCCCACCGGTCGAGCGGCCAGGGGAGCGCCGCGGCGCCGGCGGCGGAGCCGAAGCTCACGCCGAAGATCCACGGGTTGACAGGGCGCACGTCGGCGCCGGGTGAGACCGCGACCGCGACCGTTCCGGGGGGCGGCGGCGGATCGTCGTCGGGCAGCAGGCGGAGGTCGTCGAGGTAGATCGTCGCCTGGTCCGTGCCGCTGTCGTCCTGGAGCCAGAAGCCGTCGAACGGCCAGGTGACCCCGAGGGCGGCGAAGGGGATCGTCACCCGGACCCAGGTGCCGGCGGGGATGGCGCCGCCGGGGAGGAAGCCGGCGAGCGGTGCGGTGCCGGCCGGCGAGCCGCCGATCAGGAGGGCGACCGAGAGCTGCTGGCCGCCGGTCGTCCCGCCGTGGATCCAGAGCTCGAGCGCGGCGTGAGTGGCCGGATCGATGCCGGCGTCGCGGTGGAGGAAGAGCCCATCCCAATGATCCGGCTCGAACGAGATCGCGGCGGTGCCGGAGTGGACCACCGCGGTCTGCCCGAAGTCGATGACGCCCCAGCCCCAGCTCGTGAAGCCGTTGCGGAGCTGATCGTCGTAGACGGTGAGCGGCTGCGCGGCCGCGGCGGCCGCGGTGGCGACGAGAGCGAGAACGAGAACGACGACGCGAACGGCTCCCGCGATGGGAGCCCGGAGTGGCGCTATGGGCATGGCGGCAAGCTAGCAGGTCGGGCTGCCTGCCGCTGTGAGATCCGTTACGTCCCGGCACCTCCCCCGCCGGGCGGCCGGATCTCCGCCAGCCGCGCGAGCGCGGTGTCGCGAACGCGCTCGACGGTGAGCCCGCGGAGGCAGTTGTGGTGGAGGAACGGGCAGCGGCGGTAGAAGCAGGGGGAGCACCAGCGGTCGAGGTAGAGGACCCGGTGGCCGTCGCCGGCCGGGGCGGTGCGACGGGGATCGGTCGGGCCGAAGAGGGCGATGCACGGTACCCCGAGGGCGGCCGCGAGGTGCATCGGGCCCGAGTCGTTCGTCACCAGCAGGTCGAGGTGGGCGAGCACCCCGGCGAGGCCGGCGAGGTCGAGCTCGGGGCCGATGACCGGGTGGAGCTTGCCGCTCTCCTCGTGAACCCGCACCGCCATCCAGAGCTCCTTCGGGCCGGCGACGATGAGCGGCTGTACGTCGGGCCGCGCCCGCCGCAGCTCGCGGGCGAGGGCGGCGTAGCGGCGCCACGGCCAGCGCTTCGCCGGGCCGGCCTCGGCGCCGGGGAAGAGGCCGACGAGCGGCCCCTCGCCGGGGCGCAGACGAGCGCGTTCGAGCCGCTCGCGCCCCCGCTCGGCGAGGCCGGCGGGCAGGTCGATCCGGGGGATCCAGTCGGGCGGCAGGGGGACGCCGAGCGCGGTGAGCAGCTCGGCGTAGTCGGCGATCTGCGGCCGGCGGCGGTGGTCGCGCGGGAGGGGCAGGCCGGGGTCGAGGAGCGGGGCACGAAGCTGGGTGCGGTAGCCCGCGCGGCGGGGGATGCCGGCGCGGAAGGGCAGCCAGGCGGAGTGGAACGAGTTGGGGAGGATCACCGCCTCCGCGCAGCCGGCGGCGCGGATCGCCTCGATCGTGCCGCGGTCGTCGGGGAGGCGGTCGAGGGTGGTGCTGATCCCGGAAAGGAGCCCGGCGAGCGGGCGGAGGCCGGGCTTGACGAGCGCCACCACCTGCCGGCCGGCGTCGGCGAGCGCCCGGATCACGGGGGCGGCCATCACGAGATCGCCGACCCAGTTCGGACAGACGACGAGGCTTCTCATCGCTCGGGAGCCCCTTTCCAGCGGTCGTGGAGCCAGAACCAGCGCTCCGGCGCCTCGCGGGTCGCCGCTTCGACCAGGGCGAGGCAGCGGCGGGTGAGCTCGGCGACCGCCTCTTCGCCCTCGCCCGCGGGGAGCTCCACCGGCGGCGCGAAGGTGACGCGGTAGCCGCCCCCGGGAGCGAAGTCGGCGAAGACGGGGACGATCGGCGCCCCGGTGCGCAGCGCCAGCCGGGCGAGCAGCGGGCTCGTCCAGGCTGGATGGCCGAAGAACGGCACCAGGATCCCGTCGCGCGGCCGGACCCGCTGGTCGATCAGGAAGCCGATCCGCGCGCCGCCGTCGAGCGCCCGCAGGATTGCCCGCACCGAGCCGCGCTTGGCGAGCGCGACGTTGGCGAAGCGGGTGCGCAGGCGGGTGAGCCAGCGATCGAAATGGGGGTTGTCCGCCGGCCGGCCCATCGCCTGGAGGGGGCCGTGGAAGGCGCCGATCGCCCAGCTCGCCATCTCCCAGTGGCCGTGGTGCGCCGACATGACGAGCACGCCGCGGCCTTCGGCCTCGGCCGCGCGCAGGTGCTCCCAGCCGCTGCTCGCGGTCAGCTTGCAGAAACGGCCGGCGTCGAGGCGGAGCGCGGAGACGGTGTCGGTGAAGACGGCCCCGAAATGGCGGAAGCAGGCACGGGTGGTCGCGGCACGGCGCGCCGGCTCCCAGTCGGGGAAGGCGCGGGCGAGGTTGCGCCGCACGAGCCGCCGGTGGTGGCCGTCGAGGGCGTGGAGGGTGCTCCCGAGTGCGGCGCCGACGCGCCGGGCCGCCGGGTGCGGGAGGGCGCGGAGCACTCCTTCGGCCGCCCGGAAGAGCGCGAACTCGGCGGCGTGGCGGACGGGGCGGTCTTTCATCGGGAGAGCGCGGCGAGCCGATCGGCGAGCCAGGGCCAGAAGGCCGGCTCCGGCGCCGCCGCGACGGGCAGGAGCGCGAGCGGCAGCCGGGTGAGCGGCTGCAGCTTGACGAGGTCCTTGCCGGTGGTCAACAGGTAGCGGGCGCCGCTCGCGGCGAACGCCCGCTCGAGGTGCCGCAGGTCGCCGGGCCGGTAGCGGTGGTGGTCGCCGAAGAGGAGGGTGCCGTGGATGGCGAGCTCCTGCGCGCGGGCGGCGGCGAGGAAGCGGGCGGGGTTGGCGATCCCCGCGACGAGCAGCACCGGGGAACCCGGCGCGAGCGGTTCGCCCGCGACGGCGTGTGCCGGTGCCGCGACGGTCGGCGCCGCGAACGCCGCGCCGGAGAAGCCGGAGGCCGCGAGCGCGGCGCCGATGGCCGCCGCCTGCTCCGGGGTGGCATCGGCGCCGGTGAGCAGGAGCGCGTGGGCGTGCCGGCTGCTCGCGAGCGGCTCGCGCAGCCGCCCGCCCGGCGGGAGGCGGCCGCCGCCGAACGGGTCGGCGGCGGGGAGGACGAGCAGGTCGAGGTCGCGGGCGAGCGCGACGTGGGAGAAGCCGTCGTCGAGGAGGAATAGATCGGGCGGGGGGGTGAGGGTGGCGAGCGCCAGCTCCCCCGCGGCGTGCCGGGAGCGGCCGACCGCGATCGCGACCCCGGGGAGCCGGGCGGCGAGCTCGGCGGGCTCGTCGCCCGCGACCTCGGGGCCGGCGAGCGGACCGTCGCCGCGCGAGACGAGGAGCGGTTCGCAGGCGTTTCCGCGGTAGCCGCGCGAGAGGATCGCCACCCGCCGGCCGGCGTCGCGCAGGTGGGCGGCGAGGGCGGCGACCACCGGGGTCTTGCCGGTGCCGCCCCAGTGGAGGTTGCCGACGCTCACCACCGGCCGCGGCAGGCGCGCCGCGTGCCGGGCGGCGCGCCGCCGCCGCCGGGCGTGGGCGGCCGCATAGAGGCGCTGCCAGGGAGAACGAGGGGGCGCCGGCGGGGTGACGAGGGTCACTCCGGGGCCTCCGCGACCGGCGGCGGGAAGAGGCCGGTCGCCTCGGCGAGGAGCTCGAGGGTGCGGGCGACGGCGCCCCGGTGCGTGGCGATGAGCGCACGCGCGCGGGCGCCGACCGCGGCGGCCGCTTCCGGATCGTCGAGCCAGCCCCGCCAGGCGGCGGCGAGCCCGGCGGCGTCGGCGACCCGCGCCCAGGCGTCGGCGCCGTCGAAGGCGGCGGCGATCTCGCGGAAGTTCTCCATCGAGGGGCCGACCGCGGTCGGAACGCCGAAGCGGGCCGGTTCGAGCGGGTTGTGGCCGCCGGTGGGGACGAGCGTGCCGCCGACGAAGGCGGCGTCGGCGAGGCGGTAGAGGCCGGCGAGCTCGCCCAGGCTGTCGAGGAGGACGGCGGGCGGCTGGCCGGCCTCGGGGAGCGCGGAGCGGCGCACCGCCCCCGGCGCGCGGGCGGCGACGAGCGCCGCCACCCCGTCCCACCGCTCCGGGTGGCGCGGGGCGAGGAGGAGGAGCGCCCGCCCGGCGCCGATCGCGGCGTGGGCGTCGAGGACCGCCTCCTCCTCCCCGGCCATCGTCGAGCCGGCGAGGAGCACCGCCCGCCCGCCGGCGAGCGCACGCAGCCGCGCTTCGAGCTCGGGGTGGACGGCGGGGGGCGGGGTCTCGAACTTCAGGTTCCCGGTCACGGTGATCCGTTCCGCCGGCACGCCGAGGGCGAGGAGGCGGTCGCGGTCGGCCGCGGTCTGCATCCCGAACCGGTCGACGGCGCCGAAGAGCGGCCCGAGGAGGGGCCGCAGCCGCCGGAGGCGGGGGAAGGTGCGATCGCTCACCCGGCCGTTGACCACGACCACCGGCAGCCGGCGGCGGCGGGCGGCGCGGAGGACGAGCGGCCAGTAATCCCCCTCCACGAGGACGAGCGCCCGCGGCGCGAACCGGTCGTAGAAGCGGGAGACCGGCAGCCCGAGATCGAACGGGAGGTAGGCGACCGCGCCGCGGTCGCGGAACGCCGCGCGGGCCCGCTCCTGGCCGGTGGGGGTGACGGTGGTCACGAGCAGCGGCAGCGCGGGCGGCAGATGCCGGGCGAGGGTCGCGGCCACGCCGGCCTCGCCCACCGAGACCGCGTGGAGCCAGAGCGCCCCCGGCGGCGCCGCCGGCAGGCCGCGGCCGAGGCGGGCGGCGAGGGTGGGCAGGTAATGCCGGCCGCGCCGGACGAGGAGGACCGGTCCGGCGGCGAGGAGGGCGGCGCCGTAGAGCGCCTGGTAGAGGAGCCACATGGCGACGGCGCTGAGTATAATGAGCGGCCCAAAGGCTTGCAGTCGGTGGAGTTGCGGCCCGCGGGCGGAACCCGGGGGCCGGCTTGGACGCCCGCCCCGCGGCGGCCGTAAGAACCTTGGATGACGATGCCCGCCCTCGTCTACAGCGCCACCCGCCATCGCGCCACGCTCGCGGAGGCCTCCGACCGCGAGCTGCTCGCCGCGCTCGCCACCGGGGACGAAGCCGCGCTCCAGGAGCTGATCGCCCGCAAGAGCCGGCCGCTGCTGCAGCTCACCGGGCGCCTGCTCGGCGACGCCGAGGAGGCGAAGGACGTGGTGCAGCTCACCTTCCTGCGGCTCTGGGAGCACCGGGACCGGTACGACGAGCGGTGGAGCCCGAACACCTGGATCTACCGGATCGCCACCAACCTCGCGATCGATCACTGGCGTTCGCGCAAGAGCCGCGAACGGGGGCAGGAGCCGTTCCGGCTCCATCTGCTCCGGCGCGGGGAGGCGGCGGCGGGCGGCCAGCTCGCGGCGCTCGAGGAGTCGGAGGTCGGCGCGATCTTCCGCGAGCTCGCCGCCGGTCTCTCGGAGCGGCAGCGGCTCGTCTTCCTGCTGCGGGAGATCGAGGGGCTCTCCTCGCAGGAGGTCGCGGCGATCGCCGGCTGCGAGGAGTCCACGGTCCGCAACCACCTCTTCAACGCCCGCAAGGTGCTCCGCCGGGAGCTCGTGCGCCGCTATCCGGAGTACGCCGCCGGGCGGCAGGAGCGCCGGGAGGAGGCGCGATGAGCTGCCCCGACTGGCAGCGGCTTACCGCGCTGCGGGAGCGCGATCCGGACGCCGAGCCGCCGGGCTGGCGCGAGGCGCTCGCCCACCTCGACGGCTGCCCCGCCTGCGCCGCGGCGGCACTCGCCGCCGACCCGCTGCTCGTCTTCCGCCGCCTCCCCCGCCCCGCGGTGCGGGAGGAGGAGGTCGCCGCGCTCGGCGCCGAGGTGCTCGCGCTGGTGCGGGCCGGACGCCGCGAGGCGCGGCGGCCGCGGCGGCGCGGCTTCTGGCGCGGGGCGGCCGCGGCGGCGCTCGTCGGCGCCGCGCTCCTCCTCGAGCCGGGCGCCGGCGCGTTGCGGCCCGGGCCCGGGGTGACGGTGGCGGCGCTGGCCGCCGAGCCCGCGGCGCCGCCGCTGCTCGACGGCCTCGAGGCCTCCTCGGCCCGGGTCTACGAGCTCGGCGGCGACGGCCTCGCGCTGGTCATGGTGGTCGACGCGAGCCTCGACGTCTGAGACGCTTCTCCCCGTGAGCCGCTCCCTGCCCCCGGCCTCCCGTCCCCTCGCCGCCCGGAAATGCATCCGGCTCGGCTGCGCGCTCGGGAGCTGGCTCCTGCTCGTCACGGCGGGGCTGGCCGGAGCGCAGGGCTTCCCGTCCCCGGCGCCGCGCGTGCTCTCCTCCTACACCCTGACCCTCCGTCACCAGCCCACGGCGGAGGCGGTCGCACTGGTGCGAACGCTCCTCTCTCCCGCCGGAAGCGTGGAGGTGAAGGAAGACGGCCGCACTCTGGTGGTGCGCGACGAGCTCGCGGCGCTCAGCCGGATCGTGGGCGCGCTGCGCAGCTTCGATCATCCGGCGGCGCCGGTCCGCCTCTCGGTGCGGCTGGTCTGGGCGGGATCGCCGCAGATCGGGTTCGGAGGCGCTGCGGCGGGCGAGCTCGACCCCGAGCTCGCCGGGCGGCTCCGGCGGCTCCTGCGCTACGACTCCTTCGTCCTCCTCTCCGAGACCCGCCTCGAAGCGCGCGAGGGGGACGAGGTCGCCTACGAGTTCCGCTCCGGCTACCAGGTGCGGTTCCGGCTCGGCACCCTGCTGGCCGGACAGCGCCTGCGCCTCCACGACTTCCGGGTGAGCCGGACGCAGCCGCCGGCCGACCTGATCCACACCACCGTGAACCTGCCGCTCGCGCAGCCGCTGATCCTCGGCCTCACGCGGGACGAGGGGAGCGCGAGCGCGCTGCTCGTCGTGCTCGCCTACGAGCCGCTGCCGGGGGTGTGACGGGCATGCAGTTCAGCTGCCGGGTGGGGACCGCGGATGGCCGGGTGCTGCGCGAGGTGCACGAGGCGCGCAACGAGGAGCTGCTGCGCAACGAGCTCCAACGGCGCGGTCTCCACGTCTTCTCGATCGAGCGGCGCACGCCGCTGCGCCTCCCCTGGCCCGGCCGCGGCCGGGCCCGGCGCCGGATCCCGCTGCCGCAGCTGCTCGTCTTCAACCAGGAGCTCGCGGCGCTGCTGAAGGCCGGCCTGCCGCTGCTGCAGGCGCTCGAGCTGATGCTCGAACGGCTGAAGGACCCGCAGTTCCGCGACGTGCTCACCCAGGTGCGCGACCGGATCAAGACCGGGGTCGAGCTCTCCGACGCCTTCGCCGCCTTCGGCGACGTCTTCCCGCCGCTCTACGCCTCGACGCTCAAGGCGGGGGAGCGCACCGGCGAGCTCGAACAGGTCATCCGGCGGTTCGTGCGCTACCTGCAGCTGGTGATCTCGGCGCGCAAGCGGGTCGTCTCGGCCCTCGTCTACCCGCTCGTGCTCGTGGGGCTCTCGATCGCCCTCGTCTTCGTGATGGCGGTCGTCGTGATCCCGCGCTTCACGATCTTCTACGAGTCGCTCGACATCGAGCTGCCGCTGCTGACCCGCGTCACCGTCGCGGTCTCGCTCTTCCTGCGGAGCAACCTCTGGTGGCTCCTGGTGCTGCTGGCGGCCGGTGGCTGGCTGCTGCGCGGCTGGGGGCGCACCGAACGCGGCCGGCTCGCGCTCGACCGCCTGCGGCTGCGCCTCCCCTTCCTCGGGCCGGTGCTCCACCGGTTCGCGATCTCCGAGTTCTGCCGCTCGCTCGCGACGCTGCTCGGCGGCGGCATGCCGCTCGTGCCGTCGCTCGAGATCGCGGTGGGCGCGGTGGGCAACGCCTGGGTCCGGCGGCTGGTGCGCCCCACCGTGCAGCAGGTGCGCGAGGGGCGGGCGCTCCATCAGGCGCTCGAGACGAGCAGCGCCTTCTCCGACCTGGCGATCGACATGGTCAAGGTGGGCGAAGCCACCGGCGCGCTCGACGAGATGCTCGGCAACGTCGCGGATTTCACCGACGAGGAGGTGGAGACGCGGATGCAGCGGATCCTCTCCCTGATCGAGCCGCTGATGCTCGTCTTCATGGGGATCATCGTCTCGCTCCTCCTGGTCTCGGTCTACATGCCGCTGTTCAGCGTGCTCGGGAAGCTGCAGTGAGAGGATGGGCGGCGAGGAGGTCGCGATGACGCTGGAAGGCACCCGCGGCGGCGACGCGGCGCGCGAGGCGCAGCGGGCCCTGCTGAGCAACGAGCGGCAGCGGGCGGAGGAGCTCGCCGCCCGGCTCGGGCTCGAGTTCGTCGACCTGACGCGCTTCCGGGTCGACAGCGCGCTCTTCCACTCGGTCTCGTTCGAGGTGATGCTGCGCTACGGTTTCGTCCCGCTCGCCCAGCTCCCCGGACGGCTCCAGGTGGCGATGAAGGATCCGGGCGACATCGGCCGGCTCGACGAGCTCGAGCTGCTGCTCGGCCAGCCGGTGGAGGCCCGGGTGGCGACCGCGCAGGCGGTCGACGAGGTGCTGCAGAAGGCCGAGAGCTCGCAGCGGGTGCTCGAGGAGGCGACCGAGGACTTCCGCATCCAGCTCGTGCAGGAGGACGAGGCGGGCGAGGAGGTGCTCTCGATCGACCGGATCTCGGCCGACTCCTCGCCGATCATCAAGCTGATCGACTCGACGCTCTTCAACGCCATCCAGCGGCGCGCCTCCGACATCCACATCGAGAGCCGCGACCACGAGGTGGTCATCAAGTACCGGATCGACGGCGTGCTCTATCAGGCGATGGAGCCGATCGACAAGCGGTACCACCAGACGATCATCAGCCGGATCAAGGTGATGTCGGAGCTCGACATCGCCGAGAAGCGGATCCCGCAGGACGGCCGCTTCAAGCTGCGCCTGACCGGACGCACGATCGACTTCCGCGTCTCGATCATGCCGTCGGTGCACGGCGAGGACTGCGTGATCCGGATCCTCGACAAGGAGTCGATGTCGAAGGAGTTCAGCAACCTCCGCCTCGACATCCTCGGCTTCGACGACGAGACGCTGCGCAAGCTGCGCAAGTTCATCCGCGAGCCGTACGGGATGGTACTCGTCACCGGCCCCACCGGTTCGGGCAAGACGACGACCCTCTACGCCTGCCTTTCGGAGATCGCCTCGCCCGAGGACAAGATCATCACCATCGAGGACCCGGTCGAGTACCAGCTCAAGGGGATCACCCAGATCCCGGTCAACGAGAAGAAGGGGCTCACCTTCGCCCGCGGCCTGCGCTCGATCCTGCGCCACGATCCGGACAAGGTGATGGTCGGCGAGATCCGCGACGAGGAGACCGCCTCGATCGCCATCCAGTCGGCGCTCACCGGCCACCTCGTCTTCACCACCGTGCACGCGAACAACGTGGTGGACGTGCTCGGCCGGTTCCTCAACATGAACGTCGACCTCTACAACTTCGTCTCCGCGCTCAACTGCGTGCTGGCGCAGCGGCTGGTGCGGCGGATCTGCCCGCACTGCAAGCGGCCGGCGCGGATCTCGCGCACCGCGCTGGAGGAATCGGGCCTCTCGCCGTCGCTCTATGCCGATCAGGTCTTCTACGAGGGGGCGGGCTGCCTCGAGTGCAACGGCACCGGCTTTCTCGGGCGGCTGGCGGTCTCCGAGCTGCTCGACCTCTCGGACCGGATCCGGGAGCTGATCCTCGAGCGCCGCCCCGGCTCGGAGATCAAGCGGGCGGCGAAGGGGGAGGGGATGCGGTTCCTGCGCGAGTCGGCGCTGGAGAAGGTACTGCAGGGAGTGACCACGCTGCGTGAGATCAACAAGGTTACCTTCGTGGATTGAGCGCCTCTGCGGGCGCGACCCGCGGCCGGTGCCGCCGCACGTCTTCGCCCTCGACGACGCGGCGCTGACCTTCGCCGCCTTCGGCCGCGGCGAGACGGGGCTCGAGCTGCGCGAGCTCCACGCCGAGCCGCTCGACGCCGGCGCCTGGGTGGCGGCGCCGCCCGGGCGGGCGCCGGCGACCGCGAACGCCTTCGCCGAACGGGTGGCGGCGCTGCTCGAGCGCGCCTCGGCGCCGGTGCGGCAGGCGTCGCTCGTGCTGCCCGACGACTGGCTGCGCGCGGTCTTCGTCGAGCATGGCGAGCTGCCGCGCCAGGCCGACGAGCGCGACGAGGTGCTGCGCTTCAAGCTGCGGCGGCTGGTGCCGTTCCGGCCCGAGGAGCTGCGGCTGGAGCTGCTGCCGGCCCGAGCGCTCGCCGGGCAGCAGGAGCCGCGCCGCTCCTTGGTAGGCTTCGCCAATGAGCTCGCCCTGGCCCGGTTCGAAGAGGGGTTCGCCCGCCATGGCGTGGAGCTCGGGCAGATCGTGAGCGCCGGGACCGCCATGAGCACGGCGCTGCTCGCCCGGCAGCCGGCAGGCGACCTGCTGCTGCTGGCCACGGCGAACGGCTCCTTCCTCCTCTCCGGCTGGAGCGGGGGGGAGCCGATCGTCTACCGGCAGAAGGCGCTCGCCCCGGAGTGGGACGAGGCCACCCGGCGGGAGGTGCTGGTGCGCGAGCTGCGCCTGACCCAGGCGTTCGTCGAGGAGCGGCTGCCGCAGGTACGGCTGCCCGACCCGGTGCTCGTGGTGCCCGCGGCGGAAGAGGCGCTCTGGCGGGAGATCGTCGACGCCGGCCTCCGGCGCGACCCGGCGCCGGCCGCCCATCGCGCGCTGCTCGCGACCGGCCTCGCCCCCGGGGCCGACTGGCGGCAGCTGGCGCCGCTCGTGGGCGCCGCCAGCGCGGAGGTGCGGTGAAGCTCAACCTCGCGCGGCGCCCGTTCGTCAACCTGCGGCCGATCACCCGGCTGGCGCTGGTGGCCTGGCTGCTCGGCGCCCTGCTGGCGGCCTGGAACCTCCGGCAGGCGTGGACGCTCTGGCGGGGGCTGGGGGCCGAGCGGGAGCTGGTCGCCGAGGCCCAGCGGGCGCTCGGCGCGGAGCGCGAGCGGCTGCGCGAGGTCGAGAACGCGCTGCGCGGCATCGACCTGATGACGGAGAACGCGCACGCGCTCTTCCTCGACCAGGAGATCGACCGCCGGGTCTTCTCCTGGACCCATCTGTTCGAGAGCCTCGGGCGGGTGCTGCCGCGCGAGGTGCGGCTCGTGCAGGTCAGTCCGCTCCTGGTCGCCCCCGGGCAGCCGCGCGGCCGGGGGGCGCGCAAGGCCGAGGCGGCTGCCAGCGAGCTCTGGGTGACGGTGCAGGTCACCGGCTACGCGGAGCGGGACGAGGCGCTGCTCGACCTCGTGGATGCCCTCTTCGCCGCCCCGGAGTTCGCCGCGCCCGACCTGAGACGGGAGGCGGTGCCGCCGGGCAAGCCGGTGCAGTTCGAGCTCGCCGTCAGCTACCTGCCCCCCGCGGCGGCCGCGCCGCCGGAAGGGGCTCCCGGGCGGGCGGAAACGGCGCCGGCGGCGCCGCCGCCGACGGTCGCCGCAGCGATCGGCATTGCGCCGGAGGCCGCGGCGCCGGAGGCCGGAGGCGCCGTGGCGCTTCCGCCGGTGCCCCGGACGGCCACGGCTGGCGACGGTGAGGAGGGTCTCCCGGGGGTCGCCGAACCTCCCGTCGGCCGCCGCGAGCGGGAGCCGCGAACGCCGGCGCCGGACGAACGTTCCCGGGCCGCCGCCCCGGCCGCCGCGCCCCGGGTGGGCGGCCGGCAGCCGGTGCTTCCGGCCGGGGAGGCGGGGATCCCGATGGTGCTCGGGGTGCCGGCCGCCGGAGCGTCTGGTCAGGACACGCCGCCGGCGGCGGCGCCCGTCCGGCCGCCGGTGATGCGGCCCCGCAAGGCGGCGGAAAGCGTCGCTCCCGGGGCCGCGCCGGTGCCGCTCGGCGCTCCCGCCTCGGCGACCCGGAGGATCGGTCCGTGAGCGGCCGCGCCGGACTCTGGCAGCGGCGGATCCGGGTCTGGCTGCCGGCGCTGCTCTTCCTCGCGGCGAACCTGGGTGTCCTCGCCTGGGATCGGGTGGTGCTCGCCGGCCGGATCGCCGCCCTCGAGCGCCGCCTCGAGTGGACCGCGAACGAGCGCGAAGAGGTGGCGCGGCAGACCCGCGAGCTCGCCAGCCGCCGCGCGGCGATCCTGCGCAACCGGGAGTACCGCGAGCGGCTCTACCAGGAGTGGTTCGCGACGCCGGAGCAGCGGCTGACCGCCGCCATCGCCGAGGTCAAGGATCTCGCGGCGCGCTCCGGGCTCGAGATCCGGGCGATCTCCTACCCGCAGCAGAGCCTGACCGAGTACGGCCTGGTGCGCCGCTCGTTCGTCTTCGGCGTGGAGGGCTCCTACGGCGCCCTGCGGCAGCTCGTCTACCTGCTCGAGCTCACCCCCTCGTTCCTGACCCTGGAGAGCATCCGGGTCGGGGAGGTGGGGACCGGCGGCCAGCTGCGCGCCGAGCTCTCGCTCTCGACGCTCTTCATCGCCGAGCCGGAGCCGGCCGGGAAGGGCCGATCGTGACGCCCGAGCGCCGTCAGCGCCTCCTGCTCGCGGGGCTCGGGGTGAGCCTCCTGCTCGCCGCCGTGGTCTATCTGCCGCCATTGTTCCGGGTTTCCGGCGACGACGATCTCTACGCGCCGCCGCCGGCCGGGGCGGCGCGGCGTCCGGAGGCGCGCGAGGCCCGCTCCGCGCTCGCCATCCCGGAGGTGACCGCGCTGCGGCTCGGACGGCTCGAGGTCGAGCCGTTCGCCTTCGCGATCGGACGCGATCCGTTCCGGTACGGTCCGGCTCCGCCGCCCCCCCCGCCTCCCCCGCCGCCGCCGGTCGATTTCGAGGCGCTGGAGCGGGCGCGCCGGGAGGCGGAAGCGCGCGCCCGCGCGGCGGCGGTCGAAGCCGCGCGGCCGAAGCCGCCGCCGGTCGACATCGTCTATCTCGGCAGCTTCGGCCCCGCGCGCAACCGGGTGGCGGTCTTCAGCGACCAGGAGAAGCAGGAAGTGTTCAACGCCCGCCGGGGCGAGGTGCTGGCGGGCAAGTTCATCCTCGTGGAGATCGGTCTGGAGTCGGTCTCCCTGAAGTTCGTCGGTTTCCCCGACCACCCGGCGCAGCGGCTCGGGATCGGGAGCTAGCGGCAGGGGTCACGCGGAAGGGGTGCAGCAGATGCGTTCAGAGCTCAAGATCGGGCGTTGGCTCGGGCTGGCGTTGATGATCGTCGTCATCGGCTGCAGCTCGTTCGCCACCCTGCGCCAGGCGCAGATCGCCGAACAGCGCGGGGACTGGGATACCGCCGTCCTCCACTACCTCGACCTGACCCGGCGCGATCCCGGCAACGCGCGCTACAAGGCGGCGCTCATGCGGGCCAAGATCACCGCCGCCCAGACGCATTTCGAGCGGGGGAAGCGGTTCCACGAGGCCGGAGTCTTCGAGCGCGCGCTGGTGGAGTACCAGCAGGCGGTCCAGCTCGATCCGACGAACCAGTACGCCGCGGTCGAGCTCGACCGGGTCCGCGAGCAGATCGCCACGGCGCGGGCCGCCGAGCCCGCGCCCCTCACCCTCGACGAGATGAAGGCGCGGACGCGGGGCGCCTCGGCGCAGCCGCCGGTGCTCAACCCGCGCTCGAAGGAGCCGATCTCGCTCAACTTCCCGAAGCCGGTCTCGATCTTCGACATCTACCGCGCGCTCGGCAAGGCGTACGGGATCAACGTCCTCTTCGACCCGAACCTGCGCGATCAGAACATCGCCATCGAGCTCGCCGAGGTCACCGCCCAGGACGCGCTCGAGATCCTGATGCGCGCCGCCGGCCACTTCTACAAGGTGGTCGACGAGCACTCGATCATCGTCGCCGCCGACAACCCGCAGAACCGGCGCACCTACGAAGACCTCGTGATCCAGACCTTCTTCCTCTCCAACGCCGAGATGAAGGACGTGATGAACATGCTGCGCGGCCTGATCGGCACGAAATCGGCGACGCCGATCGAGGCGCTCAACGCGATCGCGATCCGCGACACCGCCGACAAGGTGAAGGTCGCGCAGCGGATCATCGAGTCGGTGGACAAGTCGAAGGCCGAGGTGGTGGTCGACGTCGAGCTGATCCAGGTCAACACCACGAAGCTGCTCGACCTCGGCGTCTCGCTCTCGGGCTACCAGATCGGCCAGTCGCTCGACTTCGGCGGCGAGGGTCCGATCCGCTTCAGCGACCTGCAGAACATCAACCGGCAGTCGTGGGCGCTGACGGTGCCGTCGATCCTCTACGACTTCGTGAAGACGAACAGCGACGCGCAGCTGCTGGCCAAGCCGCAGGTGCGGATCACCGAGGGGGAGAAGGCGAACCTCCACATCGGCGACAAGGTGCCGGTGCCGGTGACCACGTTCAACACCGCCGGAACGATCGGCGGCAACATCGTGCCGATGACCTCGTTCCAGTACCAGGATGTGGGCATCCGGATCCAGATCGAGCCGCGGGTGCACCACAACAAGGAGATCACCCTCAAGCTGAAGATCGAGGTCTCGCAGATCACCGGTTACATCTCCGGGTCGGGCGGGCAGAGCCAGCCGATCATCGGCACCCGGAACATCGAGTCGACGATCCGTCTCAAGGACGGCGAGACGAACTTCCTCGCCGGCCTCATCCGCACCGACGAGACGAAGGCGGAGTCCGGGCTGCCCGGACTCTCCGAGCTGCCGCTGATCGGCTACCTCTTCGGCAAGACGCGCACCGAGGCGCAGCGCACCGACGTGCTGCTCACCCTCACCCCGCACATCATCCGCACCCCGAGCATCCGGGAGAGCGACCTGCTACCGGTCTGGGTCGGTACCGAGCAGAACATCACCTTCCGTGGCGGCAGCCCGCGCGTGGAGTCGGACGCGGAAGGGCCGTTCGACGAAGAGGCCGGCGCCAGCCCCGAGGAGGTGCAGGAGAAGATCCGGGAGCGTCTCCAGCGGCTGCCGCGCGGGCTCCAGCCGGGCGTTGGCGTCGGCGGCAACCCGCCGGCGCAGCCGGAGTCGCCCCCCGGTACCGAGCTCGTGCCGGGCCTGCCGCCGGCCGACAGCTTCGGGAAGCCGGAGCCGGAGCCGACCGCGCCGCCGGACGAGCCGGTAGCCAACCTCGAACCCGCCGCCAGGGAGAGCGGACGCTGGGCGCTCGCGGGAAGCGACGACGAGGTGACGCTCGGCTTCGCCGCGGAGCGGCTCCGCCTGGCGGCGGGCGAAGAGATCGAGCTCGCGCTCACCGTCGAGACCGCGCGCCCGGTGTCGCACCTGCCGCTGGTGGTCGTCTACGACCCTGCGCACGTCGAGGTGGTAGCGGTCGCGGCTGGGGAGTTCCTGGGTGGCGCCGGCGAGCGCGAGGTGCTCGCCGACCTCTCCCATCCGGGTGAGATCTGGCTCGGCGCGAGCCGGCTCGGCGACCGCCCGGCGGTGGCGGGGCACGGCACGGTGGCGGTGCTGCGGCTGCGGGCCCGGGAGGCCGGCACCACCGAGCTCGCGATCGACTCGGCGGCGCCGCTCGGTCCCGACCTCGCGCCCCGGCCCGTCCGCGTGCTGCCCGCCCGGCTCCTGATCGGTACCACCGAGCCGCCGCGCGGGCCGCGGACGCCGACCGAGTGGCTCTGAGGAGAGCGGTGGCCGGACGGCGGCAGCGCGGCTACACCCTCGTCGAGCTGGTGATCGTCTGCGTGACGCTGACGGTCCTCGCCGGGATCTCGATGCCGGTCGTCAAGTTCACCGTCAAGCGGAGCAAGGAGATGGAGCTGCGCACCGCGCTGCGCGAGATGCGGGCCGCGATCGACGAGTTCAAGCGGTACAGCGATTCGGGGCTGCTGCCGGTCGAGCTCGGCACCGACGGCTACCCGAAGGAGCTCGAGGTGCTCGTCGAGGGCGTGGACGTGATCGGGCAGATCGACCGCAAGGTGAAGTTCCTGCGCCGGATCCCGATCGATCCGATGACCGGCAAGGACGAGTGGGGGCTGCGCAGCTACCAGGACGACTGGGACGCGACCAGCTGGGGGGGAGAGAACGTCTACGACGTCTACTCGCTCTCGGAAGGGGTGGGCCTCAACGGCGTCCCCTATACCCTCTGGTGACGGAGGAGCGACGATGCCGCCGAAGAGAACCCGTCCCCGCCGCCGCGCCCGCGGCTTCACCCTGCTCGAGCTGATCATCGTGGTGGCGATGATCGGCATCCTCGCCGCGATCGCGATGCCGGCGCTCAAGGACATGCCGCGGCGCGCCTCCGAGGCGGTGCTCAAGACCAACCTGCGCACCCTGCGCGAGGTGCTCGATCAGTACTACGGCGACAAGGGGCACTACCCGCCGACCCTGGAAGAGCTGGTCGAGAAGCGGTACCTGCGGGCGGTGCCGATCGACCCGATGACCAAGAGCGCGGAGACCTGGGAGCTGATCTTCGAGGAGGAGTCCCTCGACACCCCGTTCGCCGAGACCGATCTGCCCGAGGGGGGCGAACCGGGGATCTCCGACGTGCGCTCGGGCTCCGCCGGGATCGCTCTCGACGGCACCGCGTACAACACCTGGTGATCATGGCTCCCCCCCGGCGCGCCGCCGAGCGCGGCTACAACCTGGTGGCGGTGGTGATGGCGGTCATGGTCCTCAACATCCTGGTCGCCGCCGTGCTGCCGCTCTGGAGCGCCGCCATCCGCCGCGACCGGGAGGAGGAGCTGATCTCCCGCGGCCTGCAGTACGCCGAGGCGATCCGGGTCTTCCAGAAGCGGTTCGGGCGGCTCCCCAACACCCTCCAGGAGCTGCGCGACGTCAACCCCCGTTCGATCCGCCAGCTCTGGCGCGATCCGATCACCGACGACACGAAGTGGGGCCTGCTCCTGCTCGGCATGGGGACACCGATCGAGATCCCCGGCCAGCCGCCGCCCCCCGAGCCGGTGGGCGACGTCGGGGACGGCGCGGGCGAAGGCGACGGCGGCAGCGCCTTCGGCACCCCGCAGCTCCCGGCGGGGCCGATCCGCGGGGTGCGGAGCCTCAGCGACGAGGAGGGGTACCGGACCTTCTTCGAGAAGACGCGGTATCGCGACTGGGAGTTCTCGCTGGAGCTGCTGACGAGCCCGCAGATGACCTTTCAGATCGGCATCGGCGGTATCCCCCCGATGCGGCTCTCGACGCGCGGGATCGGCCGGCCGTTCCGCTATCCGCCGCCGGGCGGGCTGCCGGGGATGCCGGGGGCACCGCCTCCCATCGGGGTCGGCGGGATGCCGCCGCCTCCTCCGGGCAAACCGGGTGGCGATCTGGAACTGCCGCCGGGCGCGGGCAAGCAGCCGCCGCCGGAGAAGTGGTGAGCGACCCCATGGTCACGGTCCGTTTCCGCCGCCTGCCCGGAGGGGAAGATCTGCCCCCGCCGGCGCCGGCGACGCCGGGCAGCGCCGGGGTCGATCTGCGCGCGGCGGTGGCCGCGCCCCTGGAGCTCGCGCCGGGGGCGCGGGCGCTCGTCCCCACGGGGTTCGCGCTCGAGCTGCCCCCCGGCTGGGAGGGGCAGGTGCGGCCGCGCAGCGGGCTCGCGATCCGCCACGGCGTGACGCTCCTCAACAGCCCGGGTACGATCGACAGCGACTACCGCGGCGAGGTCGCGGTGGTTCTGGTCAACCTCGGCGGCGAGCCGTTCGTGATCGGCCGCGGCGACCGGATCGCCCAGCTGGTCGTGGCGCCGGTGGCGGCGGTACGCTTCGAAGAGGTCCCAGAGCTGGGCGAGACCGCCAGGGGCGCCGGCGGGTTCGGCTCGTCCGGAACGGCGTGAGGCGGAAGATGACGATCCAGATCCTGGTCACCGGCGGCACCTTCGACAAGACCTACGACGAGCTGGCCGGCCGGCTCGCCTTCCACGACACCCATCTGCCGGAGATGCTTCGCCTCGGCCGCTGCCGGCTGCCGGTGCAGGTGCGCACCGTGATGATGATCGACAGCCTGGAGATGACCGACGCCGACCGGGCGCTGCTCGCCGCCTGCTGCCGGCAGACGGCCGCGGAGCGGATCGTCATCACCCACGGCACCGACACGATGGTGGAGAGCGCGGCGGTGCTGGCCCGCGAGGTGAGCGGCAAGACGATCGTCCTCACCGGGGCGATGATCCCCTGGACGTTCAACGCCTCCGACGGCCTCTTCAACCTCGGCAGCGCCCTCTCGTTCGTTCAGGTGCTGCCGGCGGGCGTCTACATCGCGATGAACGGCCGCTGCTTCGCCTGGGACAACGTGCGCAAGAACCGGCAGCTCGGGGTCTTCGAGGCGCTCCACGAGGAGCGCGAGGTGGCGCCCACCGGAAAGTAGGCGGGAAAGCAGGCGGGCGCGCGCCGCGGCGGCGCCGTCCGGAGCGTCCGCTTCAGGCTCCCGCCTCGGTGAGCCAGCCCCGCCGGAGCTTCTCCGCCGGCACGCTCGACAGATACGGCTTGAGATCGAGCACCGGGGTGCCGTCGAGCATGTCGACGCCCCGGACGCGCAGCACGTGCCCCTCCCGCCCGAGGAGCTCGACCACCGTGAGGCCGAGCGGGTTCGGCCGGCGCGGGGAGCGAGTGGCGAAGACGCCGTGCGGACGGTCGGCGTTCGGGGGCTGGCTGAGGAGATCGAACCCCTCGCTCCGATCGAAGCACCAGATCACGAAGAGGTGCGAGAAGCCCTCGATGTCCCGGAGCCCTTCGGCGAGCTCGGGACGGAGCTCGATCGTCCCTTCGGCCTCGTGCTTGGCTCCCTTCCCCTTGGGGATCTCGGCCGGGTCGTGAAACGGGCTGCGGACGCAGCCGATGGGGCGCAGACGGATCTCGGCGGGCAGGGGCAAGGGCGCTCTCCTCTTCCGGTAGGGATCTCCCCCGGTCTCAGCAGGGGGTCAGGTGGATCGCGAGCCAGACCGTCGGCTCGTCGGGGCTGGTCCAGGCCACCCGGTGCCGGCGACGGGCGGGAAGCGCCACCCAGTCGCCCGGAGCGAGCGGCAGCGGCTCCGGCTCGCCCTCGATCTCCAGCCGGGCGCTCCCGGCGAGGACGAGCACCCACTCCTCCCAGCCCTGGTCGTACCAGAAGCCGTCGGGGGAGGCGTGGCCGTGGGAGACGATCCGCTCGATGCGCAGCCCCGGGGCGGTAAAGAGGTTCGCGAACGCCTCCGCCTCGCCGGCTGGCGGGAGGCCGGCGAAGAGCGAGCCGCGGGCGATCCGGTTCTCGCTCACCGGACCCGGGGGTGCGCGCGCACGCGCGGCCGCGCCGACGAGGCGGCGCCCGCACGGAGGGCGCAGGACGGACGGAGGGATGAACGGAGACTCATGGTTGCGGAGCGGAAAGCCGCGGCCGGCGGCCGTAATCCTCATTCCATCACAACTCCCGACGGAGTGCCGAGCCGCGGCAACTCTGCTACCCTAGAGACGACGAGACTCGCAGCAAGGATCGATCTCGAAAGGAGTTCGAGATGAGTGAAAAGCAGCGGGTGAGCACGAGGCGCGGGACGTTGCTCGCGGTCGCGCTCCTGGCCGTGGCCGTCTTCGCCGCCGGCTGGAGCGTGGCCTCCGGCGAGGAGAGCGAGCCGGTCTACTCCGCCTTCAACGGCAAGGCCTCGTACAAGATCTACTGCATGAACTGCCACGGCGTCAGTGGGAAGGGGGACGGGTACCTCGCCGACAGCCTCAAGGTGAAGCCGACCGACCTCACCGCGATGGCGGCGAAAAACGGCGGCGAGTTCCCGTTCGACCGCGCGATGCGGAGCGTCGACGGCCGCGAGCAGATCCGGGGGCACGGCATGCGGGAGATGCCCGTCTGGGGCGATGCCTTCCTCTGGCCGGAGGACAACCCCGAGCGGCGGGCCGAGGTGAAGCAGAAGATCGGCGACCTCGTCGAGTACCTGCGCAGCATCCAGGAGCCGCCGGTCGCGCCATGAGCGCGCCGGGCGCGGGCGGGAGCGACCTCTGAGCGTGTCCGTCGCCCCGCCCGGGCCCCGGTCCGCCGCGGCGGGAGCCGGGCGGCCGCACGGCGGCGCCCCCGGTTTCGCGTTCGCGATCCTCCTCCTCTACGCGCTCACCACCTACGGCGGGATCCGCTCGCCCGACGGCGAGGTCGTCTACCGCTCGTGCGAGGCGCTCGGTGCCCGCGGCACGTTTGCCGTCGCCGAAGGGCTCGAGTGGCGCGGTTTCGGCACCGCCCCGGGCCGGGATGGGCACTTCTACCCGGTCTTCGGACCGCTCCAGACGGTCGCCTGCGTGCCGTTCGACCGTCTCGGCGCGGTCTGGCTCGGCGAGAGCGAGGTGCGGGCCGAACGCACGCCGGCGGGGATCAGCTACCACGTCGACCGCGGTCTCTTCACGGCGGTGCGTGGCGGCCGCCCCGCCGCGCCGCTGCCGCACGCTCGCCGCTTCTTCGCGAGCTGGCTCAACGTGGTGGCCGGGGCGGCGGCGGCGCTCCTCTTCCTTCTCCTCGCCCGCCCGGTGGCCGGAGGGCGGGAGGCGGCCCTCTACGCGGCGCTCCTCTGTGCCAGCGGCTCGCTCGCCTGGCCGTATGCCGGGACCTTCTTCTCCGAGCCGCTCGCGGGCGCCCTCGCGGTGGGGGCGCTCGCGCTGCTGGTGCGCACCGACGCCCGGCTGGTGCCCGCTCCGGCGGCCGGCCCGGTCGCGGCCGCCGGAGCGGGGCTCCTCGCCGGCCTTTCGACGACGGCCCACCTCACCTCCGCGCTCTTCCTGCCGCCGTTCGCCCTCTACGCGGCGGCTGTGGCCCCCGCGGGGCGGCGCGGGCGGCGGGCGGCGGCGTTCCTCGCCGGTACGGTGCCGCCGCTCGCGGCGCTCGCGCTCTACGACCAGGCGCGGTTCGGCGCGCTCCTCGAGACCGGGAGAGGGGTCGATCCGGCGGCCGCGGCCGCGCTCGGCTACGGACGGTTCACGGCTCCCTGGGAGGGGCTCGCGGGGCTGCTCGGGTCGAGCGGCAAGGGACTCTTCTTCTACTGCCCGGCGGTGCTCCTCGGGCTCGGGGCGTGGCCGGCGCTGCGGCGGCGCAGCCCCGCGCTCGCCTGGACGCTCGCCGGCACGGCGCTCCTCCGCGTGGGCTTCGTCGCCGCGCGCAGCGACTGGCACGGCGGCTTCGCGCTCGGCCCCCGGCTGCTCGTGACCCTCGTGCCGTTCCTCCTCCTGCCGGTCGCCGCGTGGCTCGCCGAGGAGCCGCGGCGGTGGCGGGTCGCGGGCCTCGTGCTGCTTGCCGCGGCGGCCCAGCAGCTCTACTTCGCGCTCGCCGAGCCGTTCGTCTACCTCCACCTCACGAACCGCCCGGACGGCGACTGGGCCTGGGCGGTCTCGCCGCTCCTCCACCTCTGGGAGGCGCCGCTCGCGCCGTTCTGGCTCGCGCGCTCCGGGCTGCCGGTGGCGCTCGTCTGGCTCGCCGGGGCCCTCCTCCTCCTGCCGCTGCTCGGCCTCGCCACCGCCCGCCTCGCCCGCCGGGCGGCTGGTGCCTGAGCGCCCCGCATCGAGCGGGTAGACTGGCGCCTTTCCGGGAAGGGGGAAGCGATGACGCGAGCTTTCCGGTGGGCAGCGGGACTGCTCCTGATCTGCGGGCTGAACGGTCCGGCTCTGGCGGAGGTGGCGGTGCGGCTGCCGGCCGCAGTAGCGGCGACGGCCGACCTCGCCGGGATGCGGGTGATCGACTACGGCTCGTACGTCTGGGTGACCGGTCCGGAGGCGGACCGCCTCCCCGGCGCCGAGCCGTTCGCCGGGGCGGGCGAGGTGCGGCTGCCCGGCGTCCGGTTCGATCCGCTCCGCGACGGCGAACCGCCCCTCCCGGCCGGGGTGCTGCCCGATTCGGGCGAGCGCGGGTTGCGGCTCGTGCAGCTCGTGGGGCCGCCGAAGAGCGCGTGGGTGGATGGCTGGGCGGAGCGAGGGCTCGAGATCGTCGCCTACTTCCCGCACTTCACCTACCTCGTCCGGGCCGAGCGGGCGGCGGTCGAGGCGGTGGCCGGCGAGGGGTACGTACGCTGGCACGGCCGCTTCGAGCCGCCGTATGCGGTCGATGGCCTGTTCCGCGCTCGCGGTGCCGCCGGCGACCGGATCGCGCTGCTCCTCGACACGGGCGGTGAGCCCGAAGGGCTCGCGGCGGCGAGCGCCCGGCTCGCCGCCCTCGGGGCCGGGGTGGAGCGGGTCGCCCGGGCCGCCGCCGACGGCCGCCAGTGGCTCCTCCAGCTCGTGGCGCCCGTGACGCGCGCGGACGCGATCGCGGCCGTGCCGGGAGCGATCTGGGTCGGCGAGGGGAGCGCCGGCATCCGGCTCGAGGACGAGATGTCGGATCAGATCGTGGCCGGCAACCATCCCGGCGGGACTCCGGTGCTCGGCTACCGGCCGCACCTCGCCGCCCTCGGCTTCGACGGCACCGGGGTGATCTGGACGATCGCCGACACCGGTGTCGACTGGGATCATCCCGATCTCGCCAGCCGTCTGGTGGGCGGGCTGACGCCGCCCGGCGCTGCCTGCGACATCCCGGGACAGCCGGGGAGCGACTGCGCCGGGGGCGGGCACGGCACCCACGTCGCCGGGATCGTCGGCGGCGACGCCACCGCGGGCTTCACCGACGCCGCCGGCTTCCTCTACGGCCTCGGGGTCGCGCCGGCGGTGAGCCTCTTTGCGATCAACGTCTTCTCCGACATCGAATTCGAGGAGATCACGGAGGCGGCGCTCGCCGCCGGTTCGATCGGCGCGAACAACTCCTGGGCGAGCGGTGGCGCGGGGGTCGGCTACACCGCGGCGGCGCGGATCCAGGATCTGCTGGTGCGCGACGGCGACCTCGGCACGACGACGGTGGCCGAGCCGTTCATCCAGGTCTTCTCGGCCGGCAACTCCGGTCCCGGAGCCTCGACGATCACCGAGCCGAAAGAGGCGAAGAACGTCATCTCGGTGGCCAACAGCCTCAACAAACGGGCGGGCAGCATCGACGCGATCGCGACCGGGAGCAGCCGCGGTCCGGCGCGCGACGGGCGGATCCTGCCCACGGTGGCCGCCCCGGGCTCGACGATCGCCTCGACCCGCAACGATCTCGGCGGCAACTGCGCCGTGCCGATCGGCGGCACGAACGGCCACTACGCCTTCTGCTCGGGCACGAGCATGGCGGCGCCGCACGTCTCCGGCCTGCTCGCGGTCGCGAGCGAGTGGTGGCGCGCGCGCACCGGCGGCGATGACTTCAGCCCGGCGATGGCCAAGGCGCTGCTCGTGGCGAGCGCGGTGGACATGGGGGTGGCGGACGTGCCGAACAACCAGGAGGGGTGGGGCCGGGTGCAGCTCACCCGCCTGATGGCGCCCGGGGTGAGCGCCGCCTATCTCGACCAGACGCACCGCTTCGGGGAGAGCGGCGAGGCGTGGAACTGGTACTGCGATGTCGACGTCCCCGGCGAACCGCTGCGGGTCGTCCTCGCCTGGAGCGACGCGGCAGGAGCGGCGGGCGCGAACCCCGCGCTCGTCAACGACCTCGATCTCACGGTCTCCCACGGCCCCACGAGCTGGCTGGGGAACGTGCTGAGCGGCGGCTGGTCGGTGAGCGGCGGAAGCGCCGACCGGCTCGCCAACCTCGAGAGCGTCTTCGTCCAGAGCCCCACGGCCGGGCCGGTCGCGATCACGGTCGCGGCGCCGGTGATCGCCGGCGACGGCGTTCCGTACAACGGCGATCCGACCGATCAGGACTTCGCGCTCGTCTGTATCAACTGCCGGCAGTGCGACTCCGGCGGCTTCTTCTCTGACGGCTTCGAGAGCGGGAGCACCAGCGCCTGGGCGGCGGTATTTCCGTAGCCATCTGCGGCGGGCGGTGCCAGAGGCGGCGCCGACGGCGTAGACTCTCGCTCTCGGTAGCACCGGCACGACTCGTGCCGGTGCGCACCTCATGGATCCGGAGACCCCCACCGACCGTCGTGCCGGGGCACGCCCCGCGAGCGATCCGCTCGCCGGGTTCCCCCATGCGGAGCCGGGCGGCGAGCTCGCCTTCCGGGATCCGCTCACCGGTCTCCTCAACCGCCGCGCCCTGAACCTCCTCTTCGCGGAGCGGTGGCGGCCGCTGCTCGCCGCCCACGGCGAGATCACCCTCCTGCTCTTCGATCTCGATCTGTTCAAGCAGATCAACGACGCCTACGGCCACCTCGCCGGCGATCAGGTCCTGCGGCGGGTGGCGGAGCTGATGCGGGAGACCTTCCGCGCGGAGGATCTCCTCGTCCGCTTCGGCGGTGACGAGTTCGTGGCGGTGCTGCCCGGAGCCGGCGCCGAGGCGGCGCCGCCGCTGGTGACGCGGCTGCGGGAGGCGCTGGCGGCCGAGAGCCTCCCCGAACCCCTGCGGGCGCGTGCCCGGCAGCTCCCGCTCGGCTCGAGCGTCGGGATCGCCTCGGCGCCGGCCGATGGGCTCGGCGGCGAGGAGGTGCTGGCGATCGCCGATCGCCGCCTCTACGCCGAGAAGCGGCAGCGGCGCCGGCCGCGCCGCCGGCGGGCCTGGCTCCTCGCGGCGCTGCTCGCGACGGTGGGCGCGGCCGCCTGGGTGACGGCGCAACGCGAGGTGCGGCCGCTCGCGATTCCGGTCGCCCCGGCCCCGGTGGCCACCCTCGAGCCGGCGCGGGCGGCCGAGATCGCCGCCCTGCAGGCCCAGGTCGCGCGGCTGACCGAGGAGCTCGCCGCGGCGCGCCTGGCGCACCCCGCGAATCAGGAGCCGAGCGCCCGGGAGGGGGAGCTCGAGCGGACGATCGCCGCGCTCCAGGAGGAGCTCGAGCGCCTCTCCGAGCCGCCCGCGCCGGCGCCGGTGCCGCCCCCGTCGCCTCCGGTCCGGGCAACGCCCGCGGCGGCTCCCCCGCCCGCGCCGGCTCCCGTGCCGGTGGTACGTCCCGCCCCCGCGCCCCGCGCGGAGGCGCCCCGGGTGACGGCGCCCGTGCTCCTTTCGGTCCCCCGGCCGGAGTACCCGCCGCTCGCCCGGCGCCTGCGCCGGAGCGCGAACGTGGAGCTGCTCGTCGAGATCGACGCGGACGGCCGGGTCACCGCCGTCCGGCAGGAGGGCCCGCCGGTGGGGCTCGGTTTCGACGAGCGGGCCCGGCAGGCGGCGCTGCGCGCCCGCTACCAGCCCGCCACCCGGGACGGCGAGCCGGTCCCGGGCATGGCGCGCCTCACCGTGAGCTTCCATCTCGGCGAGGGGGAGGGGCCATGAACCCCGGGCCGTGGCGGTGGGAGGCGCTCCATCCGCTGGTGGTCCACTTCCCCGTGGCGCTCCTGCTCGTCGCGCCCTGGCTGACGCTGCCAGCGTTCTGCCTCCGCCCCCGCCGCGCCCGGCCGTACCTGCTCGCGGCCCTCGCGCTCCTCGCCGTGGCCACGCTCGCCGCCGGGCTCGCGGCGGCGACGGGCGCCGCGGCGGCGGCGACCGTCCTCCTGCCGGCGGGGGGCGAGGAGCTCCTCGCCCGCCACACGGCGCTCGGAAGGCTCGTTCCCGCGGGCGCCGGAGTGCTCACCGTGGGGCTGATCGCCCTCCTCGTCCGGTTCGGACGGCGCCCGGTACCACGGCCGGCATGGCGGCGCACCGCGCTCGCCGCCTGGCTCGTGCTGGCGCTCGCCGTGGCGATCCTGGTGGCGGCCACCGGCGGTGCGGGCGGCCGGCTCGTCCACGAGCTCGGGGTGCGGGCGGCGGCCGGCGGCTGACGGCGGCGCCCCCGCCGCGCTACTGCAGGAACTCTTTCGTGGTCCGGAAGCGGATCCGCGGCCAGTCTTCCATGGCCGCCTGGAGCCGCCAGGCGGAGGGGGCGAGGTAGACCGGATCGCCGTGGACGTCGTCGGCGAGATGGGGGGAGAAAGCGGTGAGGAACCGCTTCAGCTCCCCCTCGTCGTCGGCCTCGAGCCAGCGGGCGGTGTGGAGGCTGGTCGTCTCGAAGCGGGCCTCGAGCTCGTACTCGGTGCGGATCCGGTCGGCGAGGACGTCGAACTGGAGCGGTCCGGCCACCCCCACGATCCACTCGTTGCCGACGCGGGGGCGGAAGACCTGCGCCGCCCCCTCTTCGGCGAGCTGCTGGAGCGCGCGGCCGAGGTGCTTGGCGCGCAGCGGATCGACCGGACGCACCCGCTGCAGCAGCTCCGGCGCGAAGGAGGGGATGCCGGTGAAGCGGAGCGACTCTCCTTCGGTGAGGGTGTCGCCGATCCGCAGCAGGCCGTGGTTCGGGATCCCGAGGATGTCGCCCGCGTACGCCTCCTCGGCGAGCTCCCGCTCGCGGGCGAGGAAGAGGACCGGCGTGTGCACCGCGAACTGCCGGCCGGCGCGCACGTGCCAGAGCCGCATGCCGCGGGTGAACCGCCCGGAGCAGAGGCGCACGAAGGCGATCCGGTCGCGGTGCTTCGGGTCCATGTTCGCCTGGATCTTGAAGACGAAGCCGGAGACCGCCGCCTCGCCGGGCTCGACGGTCCGTTCCCGCGCCGGCGCGGGGCGCGGCGGCGGGGCGAGCTCGACGAGCGCGTCGAGCAGCTCGCGCACCCCGAAGCTGTGGAGGGCGGAGCCGAAGAAGACCGGCGTCATCTGCCCGGCGCGGTACGCCGCCGGGTCGAAGGCGGGGTAGCCGCCGGCGGCGAGCGCCACCTCCTCGCGGAGCTGTTCGAGGGCATGGCGCGGCAGCAGCGTGGCGAGCGCGGGGTCGTCGAGGCCGCTCACCCGCGCCCGCTCCACCGGCCGCTGCCCGCCGCCGCGGTCGAGCAGCACGAGGCCGTCGTCGAGCAGGTCGTAGCAGCCGAGGAACTGCCGCCCGGCGCCGACCGGCCAGGTCGCCGGGGTGACGTCGAGCTGCAGGTCGCGCTCGACCTCGTCGAGGAGCGAGAACGGATCCCGCCCTTCGCGGTCGAGCTTGTTGACGAAGGTGACGATCGGCACGTCGCGCAGCCGGCAGACCTCGAAGAGCTTGCGCGTCTGCGCCTCGATCCCCTTGGCGGCGTCGAGCACCATCACCGCCGAGTCGACCGCGGTCAGGGTGCGGTAGGTGTCCTCGGAGAAGTCCTGGTGCCCGGGGGTGTCGAGGAGGTTGAAGGTGCAGCCCCGGTAGTCGAAGGTCATCACCGAGGCGGAGACCGAGATGCCGCGCTCCTGCTCGACCCGCATCCAGTCGGAGTGCGCCCGGCGCCGCTCGCCGCGCGCCCTGACCTCGCCGGCGAGCTGGATCGCGCCGCCGAGCAGGAGGAGCTTCTCGGTGAGCGTCGTCTTCCCCGCATCGGGGTGGCTGATGATCGCAAAGGTGCGCCGGCGGGCGACTTCGGCGGCGAGGCGGGTCATGGCGGAGGTCATCGCTCCCCGGCGCGGGCTGCCGCGGGCGGGCGGAGGTGGGGTTGCCGGCGAAGGTGGCGCATCGGATCGTCTCCCGCGGCGGTCGCCTCCGGCGGCCGCGAGGGGGGAGGATGGTATCAACCCCGGGCGCCCGCCGGCAGCATCGCCTCCGGACGAACAAAGGCCCCGGCCCGCACGCGGCGGGACCGGGGCCTCGGGTTCGTATCGGCGGCGCTGGGTTGCCCTCTGTCGTCGAGGGCCCCCCCGCGGCGCGACGTCCGCCCCAGGAGGTACCTCTAGGAGGACGCCACCTCCACGAAACCAGGTTGACGACTACTGTCCACTGGACCACCTCCTTCCTGGGCGTGTCCGTCGGCGGCGGGCCCCACCCCGCCCGGTCCCTTGGGCCGCCCGAGCCTCTTCGGGACCGCCGCGTCGTCCCTCCCGGACGCGCGGATGGATCCCGTGCATCCTCGGCCCCGCCGGGCGTTCTGTCAAGCCGGGGCGGGGAGCTCCTGCTCCCGGTACCAGGCGACGGTTGCGGCGAGGCCGGTGGCGAGGGGGGTGGGGGGGGTGCCGAAGCGGGCGGTGAAGCGGGAGTGGTCGACGAGGTAGGGGCGGTCCCACTGGAACTTCAGCTCGGCGAGCTCGCGCAGGAGCGGGACGAAGAGGCCGAGGAGGCGGAGCAGCGGCCAGGGGAGGACACGCAGGCGGGGCCTGGTGCCGGCGAGCGCGGCGATCCGGGTCACCACCTGACGGAGGGTGACGGGCGGGGCGTTCGGTACGTGCCAGATCTCGCCGAGAGCCGCGGGCGCATCGGCGACCGCGAGCATGGCGGCGGCGAAGTCGGGCAGGTAGGTGAAGGTGTGCGGCTGGTCGGCCTCGCCGAGGAGGCTCGCCGGCCGGCCGGCGAGGAGGGGCGCGAAGACCCGCTCGCCCAGCCAGGAGAGGCGCACCCGGGGGCCGTAGAAGTCGCTCGCCCGCACCAGCGCCACCCGCGCCTCGCCGCGCTCGTGGGCGGCGAGGAAGCGCGCCGCCATCCGGGCGCGGAGCGCCGGCTTGCTCCCGAAGGTGGTGCCGGGGAGATCCTCCCGGAGCGGCTGCTCCTGCGGGCCGCAGGCGTAGAGGTTGTCGGCGAAGAGGAGCGGCGCCCCGCTCGCCGCGGCGCCCGCCAGCAGCCCCTCGACGATCGGCGGCCAGAGCTCCCGCCAGCGGGTGAAGTCGACGCCGACGCAGCCGTGGATGACGTCCGCCCCGGTGGCGGCGCGGACCATCGTCTCCCGGTCGGCGGCGTCGCCGGCCAGGATCTCGACGCCGGGCGGCGCCGCGGCCCGGCCGCTGCGGCAGAGGCCGCGCACCCGCTCTCCGCGGGCCACGAGCTGTGCCGTCAGCTCGAGCCCGAGGGGCCCGTTGCAGCCGACCACCAGGTGCAGTCTCGATCCGTCGCTCATCACGATTCCCTCCGGAGGGCGATGGTAGCCGCGTTCGTGATTGACAGTCTCCCGGCCGCTGCCTAGACTTCCAGACTCGGTCGGGGCGTAGCGCAGCCAGGTAGCGCACCTGCCTTGGGCGCAGGGGGTCCCCAGTTCAAATCTGGGCGCCCCGAGATTCGAAAGCCCGCGCCGCCCGCGGCCGAGCGGTCGGCTGGCCGGACGTCGCTGGAGAGACCGAAACCAGGGGCTGCCTGTAGCTCAGCTGGATAGAGCGGCGGCCTTCTAAGCCGCGGGTCGGGGGTTCGAGTCCCTCCAGGCAGGCCAACTTTGAGCAGTCGAGCGGTGAGTGTAGCTCAATGGTAGAGCACCGGACTGTGGCTCCGGACGTTGTGGGTTCGAGTCCCATCACTCACCCCAATCTTCTTCGCGCCCGTAGCTCAGCTGGATAGAGCGACGGCCTCCGGAGCCGTAGGTCAGAGGTTCGAATCCTCTCGGGCGCACCACCTCCCCCCTTTCCCGCCGCACACCGTTTCCCGCCGGGCTGTGGAGCCGCTCACTTGAGTCGAGAGGCGGTTCCGGGTAGACTCCACCCCCAAACCCGGGGAGAGGAGTCGTCGCCATGCGCGCAGCCATCGCCCTCGCAATCGCCGCCCTGCTCTTCGCCGCGCCGGTCGCGGCCGAGATCTTCGTGGTCAAGCTCACCAACGGCAACGAGTTCGAGACCCGCTATCGCCCCCGCGAGGCGGGCTGGGATTCGAGCAAGGTGGTCTTCGTCACCGACGTCGGCAACCCGATCGCGCTCCCCAAGGCCGCGATCGTCTCGGTCATCGGCCGGAGCGAGGATCGCGGCTTCGGACGGGTGATCGACAACACGACGTTCGAGCTCGGGCTGGCGCCGAACGACGCGCCCGATGCCGAGGAAGGCGCCCCGGCCGATCAGGTGCAGGCGTTCGTCGACGCCCTCCAGCAGTCGCAGGGGCAGCCGGTGAACTACAACGTGCAGCAGTTCGCCGAGCCGTCGGCCACCGGTGGCCTGCCGGTCAACTGGGTGGCGCCGCCGCCCACGCCGCCGACCGGCACCGTGGTCTTCCAGGGTACCCAGAGCCCGCCGCCCCCGCCGCCGGAGCAGTAGGCGGCGACAGCCGGCCGGATCGAGCTTCACCGCCCGCCCCGCCATGCCGGCCGGGCGGGCTTTTGACAACCAGCGCCGCGGTGACCCGGCTCTCAGGCCGGGTCGATGAGGGAAGCCGGTGCGAGACCGGCGCGGCCCCCGCCACTGTTACCGGGGACGAAACCGGGGATGCCACTGTGCCCGCGAGGGCATGGGAAGGCCCGGGAGTAGGGAGATCCGGAAGCCAGGAGACCTGCCGCGTGCGCCCGATGCCACGATCCCCCGGGGTGCGGGGAGACGGGCGTGGGGCGTCCGCCGGACGCCCGGCCCCCCTCCCGCCAACCCGTTCCGATCGCGGCCTCGGTTTCCGAGGTCAGGAGCACGCGATGCGGATTCGCGCCCTCGTCCTGGCCGGGTTGCTCGGTGGGAGCTTCCCGGTCGTCGCCCAACCCACCGCACCCGAGTACGCCGAGACGATCCAGGTCACGGCGTCCCTGCGCGAAGAGGAGGCCGACACGGTCGCCGCCTCCGTCTCCGTGCTCACCGCCGCCGAGGCCGAGGCCCGGCAGGCGGTTTCGGTCCACGAGCTGCTCGCCGCGCTCCCCGGGCTCACGCTCGTCCAGAGCGGCTCGCCGGGCAAGGCGGTCTCGCTCTTCGCCCGCGGCACGAACTCCAACCAGACGCTCGTCCTCGTCGACGGCGTGCGCCTCAACGAGCCGCTGCTCGGCGGCTTCGACTGGGCGTTCGCGATGCCCGAGGAGATCGCGCGCGTCGAGAGCGTGCGGGGGCCGTTCAGCGTTCTCTACGGCTCGGCGGCGATCGGCGGGGTCGTGCAGCTCCTCACCCGGCACGAGCCGGGCGCGACGCTCCGGCTCGAAGGGGGAGAGCGCTCCTACCGGCGGGCCGGGCTCGCCACCGGCTTCGTCCGGGGGGCGCTCTCCGGCGCGCTCTCCGGCGCCTGGCGCGAGGGGGAGGGGGAGCTGCCGAACGACGGCTTCGACGGCGGCGCGGGGCGGCTGCGCCTCGACTGGCAGGCGCGGCCGGGGCTCACCGCCGGGCTCGCCGGGCGGTGGCAGGAGGCGGAGATCGGCCTGCCGTACGACTTCTTCGGCGCCCCCGCCACCGAGCGGCGGCAGGAGAGCGAGCTGCGCCACCTCGCGCTGCCGGTCAGCTGGCAGACGCGCACCCTCACGGTGAGCGGGAGCGCGGCCCGGGTCGAGCAGGAGGTGATCCTCGCCGATCCTCACGATCCGTTCGCGGCGAGCCGGAGCGAGGCGTGGGGGACGCAGCTGCGGGCGACCGCGCAGCGCCACCTGGGCGAGCAGTGGGAGCTTGCCGCGGGGGCGGAGTGGGAGCGGCAGCGGGCGAGCTCGGCCGACGCCTTCGGCGGCGGTCTCGACGGGGCCCGGGAGCGGCGGAGCGGCGGCTTCGTGCAGACCACCTGGCGCGGGGCGCGTGCCCGCGTCGAGGCGGGGGTACGGCGAGACGACCACGACAGCTTCGGCGGCGAGACGAGCTGGCGGGGCGGCGCGCTCGTGCGGGTGCACGACCACCTGCGGCTGCGGGCGAGCTACGGCGAGGCGTTCCGCGCGCCGTCGCTCGGCGACCTCTACTTCCCCGGCTTCGGCAACCCGGAGCTGCGGCCGGAGCGGAGCCGCGGCGCCGAGCTCGGCGCGGAAGGGGAGGCCGGGCCGTGGCGGCTCGCCGCGACCCTCTTCGAGAACCGCCTCCGCGACCTCGTGCAGTTCGACTTCGTCTCCTTCCTGCCGTTCAACACCGGCCGCGCCCGCACCCGGGGGCTCGAGCTCGAGGCGCGCGCCACCTTCGCCGCCGGCTGGCTGCGCGCGAGCGCCACCCGGCTCGAAGCCGAGGACCGGGCGACCGGCGCCCCCCTCCTCCGCCGCCCGCGCACGGCGGCGGCGCTCGCCGGCGGCGTGGCCGCCGGCCAATGGGCGCTCCACGGCGGGGTGCGCTACGTCGGCGAGCGGACCGATGTCGGGAGCGTCGAGCTTGCGGCGTACACCGTCGCCGAGGCGGGGGTGAGCTGGCAGGCCACCGCCCGGATCCAGCCGTACGCCCGGGTGGAGAACCTCTTCGATCGCGCCTACGAGGAGGTCACCGGCTACCCGGCGCCGGGGCGGACCTGGATCGCCGGCGTGGCCTTCCGGGCCGGGCGCTGAGGATGCCGCACGGAGGCCGCCGCGCGCGGTCCGGGTTCGCGCTCGCCGGCGCCCTCCTGCTCGCCGCCTGCCGGGCGGCGCCGGCGCCGCCCGCCGCCCCGAGCCCGCGGGTGGTCGTCATGGCGCCGGCGGCGGCCGAGACGTTCGCGGCGCTCGGCCTCTCGGGGCTCGTGGTCGGCGTCGGCGACTTCGTCACCTACCCGCCCGAGCTCGCCGCCCGGCCCCGGGTCGGCGGCTACGACGCCCCGAACCCCGAGCGCCTCCTCGCGCTCGGGGCGACCCACTTCGTCACCAGCGCGAGCGAGGCGGCGGCCGCCTCACGCGCCCGGCTCGCGGCGCTCGGCGTCGAGGTGATCGCGCTCGACGGCGCGAGCTGGGAGGGGGCGCTCGCCGGGATGGCGGCGCTCGGCGCCCGCTTCGGACGGGAGGAGGCGGCGGCCGCGCTGGTCGGCGGGATCGAGACCCGGATCGCCCGCCTCCGCGAGCGGACCGGAACGCTGCCCCGCCGCCGGGTGCTCTGCGCCGTCGGTCGCGACCCGCTCTACGCCGCCGGCCCCGGCTCCCATTTCGACGCGCTCCTCACCGCGGCCGGCGGCGAGAACCTCTTCGCCGACGGCCACGGCACCTATCTGCTCGCCTCGCTCGAAGCGGTGCTCGCGCGCGGCCCCGAGGTGATCGTCGACAGCGCCGACAACCGGCCGGGAGCCCCGTACGGGGCGCTCTCCGGGCTCTGGGGGCAGTGGCCCCTCCTGCCCGCGGTGGCGGCGGGGCGGGTCTGGCAGGTCTCGCCGGACCGGTACGCGGTGCCGGGGCCCCGGCTCGCCGAGATGGCCGAGGCGTTCGCCCGCTTCGTCCACCCGGAACGGTTCGGGCCGCCGACCGCGGCCGACTTCGGCCCGCCGGGAGGGGAGTAGCCGCGTGCGCCGCCCCCGTCCGCCCCTCTCCGCGCGCCGCGCCGCCGGCTGGCTCGCCGGGCTCGGCGCGCTCCTGCTCCTCGCCGTCGCGGCCGGGGCGGCGCTCGGCGCGAGCGGTCTCGCCTGGCGCGACCTCGCCGCCGGCGACGGCACCGCGCGGCTGGTGCTGCTCGAGGTCCGCCTGCCGCGGGTGCTGCTCGCGGCGCTGCTCGGCGGCGGGCTGGCGGTCGCCGGGGCGGCGCTCCAGGGGCTCTTCCGCAACCCGCTCGCCGATCCGTACGTGCTCGGCATCGCCGGCGGCGCGAGCCTCGGCGGGGTGCTCGCGGTGGTGCTCGCGGGGGCGGCCGGGGCGCGGCTGGTGCCGGCCGCCGCCTTCGCCGGGGCGCTCGGCGCGCTCGTGCTCGTCGAGCGGCTGGCGACCTCCCGCGGGCGGCTCGACCTCTACGCGCTCCTGCTCACCGGCGCGGTGCTCAACGCCTTCAGCGGCGCGCTCATCTTCTTCCTCCAGAGCGTCGCCTCCTCCGAGCAGCTCCACGCCATCGTCTTCTACCTGATCGGCCGCCTGCCGAGCCCGCCGCCGCGCACCCTCCTCTTCACGGCGCTGGCGACCGCGGTGGCCACCGCCGCGCTCGTGCGCCGGGCGTGCGACTACAACGCGCTCGCGCTCGGCGAGGAGGGGGCGGCGCAGCTCGGCGTCGATCTCGAACGGCTCAAGCGGGCGACCTTCGGCTGGGCCTCGCTCCTCACCGCGGTGGCGGTCGCGGCCGCGGGGCCGATCGGCTTCGTCGGGCTGCTGCTGCCCCACCTCCTGCGGCTCGCCGCCGGTCCCGACCACCGGCTCCTGCTGCCGGCGGCGCTGCTCGGCGGCGGGGCGTTCCTGGTGCTCGCCGATCTGGCGGCGCGGACCCTGCTCGCGCCGAACGAGCTCCCGGTGGGGGTGCTCACCGCGCTGCTCGGCGGGCCGTTCTTCCTCTGGCTGCTGCGGCGGCGGGCGCGGGAGGCCCCCGATGGATGATGCCCGGAGCGCGCCGGCGATCGAGCTCGCGGGCCTCGGCGCCCGCTACCGCACGCGGGCGGTCCTCCACGACCTCACCGCCACGATCGCGGCGGGAGAGGTGGTCGGGCTGCTCGGGCCGAACGGCTCGGGGAAGACGAGCCTCGTGCGGGTGCTCAGCGGGGTGCTGCGGCAGTACTCGGGCGGGGCGCGGGTCTGCGGCGAGGAGGTGCGCGCGACCCCGCAGCGGGAGCTCGCGCGGCGGGTCGCGGTGGTGCCGCACGACGCGCGGGTCGAATTTCCGTTCACCGCCCTCGAGGTGGTGCTCCTCGGGCGCCATCCGCACCACGCGGGTTTCGCCTTCGAGGCGGCGCGGGACATCGAGCTCGCCCGCACGGCGCTCGCCCGCGCCGGGGCGGCGGCGCTCGCCGACCGCCCGCTCGGCGAGCTCTCCACCGGCGAGCGGCAGCGCGTCCTCTTCGCGCGGGCGCTCGCCCAGGAGCCGCGGGTCCTCCTGCTCGACGAGGCGGTCTCGGCGCTCGATCTGCGCTATCAGGTCGAGCTCTGCGACCGGCTGCGCGAGATCGCCGCGGCGGGGACGGCGGTCGTCTCTGTCTTCCACGACCTCAACCTCGCCGCCGAGTACTGCGATCGGGTGCTGCTGCTCCACGCCGGGCGCCTCGCGGCGTTCGGCCCCACCGCCGAGGTCCTCACCTGGGCGCGGCTGACGGAGGTCTACGAGACCGAGATCTACGTCGACGTCAACGACCTGACCGGAAGCCTCGTGGTGACCCCCCTCTCCTCGCGGGCGCGGCGGGCGCTCGCCGCCGGCCGCGGCCCCTCGCCTCGCGTAGACTGAGCCGGGGCCGGCCGGCGGAAGGTTTCGAACCCGCTCACGGAACGCCGGGCGCTCGCCCTGAACCGGTGGAGGTGGCGATGGAACGGAGCCTGGTCGTGACGGCGCTCGCGGCGGTCGTGGCGGGGCTGCTCGCCATCCTGATCCTCCATTTCGGCCGCGGCTTTCCCTGGTCGCTCGCCGGGATCGTCGGCGTCGCGGTGGCGGTGCTCACCGCCTCGGCGCTGCGCACCAGCCAGCGGCTCGTCCGCCTCTGGCGCGGACCGGAGGACGACGGCTAGTCCGGTTCCGGACCGCCGCCGGCCGGCGGCGCGCCGAGCTCGCGCCAGGGGAAGAGGAGGAGGCCGGCCGCGAGGAGCAGGTGCACCGCGCCCCGGCCGGTGACGCCGAGGAAGAGCAGCGCCATCCAGACCGAGAGCGAGAGGCCCGCCGCCGCGGGGCGCAGGAGGGAGCGCACGGCGCGAGCCTAGCGCAGAGCCGGAAGGTATGCTCCGCGGATGCGGCGGTGGCTGCCCGAACGGATCGACGAGCTCTTCCGCCACCGGCTCTTCACGCTCGAACGGCACCGGCTCGCGGCCGGCCCGGCGCGGCGGGAGGCGGTGGTGCTGCGGGCTCCGGACTGGGTCAACGTGATCCCGCTCCTCGCCGGCGGCGAGGTCGTGCTCGTGCGGCAGTGGCGGTACGGGACGGCGGCGCCGACGCTCGAGATCCCCGGCGGGATGGTCGAGGCGGAGAGCGAGCGGGAGGCGGCGGAGCGTGAGCTGCTCGAGGAGACCGGCTACCGCGCCCGGAGCTGGCGACGGCTCGGCGAGGTCCACCCGAACCCCGCCTTCCTCACGAACCGGTGCGGCACCTGGCTCGCCACCGATCTCGAACGGGTGGGCGAGCCCGCCGGCGACGGCGAGGAGGAGATCGCGGTCGAGCGCCATCCGCTCGCCGCGATCCCCGAGCTGATCGCCGCGGGGGAGATCACCCACGCCCTCGTGATCGCGGCGTTCCACCATTTCGACCGGCTCCGATGCGCGCGGTAGCGGTCTCCCTCGACGTCACCCGCACGCTGCTCCACGCGCCGCGGCTCGGGGAGATCTACGCCGGGACGCTCGCCCGCCACGGGGTGACGATCGCGCCGGAGGCGGTGCGGCGGACGATGCCGGTGGTCTGGCGCGAGCTCGCCCGGGAGGCGCCGGCGGCGCGGGACCGGTTTGGCACCCATCCCGGCGGCGCCCGCGGCTTCTGGCATGAGCTGATCGGGCGCATCTGCGAGCTCGCGGGCGCGGCCCCGCCCCCCGCCGCGGCGACGGCCGAGCTCTTCGCGCGGTTCGCCGAACCCGAGGCGTGGCGGCTTTTTCCCGAGGTGCCGGAGACGCTCGCGGCGCTCGCCGCCGCCGGCGTGCGGCTCGCGGTCGTGAGCAACTGGGACGAGCGGCTGCCCCTCCTGCTCGATCGCCTCGGGCTCGCGGCGCGCTTCCGGGCGATCGTCACCTCCGCGGCGGTCGGCTGGGAGAAGCCGCACCCCGCGATCTTCGCCCGCGCGGTGGCGGCGCTCGGGGTCGCGCCGGAGGAGGTCGTCCACGTCGGCGACGACCGGCGCGAGGACGTCGCCGGCGCGCGCGCCGCGGGGCTCCAGGCGCTCCATCTCGACCGCGGCGGCGAGGGCGATCTCGCGAGCCTCGCCGAGCTGCCCGGCTGGCTCGGCATCTGAGGACCGGAGCGCGTCCGGCTCGACCTTCGGCGCGGTGCGGGATACCCTCCCGCGCGGAGCGGAAGAGATGCGAGGAGGGTCACGATGAGAGGGTGGAGAGCGGGGATATTCGGCCTCGTGCCGCTGCTGCTCGTGGCCGCGGCATGCGAGCGCTCACCGGAGCGGAGCGGCGGTAACGGCGCGGGCGAGCTCGAGACCGTCGAGGTGGCGCCGGCGCCCGACGCCACGGCGTCGCTCGCGGCCGACGAGGTCGAGGTCCGGCGGGCCGGGAGCGGGCTCGCCGGCGTCCTCCCCTCGGACTTCCCGCGCGATCTGCCGCTGCCGCTGCCCGCGAGCCTGATCGACATCGAGCGCGGCGGCGGCGAGGTCGCGATCGTGCTCGCCACGGCCGCCGGCTGCGACGGGGTGCTCGCCGCCCACCGTTCCCGGATGCTCGCCGCCGGCTGGTTCGAGGAGGCGCCGGGCAGCTACCGGCAGGAGGGGCGCCGGGCGGTGGTCTCCGGCCGCGACAGCCGCCCCGGCTGTCACGTGCGCATCGCGATCCGCGGCAACTGAGCGCGGCCGGGCTACAATGCCCGGAGAGGCCGGAAGGAGGAGCGGAGCGATGTCTCGCGGCAGGGGTCTTGCGGGCGAACCGGGAAGGGCCCGGGCGGTGGAGCGCCAGATGCAGTTCTGGGAGCTCGCGCGGGCGCAGCGGCTGGCGACGCCGGTGGAGAGCCGGCCGGAGATCGAGGAGTTCATCGCCATCTCGCGCCAGGCCGGAATCGACGGCCGGGAGATCGCGAACGCGCTCGGCGAGAGGCTCGGCTGGCCGGTCTTCGACCGCGAGGTGCTCGACCTGATGGCCGGCGACGACGCGATCCGGCGGCACCTCTACGAGGCGGTCAACGAGCGCGACTTCAAGTGGTGGGAGGTGGCGATGGGCCGCTGGGTGGTCGGCCGGCCCGTCGTGGACGACTACTTCCAGCGCCTCTGCGACGCGGTGCTGATGCTCGCCCGCCAGGGCCACTCGGTCTTCCTCGGGCGGGGCGCCAACTACATCCTGCCCGCCGGGCACGGCCTGCGGGTCCGCCTCCACGCGAGCCTCGAGAGCCGCGTCCGCGCCTGCGCCGAGGCGCGGAAGCTCTCGCTCGCGGCGGCGCGCGAGGCGGTCGAAGCCGAGACGCGCGACCGCGCCGAGTTCGTGCGGCGGCGCTTCCGGGCCGATCCGGACGATCCGGCCGGCTACGACCTCGTGCTCGATCTCCAGCGCTGGTCGGTACCGGAGATCGTCGAGCTCGTGCTCGCCGCCTTCGAGCTGCGCCGCGCCCGCGCCGGCGGCTGAAGGAGGGACGCCCGCCGGGTACGCCCGGAAGCGTGTGCCAGAATCCCGGCGTGCCGCTCTCGGGGGTCGATGTCGCCGCCTGTGCCCGCTGGCTCGCCCAGGTGGCCGATCATCCCGGCGATCACGCCGACCTCTTCCTGGAACGCCGCGAGGAGCTGGAGCTGCCGCCGGGCGAACGCCGCCCCGGCCTGCGGGTGGTGCGCGAGCAGGGGCTGGCGGTGCGGCTCCTGCGCGACCGGCAGACCTACCTCGCGAGCGCCGACCGGCTCGACGGCGGGGCGTTCGCCGACGCGCTGCGCCGCGCCGCCCGGGCGCTGCCCGCCACCTCGCTCTCCGAGCCCGCGCTCGCGGTTCCGGCCTGGCCGGAGCCGGCCGGGGGGCGCGAGCTCGTGGCGTTCGCCGAAGCGATCCGCGCCGGGCTGCGGGCGAGCCTCGTCGCCTTTCCGCTCGCGCTGCGGGTGCGCGCCCATCGCCGCTGGGTGCAGGTGGTCGGTGCGCGGCTGCTCGCGCCGAGCGAGCAGGAGGCGTTCTACAGCGTCGTCGCCGAGACGCCGTGGGGGGCGCTCGGCCGGCTCCTCATCGGGCTCGACGACGCCGCGGCGGCGGCGCTCGTGGCGGCGCTCGTGGCCCGTTTCCAGGCGCGCGACGCGGCGCCGCCGGAGCGCGCCCGGCAGCCGTTGCTCCTCGCCCCGCGGGCGGCCGCCGTCTTCCTGCACGAAGCGATCGCGCACACCCTCGAAGCCGACCTGCTCGCGCTCGGCGGACGCCCGGAGGCGGCGGTCGGCGTCGAGCTCGCGCCGCCGTGGGTGAGCGTGATCGACGACCCGGCCGCGGCGCCGCCCTCGCTGCGCCGCGTGACCGACGACGAGGGTCTGCCGGTCGTCCGCCGCTGGCTGCTGCGGGGCGGCCGGGTGGAGCAACCGCTCGCCGACACCCTCTGGGCCCGGCACTCGCCGCAGCTGCTGCCCGGCGCCGGCTGGCGCGGCAGCCGGCACGAGGCGCCGCTGCCGCGCTCCCGGCACCTCGAGCTCGCCCCCGGGGATTTCCCGCTCGCCGCGCTCCTCCGGCGGGCCGAGGGCGGGCTCTTCGTCGAGGAGGTGGAACGGGGCCGGCTCGATCCGCACACCGGCGAGCTCGTCCTCGACCTCCCCTTCGCCCGGCGGATCCGGAGCGCCACGGTGGCCGAGCCGGTCGGCCGCTGCCGGCTGCGCGGCCGGGTGGCCGAGCTGCTCGCCGGCATCTCGGCGGTGGGCAGCGACGTCGAGACGGCGGGAGCGGGCTGGTGCGCGAAAGGAGGGCAGCTGCTGCCGGTCTGGGCCCGGGCCGGCTCGCTCCTGCTCGACCGGGTGGAGGTGGGGCCGTGAGCGGCTTCGGATCGCTCGAGGATCTCCTCGGCACGCTCGCCCGGCGCGGCTGGCAGGAGGCGGAGGCGTACGCCAAGCGGGGACGGACCCGCCGGGTGACGCTCGGCCCCGGCGGGCTCGAGGCCTCTTCGACCGCCGAGGAGGGGTGGGCGATCCGGGCGAGCAACCGTCAGCGCTCGCTCTTCCAGGCCGGGACCGGCCCCCCGGGCTCCGGACAGCCGTTCGCGGCGGGGGAGGCGCCGCCGCTCGCGCTGCCCGCGCCGCAGCCGGTGCCGGCCTGGACGGCGCCGCCGGAGCTCGACGCGCCGCTCGTCGGCGACAGCGAGGGCCAGGCGCTGCTCGAAGGGATCGCGCGGGCGCTCGCGAAAGAGCTGCCGGGAGCGGTGCTCACGACCGCGGCGCTCGTCGACGGCACCTCCCAGGCGTGGCTGCTGAGCAGCCGCGGGGTGCGGAGCGTGACCCGGCAGCGGCTCGCTCTCCTCCGGCTCGAAGCCCGCCTGCCGGGCGGGCGGGGCGGAGCGGTCGGGCTCGAGCGGTGCGAGCGGGAGGCGCGGCGGTTCCGCCCGCAGGCGGTGGCGCGACGGCTCGCGGACCGCCTGCTGATCGCGCGCGACGGCGGCCCGCCCGCGCCCGACGGCGGCGGCGAGATCGTCCTCGCCCCCGCGGTGAGCGCGCGGCTGCTCGCGGCGCTCGCCGGCAGCTTCTGCGGGGCCGGGGCCGAGGCGGCGCTCGCGCTGCTCCTCGACCGCTCCGGTCGCCTCGCTGCGGGCTGCGTGACGCTCAGCGACGACGGCCGCCGGCCGGAGGGGCCGGCCGCCGCCCCGGCCGACGGCGAGGGCCTCCCCACCCGCCGGGTCGTGCTCGTCGAAGCGGGCGTCTTCCGGCAGCCGCTCCTCGCCTGGTGGGAGGCGCGCGAGCCCGCGCTCGCCTCCGGCTGCGGGCGCCGCGACGGCTTCCGTGACCTGCCGCGGCGGGCGCCGACCCATTTCGTCCTCGAGCCGAACCCGGCGCTCGCGCCGGCCGAGCTGATCTCCGGCGTCGCCCGCGGCTACTACCTGCTCGGGCTCGAAGGGGCGCCCCGTCTCGACCTCGCCGCCGACCGGCTGGCGGCGCCGGTCTGCGGCTTCGCGCTCGCCGGCGGCCGCGCGGTCTCGCCGGTGAGGGGGGCCTGGCTGGTGGGCTCGGTCCGGGGCCTGCTCGCCGGCGCGGTGGCGGTCGGGCGCGATCTCGAGTGGCAGGTCGGCGACGGCCTCTTCGGCGCCCCGACGCTCCTCGCCGCCGGCCTCGAAGTCCAGCGCTCGCCGGGCTGAGCGGCCGCGCTTCCTTGACCGCTCCCGGCGCCCCCCGGTACCCTCCCGCGGGCGCGCGGAGCGGCTCGTCAGCCGCTCCCTCCGCACCGGCTGGAGAGAACGAGATGCAGTTCGGCATCCTGGGCCTGCCGAAGGCGGGCAAGACGACGCTGTTCAACACCCTGACCGCGGCGGCGGAGGAGACGGGGAAGTTCTCGGCCTCCGACCGCACCCATGTCGGGGTCGCGCGGGTCCCCGATCCGCGCCTCGCGCGGCTGCGCGACCTCTACCGGCCGCGCCGCTACGTGCCGGCGACGGTCGAGTACGTCGACATCCCCGGCCTCCAGCGCGGCGAGGGGGCGGAGAGCCTCGACCTCGGCAGGCTCCGCACCGTCGACGGCCTGCTCCACGTCGTGCGCGCCTTCACCGACCCGGAGATCCCGCACCCCGACGGCGCGGTCGATCCGCGCCGCGACATCGAGACGATCGACCTCGAGCTGATCCTCGCCGACCACAGCCTCGTCGAGCGGCGGCTCGAGCGGCTCGGCAAGGCGGCCAAGCGCGGCCTCTCGCCACAGGAAGTGCGCGAGGAGCAGCTCCTGCGCGAGGTCGTGCTCCCGGCGCTCGAAGCGGAGCGGCCGCTGCGCGCCCTCGGCCTCGCCGGCGACGACGAGAAGCTCGTCCGCGGCTTCCAGCTCCTCTCGGCCAAGCCGCTCCTGGTGGTGGTCAACGTCGACGAGGCAGAGGTGGCCACGGCCCGGCCGGAAGAGTTCGGCCTCGGCCCGGAGGCGGAGGGGCGGGGGCTCGTGGTGAGCGCCCCGATCGAGCTCGAGATCTCCCGCCTCGCCCCCGCCGAGCAGCAGGAGTTCCTCGCCGACCTCGGCCTCGCCGAGCCGAGCCTCGACCGCCTGATCCGGGCCTGCTACCGGCTGCTCGGCGTCCACTCGTTCTTCACGGTGGGCGACGACGAGGTGCGCGCCTGGACGATCCGCCGCGGCACCGTCGCCCGCGAGGCCGCCGGGGTGATCCACTCCGACCTCGAACGCGGCTTCATCCGCGCCGAGGTCGTCGCCTGGGACGACCTCCTCCGCCTCGGTTCTCTCGCCGCCTGCCGCGACAAAGGCCTCCTCCGCCTCGAAGGGAAGGAGTACGTCGTCGCCGACGGCGAGGTGGTGCACGTCCGGTTCAACGTCTGAGGCGGTTTCGCCGCGACGCACCAGGGCACTTGCAGGCAGTCTATATTTCGATTATTCTGGAAAAATGAAAGCACCAGAGGCCGTCGCTCGTCTCGCTGCCCTCGCGCAGGAGACCCGCCTCGAGCTCTTCCGCAAGCTGGTGCGGCGGGGTCCCGAGGGGCTCGCCGCCGGCGCACTCGCCGCCGCCTTGGACGTGCCGCCGCCCACTCTCTCGTTTCATCTGGCCACGCTCGAGCGCGCCGGCCTGATCAGTTCACGCCGCGAGGGACGTTCGATTCTCTACGCGGCGCGGTATCCGGCGATGGACGAGCTGGTCGGCTACCTGCTGGCCAACTGCTGCGTCGAGGGTTCCTGTACCCCCGTTCTCCACCCCGCACCCCGGCCGCACGAGGAGCTGCAATGAAAGAGATCCCGCTTCCCATCGTCCCCGAACGGATCGTCGAGCAGGTGCGGGACCGCTACGGAAGCATCGCCTCCGGCGAGGCCACCGGCTGTGGCTGTGGCCGCAGCGGCGGCGAACAGGTGATCGCGCACGAGATCGGCTACACGGCCGCCGATCTCGCGGCGCTCCCCGCCGAGGCGAACCTCGGTCTGGGCTGCGGCGCGCCGATCGGCCACCTCGCCCTCGTCCCGGGCGAGACGGTGCTCGATCTCGGCGCGGGCGCGGGGCTCGACGCGTTCCTCGCCGCCCGGGCGGTCGGCCCCGCGGGGCGGGTGATCGGCGTGGACATGACCCCGGAGATGGTCGCCCGCGCCCGCGCCGCCGCCGCGCGCCACGGCTATGCGAACGTCGAGTTCCGCGAGGGGCGGCTCGAGGCGCTGCCGGTGGCCAGCGGCACGATCGACGCCGTGACCAGCAACTGCGTGATCAATCTGGTTCCGGACAAGTCGGCGGTCTTCCGCGAGATCGCCCGGGTCCTGCGGCCCGGCGGCCGCGTCGTGGTCTCCGACATCGTCCTCGACCGGCCGCTGCCAGCGGCGCTCACCGGCGACGCGCTCCTCTGGACCGGCTGCGTGGCGGGCGCCGAGCTGCGGGCCGACTACTTCGCGCGGCTCACCGCCGCCGGCTTCGGCGCGGTCGAGATCCTGCGCGACGTCGACTACGCCGGCGCGCTCTCGAAAGCGACCCCGGCCGAAGCCGAAGCGCTGCTCGGCCGCACGGGCGTGAGCCGGGAGGAGCTCGCTGGCGCCATCCGCTCGCTCACCTGGCGGGCGACGAAAGCCGCCGGCTGAAGGCCCGGCGCGCTCACCGGCGGCGCCGGCGCTGGTGAGTCGCAGGGGAGTCGGTCGGGATCATCCGTGCAATCGGGGAGTCGGGATCCGGAATTGCAGGGATGCCGCCGGCGTCGGGGCCCTTGCCCGTCCCGCCGGTTCCTTTGCTGAGCACCTGACGAGAGGGTGCGCCCGGCGGCCGGTTCCTGCCGTTCGGCGGTCTGCGTCTAGAATCCGCTGCCGTGACCTCGGATGACAGGGAGCACCCGGAGCCCGGGCGGCCCGTGGACGACACGACCATCCTCCTGGCCGCGGCGCGGGCGGGGGATCGGGCGGCGTACGACCTCGTCTTCGCGCGCGTCTACGACGAGCTGCGCCGGGTCGCCTCGCGGCAGGCGGCGCGGCTGGGGGCGAACGAGTCGCTCTCGACGACGGTGCTCGTCCACGAGGCGTACCTGAAGCTCGCCGGCACCGAGTCGGCGGGAGGGGCCGGGCACGACCGCGTCCACTTCTTCGCGCTCGCGGCCCGGGCGATGCGGCAGATCCTGATCGATCACGCGCGGCACCGCGGGCGCCGGAAGCGGGGCGGCGGAGTGCGCCCGGCCGAGCTCGACGCGGTGGCGCTGCCCGCCGCGCCCGATGCGCTCCCGGTCGAAGACCTCCTCGCGCTCGACCGCGCCCTCGAGCGGCTCGCCGCGGTCGATCCCGAGCTGGTGCGCCTCGTCGAGTGGCGCTTCTTCGCCGGCCTCACGCTCGAGGAGATCGCCGGCTACGCGGGCGTCTCCGAGCGGACGCTCAAGCGCGACTGGCAGGTGGCGCGGGCGTTCCTGCAGCGGGAGCTCGCGGGCGGCGCGGGATGAGCGCGCTCTCACCGGAGCAGTGGCGGGAGATCCGCCGCCTCGCGGGCGAGCTCGACGAGCTCGACGGCGCGGCGCGCGAAGCGCGGCTCGCCGGCGTCGCTCCCCCGGTCGCCGCCGAGGTGCGGGCGCTTCTCGCGGCCGACGACGCCGCGCTCTCGCACCGGCTCGAGGCAGCCGTCGGACATGGCGCCGCCGACTGGCTCGCCGCGCAGCGGGCGGCGGCCCCGGAGCCCGGAGCGGGCGGCGACCTCGCCGGCAGCCGGCTCGGCGTCTGGCGGCTCGAGCGGCCGCTCGGGCGGGGCGGGATGGCGGAGGTCTGGGCCGCGAGCCGGGCCGACGGCGAGTACCGGCAGGAGGTGGCCGTCAAGCTCCTCAAGCGGGGGATGGACAGCGACGAGATCGTCGCCCGCTTCCGGCGCGAGCGGCAGATCCTCGCCCAGCTCGTCCATCCGGCGATCGCCCGCCTGCTCGACGGCGGGGTGGCTCCCGACGGCCGCCCGTACTTCGTCCTGGAGAGGGTGGATGGCGAACCGATCACCCAGTGGTGCGCGGCCCACGGCGCCGAGCTGCGGCGGCGCGTCGAGCTCCTGCTCGAGGTCGCGGCGGCGGTCGCGGCCGCCCACCGCCAGCTCGTCGTCCACCGGGACCTGAAGCCCGCCAACATCCTCGTCACCCCCGCCGGGCGGGTGAAGCTCCTCGACTTCGGCATCGCCAAGCTGCTCGCGCCCGACGCCGGCGAGGCCACCGACGCCACCCGCACCGGGGTGCGGCTGCTCACCCCGGCCTACGCCGCGCCCGAGCAGCTGCGCGGCGAGCCGGTCTCGACCGCCACCGACGTCTACGCCCTCGGCGTCCTCGCCTACGAGCTCTTCACCGGCCAGCTGCCGCATCGCCGCGCGGGGCGCGACACGGCGACGCTCACCGCGGCCGACGAGCCGGCGATCCCGCGCCCGTCGACGGCGGTGCTCACGGCGACGGCGGCCGGATCCGGCGACGGGATGGCCGATCCGCGCGCCCGGCGCCGCCTCGCCCGGGAGCTTGCCGGCGATCTCGACACGATCGTGCTCGTGGCGCTCCGGCCGCAGCCGGAGCGGCGGTACGGCTCGGTGGAGGCGTTCGCCGCCGACCTGCGCAACTGGCTCGAGGAGCGGCCGATCGCCGCCCGGCCCGACTCGGTCGGCTACCGGTTCCGCAGCTTCGTCCGGAGGCACAGCTTCGGCGTGAGTGCGGCGCTGGCGATCCTCGTCGCCCTGCTCGGCGGGCTCGCGGCCACCGTCTGGCAGGCGGGGCGTGCCCGCGCCAACGCGGTGGCGGCGGCAGCGCACGCCCACCGCGCCGAACGGGTCAAGGAGTTCCTGATCGGGCTCTTCGAGGTCGCCGATCCGGATCAGTCCGGCCTCGGCTCGGTGACCGCCGCCGAGCTGCTCGATCAGGCGGGCCATCGGCTGTCGCGCGAGCTCGCGACCGAACCGGCGATCCAGGCCGAGCTGCTCACGACCGTCGCCCGGATCGACCGGAGCCTCGGCCGCCTCGACTCGGCCGAGAGCCTGGCGCGCGCGGCGCTCGCCTCCCCGGCGGTGGCGGCGAGCGACCGCCATCGCGGCGCGGCGCTCGCCACCCTCGGCTCCGTGCTCCTCGCCCAGGGGCGGCTCGACGAGGCCGAACGCGAGCTCGCGGCCGGCCGCGAGCTGCTCGGCCACGACCCGGCGGCCGACGAGCTCGCGGTCGCGCGGGTGGAGAGCGATCTCGCCCAGGTGGCGTTCTGGCGCGACGACCTCGACCGCGCCCGCGAGCTGGAGGCGGGCGTCTGGCGGACCTACCGCCGGCTCCTCGGCGAGGAGAACGTGCTCACGGCGATCCACCAGCGGAACCTCGGGGTGATCCTCTACCAGCAGGAGCGGCTCGACGAGGCCGAGGCGCTGATGCGCGCCTCGCAGGCGACGCTCGTGCGCGAGCTCGGCGCCGATCATCCGAACGTGGCGCAGAGCTACGTCAACCTCGCGGCGCTGCTCGAGAGCCGGGACCGGGCGAAGGAGGCCGAACGGCTCTACCGGCAGGCGCTCGAGATCCGGCGCCGGCATCTGGGCGACGCCCACCCGGCCACCGGGCAGTCGCTCCAGCTCCTCGGGGTGCTCCTGCTCGAGCAGCGCCGGTACGACGAGGCGGAGGCGGCGTTCCGCGAGGCGCTCGCGCTCTTCCGCGCCGTCGACCCGGATCACTTCGAGGTCGGCAAGGCCCTCCACGGCCTCGCCCAGGTGGCCGCCGGGCGCGGCCGGCCGGCGGAGGCCGAACCGCTCTTCGTCCGGGCGCTCGCGCTCTTCCGCGAACGGCTCGGCGAAGAGCACCCGTTCGTCTGGCTCACCCAGGCGCACCTCGCCCGCGAGATCGCCCGCCAGGGGCGGCTCGCGCCGGCCGAGGAGCTGCTGCGCGAGAGCCGCGAGCGGCTCGCCGCGCGCCTCGGCGAGGGGAGCGAGCCGGTCGCCGAGGTCGACCGGTACCTCGCCGAGGTGCGGCGGGCGCGCGGCGAGCCCGCCGGCTGAGGCGCCGTGGCGGTCAGGAGCCGGCCAGGGCGGCGAAGAAGCCGACCGCGCCGCCGATCACCACCGCGGCGAACGAGGCGACCCAGCGGAGGAACGGCGTCCGGCAGTCGCGCCACTCCCGGATGACGTAGACGATCCCGACCGGCACGAAGAGGAGGAGCGTGCCGAGCCCCCAGCCGACGCTGCTGCGGAAGGCAAGGATCAGGATCTGGATCCCGAAGACGAGCATGCCGATCGAGCCGAGGATGGTGAGAACGGTGCCGAGGATACCCATCGCGAATCTCCCGTGAAGACCCCGCCGCGGCGCCGGAACCGGTCCGGCGAGCCACGCGCCCGCCTCTGCGAGCCGGCAGCCGTCGCCGTGGCGTGGGTTTCTGACTGCGGAGAACGCGAACCGGGCGAGAAGGGGGCCATCCCGGCGGCCCCCTGCTCACCAGACGTACTCGCGGGCGATCCGCCGGGTGGCGTGGCCGGCGAGGAGGTGGACGACCCGCACCTTGCGCACCGTCGCCGGGGAGAGGGAGCCCAGGGGGAGGTAGACGACCCGCTTCCCCTGCCGGGCGGCGTAGCGGGTGAGCCGCGACGGCGGCGCCTCGCGGGCGACGTAGACGATCAGCCGTTCGGGCGAGTAGTCGATGCCGGCGGCGAGGAGGAGCTCGGCCTTCTCCCGCGCGAAGGCGTAGTCGGGGTCGCGCCACGGATCCCAGAGGCGCCCGGGCGGGTGGGTGAGCAGGAAGCCGCCGTAGGTGGCGCGGAGGATCCCCGGCCCGACCACCTGCGCGGCGGGGTCGGTGGCGTAGAACGCCATGTCGGACTCCTGGTGGTGTTCGCCGTGCCAGGTCATCGCGAACGGGAAGCGCTCGTTGGCGCGGTCGCGGTCGAAGATCACGACCACCGCGCCGGCCGCGCCGGGCGCGCGGCCCCGCTCGTGGACCCAGACCCGGCCGTCCTCGGCCCAGCGGCGGAGCGTCTCGCGCAGGTCGACGCCGTCGAGGAGGCTCGTGGTGAACGGCTCGGAGCGGCTCCGCTCGTCGGCGAGGAGCGAGCGGGCGCGGGCGGCGAGGTGACGGCCGTACTCCTCGACCACGAGGTCCTCGGGAGGGTAGGAGCAGAGCCCGCCGCCAAGAAACGGCCGCAGCCAGTCGGCGGCGTCCTCCGGCCCTTCCGGGCGCGGCCGGCGCCGCACCGGCAGCGCCACCGGCCGCTGCTTCGTGCGGCGGAAGCGGAGCCGGAACCGGAGCCGCCGGGTGCCGAGGTCGAGCTCGTCGCCCTCCACCCGGACCGTCGGCAGCTCGGCCTCCGCCGCCTGCCACGGATAGCAGGTGAGGGCGTCGAACAGCTCCCAGGCGAAGTTGTCGTCGGCGACCCCGCGGCCGGCGACGATCCACTCGTAGAGCCCCGGGACGAGCCGCCCGCCGAGGCGGGCGCAGCGGCGCGCGAAGTCGAGGAAGAGCCGCCGCTGCCAGGGGGTGAGGCGCTCCTCGGTCGCCTCGTGGTGGGAGGCGGCGGCGATCCGCCAGGCGATCCGCCCGAGCGCCCACCGGTCCGGAGCAGCCTGTCCCCTCACGAGGGAGCGCACGGCGTGCCGGGCGGCGAAGCGGGCGACCTCGGCGGCGCGTTCGGCGGCGGTCGCGCCCTCAGCGCCGGCGAGCAGGCGGAGCCCGCCCCGTGCGAGCACCACCCGGGGGGCCACGGTCCGTTCGAAGGCGGTCTCGGGCGGTGCTCCGCCGTCGCGCCGGAGCTCCCAGACCGCCTGCGCGAGCGGCGGCTCGCGCAGGAGCGCGGGGAGGCTCTCCGGGTGGAGGTGCCGGACCTCGACCCGGGCGCGGCGGGGGCGGGCGAACGGCGCCGGGGCCGGCCGCGCGAGCTCGCGCCGGAGCCCGGCGAGGTGGGCGGCGCCGGCGAAGACGAGCAGCTCGCCCGTGCTCCCGAGCGCCGCCCGGGCCCGCTGCACGAGATGCGCCATCCCCGCCTCGCGCCGGGCGTCCTCTTCGCCGTGCCGGTCGGCCGCGGCCCTCGTCACGAGGTCGAACCAGGCGGCCGGCGCGAGGCTGAAGAGGGCGTACGGATCGGGGACGGGGTCGCGGTGGCGTTCGGTGTACGGCAGGTCGGGGTCGACGAGGAAGCGGCCCCGGCCGCGCGCGCCGGCCCAGCGGAGCGCCTCGGCGAACGGCTCGCCGGGGGTGGCGAGCCAGACGAGCGGCTCCTCGCCCTGGTGCTCGGAGACGACGAGCGAGAGGCGCGGCAGCCGGTCGGCGGCGGTCAGCGCGGCGGCGCCGAGCGTCGCGGGGAGCTCGACCGCCACCCCCGCCGGGTCGAAATGCTCGAGGAGCGCCCGCACGAGCGCCGCGCTCTCGAGCGCCTCGTGCACCACCGGCGCGAGCCGGATCCCCGGCGCGACCCGGGGCGCGAGGCGTTCGGGCGCGAGCGCGGGACGGCTCATCGCCCGTCGAACAGCTCGCGCGCGTCCTCCTCCACCGCCAGCGCGAGCGCGCGCCGTACCGCCGCGCGGGCGTCGGGCGCCTCGCGGCGGTGGAGCACCTTCATCGCGTAGCGCACCAGGTTGATGCCGTCGCGCGCGGTGTAGCGCAGATCGGCCGCGTGGGCGGCGCGCAGGAAGCGCAGCACGTAGGCGAGCACCTCCTCGTCGGCGAACGGCACCCGGGCGCGGAGGATCGCGCGCTCCTCCTCCTCTTCGGGGAAGTCGAGGACGATCTGCGGCATCAGCCGCGAGTGGATGTACTCGGGGATCTCGAAGGTCGAGGCGTCCTCGTTCATCGTGGTGACGAAGCGGAAGCGCGGGTCGGCGGCGATCCGGATCCCCGCCACGGCGCTCTCGACGTAGCGGCGGTGGTCGAGGAGCGGAGCGAGCGACGCCCACGACTTCTCGCTCATCCGGTTCCCCTCGTCGAGCACCAGCGCGCCGCCGGCGAGCATCGCGGTGACGAGCGGCGAGGCGACGTAGCGGAGCCCCCCCTGCGGATCGAGGACCGGCGAGACGAGGAGATCCTCCGGGCGGGTGTCCATCGTCGCCTGCATCACGAAGACCGGCAGCCCGAGCTCGTGCGCCGCGGCGCAGGCGAGCGTCGTCTTGCCGACGCCGGGCTTGCCGAGCAGCCGCGGGTGGAGCGGCTGATCGCCCTCGTCGACGAGCGTCCAGGCGGCGAGGAGCGGGAGGAGGACGTCGCGCTGGCCGATCCAGTCGGGGATCTCGGCGAGCGGCCGCGCGAGGTGGAGGCGCACGCCCTCGATCTCGACGGAGCGGGGGATCGCGGCGGCGTCGTGGGTTCCGGATTCCGGCATCGCCGGCACTCTAGCAGCGCCGGCGGCGGGCCCGACGCACCCCGGGGTTGACGGGGCACGGACGGAGTGCTAGCATCAAAAAGGTGTTTCAAAATATCACCAGCGGTGTGCACGATGGCTCTCGTAGCGCACAGCGCATTTCGAAAGGAGAAACGAGATGTCTCGGAAATCCCTCTGTCTCGTCTTGCTGCTGGCTCTTTTCACGCTCCTCTCGCTGCCGGGCGCGCTACTCGCGGACGCCTGTGATGAGTGGGCGTATGCGGCTGACCCCGTCTTCTCGGTCGCCATCCGTCACGCGAGCGACTCGAACCTCATGACGATCAAGATCGCCAACTCGCTCGCCGGCGTGCGGGCGATCGTCGTCGGGGTGAGCGGCGAGGAGGAGAGCTACGACCAGCTGCTCGTGGTCGCCGAGCGCGCGGCGGCGGACGATGAGTCGGCGGCCGCGATCCGGGCTCTCACCGCCCGGGACCGCCTGAGCTTCTCCACCGAGGAGCTCCCCGTCGGCCTCTCCCACCTCTTCGAAGCCCCCCGGGACGGTTCGGCGCGGCTCTCGGTGCGGCTCTACTTCGCGGACGGCTCGGAGCGCACCTTCCAGCTCTGCGAGGCCGGCGCGCAAGCCCGGCTGACCGTGCGGCTGCGGCTGACCACTACCGGTGCCGACAACGGCGACGCAGACATTAGTAGTAGATGCTACTGCGTGAGGCTCGAGTGTACCGGCTCTACGTACTGCAACATCGAAAAGGAGTGCTGCGGGTTCCCAATGGCGCCCTGCGCCTGCTGTTCGTGCGGACCGGGTGGGAACTGCGTTATCGTCTGCCCGCCCTGCGATCCGATGCCCTAAGACGCTCGCTCAGCCGAGCTCGACGAGCAGGTCGTCGCCTTCGACGTTCTCGCCGGCGGTGACGTGGATCTTCCGGACGACGCCGTCGGTCTCGGCCTGGATCTCGTTCTGCATCTTCATCGCCTCGAGCACGAGCAGCGCCTGGCCGGCGACCACGGCGTCCCCCTCCGCGACCGCGATGCCGACCACCCGGCCGGGCATGTAGGCGCGCACCTGCCGGTGCCCCTGGGCGCTTTCCCCCTGGCGGCTGGCGCGGGCGAGGTGGGTGAGGGGATCGGCGACCTCGACGATCTCGCTCTGGCCGTCCCAGCTCACCCGGTACCGGTCGCCCGCGAGCGGCGCGAGGCCAACGTCGAACTGGCGGCCTTCGATGAGGAGGCTGCGCAGCCGGGGACCGAGCGTGACGGCGTCCACCTCGTAGTGGCGGACGGAGTCGCCTTCGCCCACCCGGACGAAGTAGCGCCCCTCGCGCCGCTCGACGCGCACCCGCTGTTCGCCCCGGGCGTCGCGGATCACCAGTTCCATGTCGTCCCCCGGAGCGCCGCGCGGCGGGCGGCGAGCTGCCACGCCGGCCGGTGCCCGCCCCGCTGGCTGGCGGCCCGCCCGGCGGCCTCGTGGTGCGCGATCGCCGCCGCCACCAGCGGCAGGTCGCCGAGGCGGGTCTCTGCCGGCCGGGCGAGCTCGCCGGCGGCGAGGCGGCGGTCGAGCCAGGTGATGTCGAACTCCCCGGCGCGGAACGCCGCGTCGGCGAGGAGCGCCCGGAAGAACGGCACGTTCGTGGCGATCCCCTCGATCCGCAGCTCGGCGAGCGCCCGGTCGAGCCGGGCGAGCGCCTGGGCGCGGTCGGCGCCCCAGACGATCAGCTTGGCGAGCATCGGGTCGTAGTGCACCGAGACCGTCGCGCCCTCGTAGATCCCGGCGTCGATGCGCACGCCGGGGCCCTGCGGCCAGCGCAGGCGGCTCACGGTGCCCGGCGAGGGGGCGAACTTCTGATACGGATCCTCGGCGTAGAGCCGCACCTCGATCGCATGGCCGCGCGGGCCGGCCGAGTCGAACCCGGGGCCGAGCGGCTCGCCCCGCGCCACCCGCAGCTGCGCGGCCACGAGGTCGAGGCCGGTCACCAGCTCGGTGACCGGATGCTCGACCTGGAGGCGGGTGTTCATCTCGAGGAAGTAGAACTCGCCGTCGGCCGCGAGCAGGAACTCGACGGTGCCGGCGTTGACGTAGCCGACCGCCTCGGCGGCGCGCACCGCCGCGGCGCCGAGCCGCTGCCGGAGCCCGGGATCGACGACCGGCGAGGGCGCCTCCTCGACCACCTTCTGGTGCCGGCGCTGCAGCGAGCACTCCCGCTCGCCGAGCGAGACGGTCCGGCCGTGGGCGTCGGCGAAGACCTGGATCTCGATGTGCCGGGGGCGGTCGAGGTACTTCTCGAGGTAGACCGCGTCGTCGCCGAAGCTCGCCGCCGCCTCGGAGCGGGCGGTGCGGAACGCCTCGCCCAGCTCGGCGGCGCTCCCGACGCGGCGCATCCCCTTGCCGCCGCCTCCCGCCGCGGCCTTGAGCATCACGGGATAGCCGATCTCCGCGGCGAGCCGCCCGGCGCTCGCGAGATCGGCGAGCGGCTCCTCGGTACCGGGCACCACCGGCACGCCGGCCGCCCGCATCAGCCGCCGCGCCGCGGTCTTCGAGCCCATCGCCGCGATCGCCTCCGGCGGCGGGCCGATGAAGACGAGACCGGCATCCCGGCAGCTCGCGGCGAACTCGGCGTTCTCGGCGAGGAAGCCGTAGCCGGGGTGGATCGCGTCGGCGCCGATCCGCCGCGCGAGGTCGATGAGCCGCTCGCCGCGGAGGTAGCTCTCGCGCGACGGCGCCGGGCCGATGCAGTACGCCTCGCCGGCGAGCAGCACCGGCCACGAGTCGCGGTCGGCCTCGCTGTAGACGACGGCGCTCGCGATCCCGAGATCGGCGAGGCCGCGCAGCAGCCGGACCGCGATCTCGCCGCGGTTGGCGATCAGGACTTTGCGTATCGGTCTCACGGGGCGGCGTCCGGACGGCGGATCCTAGCAGGAGGCCAGCCGGCGAGCGCGAGCGCCGCCGTGAGGCCGAGGGCGAGGAGCGCGATCGCGAAGGCGATCCGGGTCGGCCTCCGGTCGGCGCGGATCCGGACGGTGTGCGCCCCCGGCGGCAGCTCGACGGCGAGCCGGGTGAGGTTCGCCACCTCGGTCGGCACCACGTGGCCGTCCACCTCGGCGCGGTAGATCGGCAGGTAGGCGCGGCGGAGCACGAGCGTCCCGCCGCCCGGCGGCGCTTCCGCCTCGACGACGATCTCCTCGGCGGCGAAGCGCTGGATCCGAACGGTGCCCGGCGGGCCGTCGCGGGGAGGGAAGTCGCCGGCCACGACCGCCACCCGCCGGGGATCGAACTCCGGCGCGACCACCGCCGCGAGCGCCGCCGGCAGATAGGGAGCCGGAAGGCGGGCGCCGGTCACCGCCGCCTGCGGCAGCGGCTCCGGGATCGCGAAGATGCGCAGGCGGGAGGTGCCGAGCGGCGCCTCGGCGATCTGGGTGAGCCCCGGCCAGTCGCGGTCGAGGAGCAGGATCTCGACGCCGGTGGCGCGGAGCACCCGGAGCTGCTGCGCGGGGCCGAGCCGCTTCATGTCGTTGGCGACGACGAAGGTCATGAACTGGTCGAGACCCTCCGGCGACAGGTCGAGCTCGAAAAGGAGCCCGAGCGGCTGGCCTGCCCAGGGCGCCACCGCGGTGTGGAGGTAGCGGAGCAGGGTGGCGGGGTTCCGCTCGCCGAGGCCGTCGATCTCGAGGTTCGATTTGCCGAGGAGGCCGGTGGTGGCGCCCTGGGCGATGACGCTCCCCGGAGGGATCAGCGCAGCGGCGGCCGGCGGCTCCAGATAGGGCGCCGCCGCGTCGCGGTACCGGGCGGGGGCGAGCAGGAGGAGCTGGGTGGCGGTGTGGAGGGCGAGCGCTGCCGCCAGCGCGCCCGCCGGATGCCGCCGGCCGAGGTAGAGCAGCAGCCCGAGGAGGAGCGCGATCAGCAGCCCCCAGAGGCTCAGGCCGGCGAGGCGGAGCCGCTCCCAGCCGACCACGAGGTCCGGGATCTCCCGCGGCGCAACCGCTCTCAGCAGCCGCCAGCCGGCGCCGGCAGCGGGCAGGAGCGCAATCCAGGCGGCGAGGTAGATCCCGGCGGCGGCGGCGAGTGCCCAGCCCATGAGCCGCCGCCCCTGCCCGGCGAGCCAGCGGGCGGCGCCGATCCCTCCCAGCAGGCTCGCGCCGACGGCCACGAGGAGCCACGCCTTGGCCGGGAAGCGGAGGAGGGAGCCGCCCGGAAGACGGAAGACCCAGCCGAGCACCGGCCCGGAGGCGCCGACGACGATCAGCAGTCCGAAGCCCGTCAGGCCGGCCGCCCACGCCGTCCGGCGATCGCGCGACCCGGCCGCGGCCGCGGCGAGGACGAGCGCGAGCAGCCCGGGGAAGAGGGTGAAGAGGAGCGGGCTGTCGCCCCCGGTCAGCCGCCCGCCCCAGAAGAGGAGCTCGTCGGGGCGGCCGAAGGCGAACGGCCAGAGGAGGTCCGGCGCCAGCCGCAGATCCCAGCCGCCGACCGGCCGGCCGGCGCCGCCGTACCCCCAGAAGCCGCGGAACGAGACGGGCAGGATCCGGACCATCTCGACGAGCTGCGGCAGCGCGACGAGCGTGCCGAGCCCGACCCCGGCGGCGAAGCGCCCCCAGCCGGCCCGCCGCCCGTGGAGCACCGCCGCCGCGCTGAGCGCAAGCAGCAGCGCGAAGGCGGTCGTCATCGGGTCGCCGGCGAGGAGCAGGAGCGCCCAGAGGAGCGCCATCGCCGCCGGGGCCCGTCGCCGTTCGGGTTCGGCGCCGTCGAGCACCGCGGCCGCGAAGGCGGGGGCGAGCGCGGCGCCGCCCAGCATGTTCGCGAGGTTCAGGAGGGAGGCGATGAAGCCCGAGCCGGCATAGAGGGCGCCCGCCACCCAGGCCGGCTCGCGGGCGAGGCCGAGCCGGCGGCCGAGCCAGTAGAGCGCGAACGGGGCGAGCAGCCAGTGGAGCCAGAGGTGGGCGTTGAGCCCCCAGAGCGGGGAGCCGGCGAGGAAGAGCAGGTTCGTCGGATAGAGCGGGAAGGCGTTCGGGTTGCCGAGGTACGGCTGACCGCCGCCGCGGGTCGGATCGACGAGCGGGAGCTCGCCCTGCCGGAGTGCCTCGGCGCCGAAGATCTTCAGGTTCAGGTGGGTGTTGAAGATGTCGCGCAGCACCAGCGTCTGCTCGCCGGTGGCGAGCGGCCAGACCGCGAGGACGAGCAGCAGGAGCGTCGGCGCGAGCCAGAGGAGCGCAAACCGCCTCATCGTGGCCTCCAGGTGAGCAGTGCGAGCAGCCCGAGCGCGGCGAGGACGGCCAGCAGCCCGGCCACGCGCTCGGGAACGGAGTCGATGGCGATCGTGACCCGATGCGTGCCTGGCGGGACGACGACGCCGAGGAGGGCGACGTCGGCGGGCAGGGTGGCGAGCGGCTCGCCCGCCGCGGTCCCGGCCCGGTAGAGCGGGAGGAAGGCGCGCCGCACGACGAGGAGCCCGCCGTCACCCGAGACCTCCGCCTCGATCCGGTCGGGCGCGGCCGCGACGAGCGTGACCGTGGCCCCCGGCTCGTGGGCGACCGCCTCCGGGACGAGGGCGAGCGCGAGCGGATCGCGCTCCTCCCCGAGCCGCGCGACCGCGGCGTGCGGGTCGGGCTCCATCTCCACCCGCCGCGGCCAGCGGAGGAGCGGCGCCGGCTCGGGGATCGCCCGCAGCCGGGTCTCGACGCCGAACTCCGTATGGGCGGCGAGCTGCGGGAGCGGCACCCGCGCCGGGTCGCTCGCCCGCTCCACGAGCGCGTCGGCGCCGAGCCGCCGGAGCCAGGCGGCGCGCCGCGGCCAGTCGAGCCGTCGGATCTCCACGTCGAGCCGCGCCGAGAGCGGCGAGAAGATCCCGGCGGTGTCCGGGGCGATCGGGTAGCTGAGCCCATGGAGCCGCCCCGGCGCCGGGTCGAGCTCGCGCGCCCGGAGCCAGGCGAGCTCCCCCATGCTCTGCAGCGTCGGATCGAACGCCGGCGGCGGTTCGGCGGTGGGGACGAAGTGGGCGACCGCCGCGCCGGGCGGCAGGAGCTGCTGCCACTCCGCGGGGGCCCGGAACGGCGCGACCGGCACGGTCGCCCAGAGCGGCGCGAGCGGCGCGAGCGCCGCGAGCTGGAGGAGCACGACCACGCCCGGCCGCCGCCGCGCGAACGCGAGCGCGGCGAGGAGGAGGGCGGCGCTCAGGAGCCCGGCGATCAGGAGCCCCGCCTGCGTCGCCGGCGCGTGCGGCTTCGGCGCCGGGGTCATCCAGGAGGCGAAGAGGCGGCTGAGCTCCGGGAAGGCGATCATCCCCGCGACGGCGAGGAGGAGCGGCCCGAGGGCGCTCAGGAGCAGCTTCCGGCGGGTGCGCCATCCGGTCAGGGCGAGCTGTTCGGTGCCGGCGCCGGCGAGCAGGGCGCCGGCGAGCGCAAACCAGAAGAGGAACTTCTCGGGGTAGCGAAAGAGGCCGGCCGAGGCCCGTGCGAGGAGCCCGGGCGCGACGCCGCCGAGCCAGGCGGCGGCGAGGCCGGCGGCGGCGAGGATGGCCAGGCCCCGCTGCCGCCGCGCCGCCACGACGGCGGCCGCGAGGCCGACGATGCCGAGGTGGAGGCTCATCACGAACGGCACGAGCGGGAAGAGGTCGAGGCTCCAGAAGTCGAACCGGTCGAACCGCGTCGGCCAGCCGAACGGGAGCGGCAGGAGGAGCTCGACGAGGCGGACCGGATGGAGGGCGAAGCGGCCGACCTGCGCGGGCGCGACCCCCCAGGTGCCCCGGGTCGTGAAGCCGATCACCCGGGCGGTGGCCACGAGCTGCGGCGCGGCCACGAGGAGCGCGCCGGCGCCGGCGGCGGCGAGACTGGCGAGCCCGCGCCGCCAGCCGTGGCGGTCGAACGCCACGAGCGCGAGCGGCACCAGCCCGAGCGCCGCGGTGACCGGCTCGCCACCGAGCAGCGCGAACCCGAGCGCGAGCGCCGCGCCGGCCACCCCGCGGCGTCCGCCCCGCGCGAGCCCGGCCATCGCCCACGGCCACCAGGCGGCCACCACCACGAGGTTGTAGAAGGTCAGCAGGCTCAGCCCGAAGCCGCACCCCGCCCAGGTGAGCGCGGCCACAAGGGCGGCCCGGCGCGGGCGGCCGAGGGCGAGGAAGAGCGCCCGCATCCCGAAGAAGCCGAGCAGCCAGTGGAGCAGGTAGTGGAGGTTGAACGCGCTCCAGAAGGGGAGGGCGAGGTAGAGGAGGTTGTCCGGATAGAACGGCAGGACGTTCGGATCGCCGCGGAACGGCTGGCCGAGCGCCCAGCCCGGATCGACCGCGGGGATCCGTCCGGCGGCCAGCTCGGCGGCCCCGAACGCCTTGCGTGGCAGGTGGAGGCCGAAGACGTCGCGCTGGAAGAGGGTGCGCTGGCCGCTCGCGAGGGGGAGGGTGAGGGCGAACCAGAGGGCGACGAGGAGCGTGAGCAGCAGCCGCTCCTCGCGGCGCGCTCGCGTTTCGCCCTGCCCCGGCGCGGCATCTAGAATAGCCGCCATGCTCCTCGCCCTCCTCCGCTCGCTGCGCCCGGCGCAGTGGACGAAGAACCTCTTCGTCCTCGTCCCGCTCCTCTTCGCGGGGCGGCTCTCCGACCCCGCGGCGGTCGGCGCCGCCCTGCTCGCCTTCGCGAGCTTCTCGGCCGCCGCGAGTGCCGTCTATCTCTTCAACGACCTGCGCGACCGGGAGCGCGATCGCGCGCACCCGCTCAAGCGCCACCGCCCGCTCGCCTCGGGCCGTCTCTCGCCGGCGGTGGCCGCCGTCGCCGCCCTCCTGCTCGCCGCCGCGGCGGCGGCCGTCGCCGTGCGGCTGGGGGCGGCGTTCGGCCTCGCGCTGGGGGCGTACCTGGCGATCAATCTACTCTACACGCTGGCGCTCAAGCGGCTCGTGATCCTCGACGTGATGGCGATCGCGGCCGGCTTCCTCCTGCGGGTGCTCGGCGGGGCGGCGGCGATCCCGGTGGCGGTCTCCCCCTGGCTGCTCCTCTGCACCGGCTTCCTCTCCCTCTTCCTCGGCTTCTCGAAGCGGCGCCACGAGCTGCTCCTCAGCCCCGACGCCACCGGGGGGCGCGAGGTGCTCGCCCACTACTCGCCGGCGTTCCTCGACCAGATGATCAACGTCGTGACCGCCTCGACCGTCGTCTGCTACGCGCTCTACGCCGTCGACGCGCAGACGGTCGCGAAGTTCGGCAGCGAGCGGCTGATCCTCACCCTGCCGATGGTCCTCTTCGGCATCTTCCGCTACCTCTACCTCGCCTACCAGGTGAGCGATCCGCGCAGCCCGACCGACGCGATCCTCACCGACCTGCCGTTCCTCGCCAACCTCCTGCTCTGGGCGGCGACGGCCGCGGCGATCGTCTATGCGGCTCCCTGAACGGCGCACGGCGCTCCTCGTCGCCTGCTTCTTCCTCTCGGGCGCGGCGAGCCTGATGGCGCAGGTGGTCTGGCTGCGCTACCTCGCCCTCACCTTCGGCAACACGACGCAGGCGGCGGCGACGCTGCTCGCGGTCTTCATGGGCGGCCTCGGGCTCGGCGCCTTCCTCTTCGGCCGCCTCGCCGACCGGTGGCGGCGGCCGCTGCTCGCGTACGCGGTGCTCGAGGCGCTCATCGCGCTCTTCGCGTTCGCCAGCCCGGCGCTCCTCCGGCTGATCGACCAGGGGTACATCGCCGCCTACCGGGGGCTCCTCGAAGGGGCGCCCGGCCTCTTCGTGGCGGCGCGGGTAGTGCTCGCGGCCGCGGTGCTCCTGCCGCCGACGCTGCTGATGGGCGGCACGCTGCCGCTCCTCCTGCGCGGCGTCACCCGGCGCGACGTCGAGGTCGGCCGCCACACCGCGCTCTTCTACGCCCTCAACACCCTCGGCGGCGCCGCCGGCGTGGCGCTCGCGGGGTTCGTGACGATCCGCCTGCTCGGCCTCCACGCCACCCTCCTCCTCGCCGCGGCGTGCAACCTCACGGCCGCCCTCGGCGCGGCGCTCCTCTCGCGTCCGCTCGCGCCGGCCGCTCCGGCCGCGGCCACCGCGCCGTCCCCGCGCTGGCGCCTGCTCGCCCTCTTCTTCACGATGGGGCTCGCGAGCCTCGGCTACGAGGTGCTCTGGACCCGCGCCCTCGTCTTCCACCTCGGGTCGAGCGTCTACGCCTACAGCCTGATGCTCTGCCTCTTCCTCGCCGGCGTCGGGCTGGGCTCGTGGCTGATCGTCCCCTGGGCCGACCGGCTGCGCTCGCCGGGTGCCGCGCTCGCGGTGGTGGAGGCGGCGCTCGCGCTCGTGGCGGCGATCCAGGTGCTCCTCTTCGCGCGCCTCGCCGACACGATCGTCTTCTGGTCCGAACGGGTCCGGCCGGTGACCTTCTCCGGCGGGGTGGCGGTGCAGCTGCTCTCGCTCGTGCCGCTGATCGCCCCGGCCACCCTGCTGATGGGGGTCTCCTTCCCGCTCGCGGTGCGCCTCTTCCACCGCGAGCTCGGGCGGCTCGGCGGCGACGTCGGCGCGGTCTACGGCGCGAACACGATCGGCTCGATCGCCGGCTCGCTCGGCACCGGCTTCGTGCTGATCCCCTGGCTCGGGACCCAGAACAGCCTGCTCGCGCTCGGCGCGGTCAACGGCCTGCTCGCGCTCCTGCTCGCCACCGGCCGG
>ERZ795050.199-NODE-199-length-98888-cov-11.182560_pt1 | contig 98888 bp, 97 predicted proteins | sample MGYA00375134_ERZ795050 | MGnify/ENA primary metagenome ERZ795050 (study PRJEB30179, sample SAMN05720221) | activated sludge metagenome | isolation source: Anaerobic digester | place: Japan | collected 2015-05-26 ... | reverse complement strand
AAATTGCATCTCCATTTTGATATGTAATCGCTTCATTTCCTGAAAGATATATTAGTTTTTCCTGATTCATAAATCAATCTTTAACTTTTACACTATAAGCCCGGTTAATTTCTTTTCTGATACCAAATTGAATTGCATATTTGTTTGTAAGCTGATAGCCATAAACATACTTGAATATTGGCAGGTCAGTACTTAGTGAAAAACTCCAATCTCCTGATATTGAAAATCTTATTGATGGATTAAATAATAAAATTTGGCTTCCGCTTGATTCAATAATTGAATTGTTTTCCCGCTGGTCTTTACCTCTTAATTCATATTTGATATAAGCAGAAATCAGAATCTTTTTTAATGAATAATTAAACCCCGGAGTTAATTGTAAATATGGACCATAATGGTGAATAAGAAAATCTTTTTCAATCCATCTGCTTGCTTCAAAAAGTGTAAAACAACTTAAACCTAATTTTTTATCTGGTTTTTTACTGGAATAGAAAAAAGAAACATTGTATTTTAAAGCACCTGATGATGGTTGTAAGGAAACAGGTACTACAATGCCATCCTGCTCTTCATTGAAAGCGCCTACGGGTAATTTAATACCGCCTGAAAAAATCAGTTGATGGCGGGGATTTGCCGATTTAATTATTTTATATCGCAAATTAATTTGCAAATCACCAAGTCCGTGGGATTGTATTTTTATTTCTGAACTGTCAAATGTCAATTTTTGAGTTTTATCCCAGAAATAACCCGTTTCTGCGAAAACTGCCAATCGCTTGCTAATACCATAGTTAACTGATATTTGATTATAATCAAAAAAACTTTCGTCAACAATATTCATATCTGCTTTTCGGCTTAAATGAAAATATTGGTCTGATGCGCTATGCTTATAGCCAATGTTTATAATCCATTGATTTTTCGAAAATAAACCCATTGTAGCGTCTCCACCAACAGGATTTCCGGCAGAACAACATTGTGAAAATGCATGAATACTGATACCCGATAAAAAAGCACTAATTAAGAGTAGTTGCTTCATTTCAACCTGACTTTTATAGCGATGGTGTCGGAAACTGTTCCATATTCATTTGTTACAGTGCATTTTACAGTATTAATACCTATGCAGGAAGGACAAGCCCAGTATGTTACTGTGTTTGAATCCCTGCCAAGCATGCTTCCATGGTTTGTTGTCCACTTGAATTTGAGGTTTTTACCTCTTGTATATGCAGTAATATAAGCTTTTTCCCATATTACCAAATCGCTTTTTGTGGTTACCAGACTGTCAATTGACAGATTATCTGAGGGTTCAGGTTTGGGAATTTCAGGTTGGTCGCATGCTTGTATCATCAATATCATTATCAAAATACTGAAAGCAACTGAGAATGCTCTGATCAGATTAAGATTATTTATTTGATAACTTGTCATTTTGATGTTTTTCATAATTTGCCGATGAGATTTTTTATCTCTGCATTGTATTCTTTGTCTTTACCCTTATTGACCGTACATTTTATTAAAAAGAATCAGGACATCAACATTACTGTCATCATCTTTGTTATGCAAAGATAGTCCGGATTCCGGATATGACAAGGATATGTTAAACGATAACACTGAAATGTTATTTTAATGGCATCATTATCATTATCAATTCCTTCGCTTTGCATTCACTGTTACATAGCAGGATGATTAAGAAACATTATTTACCTGGAGGGAGAGTGCTTTGGTAAAACCTGTCATTTCCTGAAATTTTTCACATGGTAAATTGATTTTCAGCTAATCAGCTTTCAGACCTGAACTTCAGAGCTTTCAGTTGTCTTTTAAAATCTAATTTTTGTTCCCTGATGCAATACCATATGGATACCGTAAATATTAGGATAGGGTTACTAATTCCGGATTCAAATTACTGCTGCGTGCTATCAGTATTGAAAAATTCAGTTGTCTTGCCATTAAACATAAGCTGTCTGATGGACTAAGCTGAATTAAAATTTTATTACATTTTACCTTGTCATTCCTTATTCTTGCGAGCCGGAAAAATAAAGATTAAAAACAAAGCAAAAATTGTATCTTTACCAGCCCAGAAACACCATCCCGCCACCGCAAATCAGGATGATGGCTCCTGCAATGACATGCATATATTTTTCAAGTTTTTTCAACGGTAAAAATTCAATACCCTTTAAAGTCAGCAAGACGATGGTGAGCATGGTAGCAATGGTTACCAATGAAAAAATGGCAGCCACCTGAATAATTCCCGCTGTATTATTTTCCGATGCAGGCTGCATCATAAAAGGGATGAGCGGCTCACAGGGGCCGAGCACAAAAATGAGAAAAAGCACCCAAAAAGTGAGTTTTTTGCCATGTTCATGGCTGTGTTCGTCTTCATGCAGATGTTCATGTTCATGAATGCTTCCGTCTTCATGTATATGCAAATGCTTGTGTGCTTTGTTTTTCCTGATTTTATAAATACCCCAAAGCATATAGAAGAGCCCGAACAACAGGAATAACCATGAAACAATTCCTCCCCGCAGGGACTCTGTATGTGTCAGTTTATCAACCGCTATACCGGCAGCAATGCCAACAGAACCTAAAAGAACAGAACTTCCCACATGCCCGATGCCGCAAATAATTGTTATCCAGATGGTTTTAAAGAGCGACCATTTGCGTGCTTTCGAAAGGAAAATAAAAGGCAGATAATGGTCGGGACCGGTGAGGGTATGCACAAAACCTACCAGGGCAGCTGAGCCGGATAACGCTAAAATTGTATTGTTCATTCAGTTATTGTGTTTTAAATGATGGTTTTTGACTGATGATTAAAAACTGATCGCAGTTTGTGGGATTATTCCCGAAACTGAAATCAGGTTTGCTTTTTCCCTGCCTCTCAGAAAACAGGGAAGGGGCGAAATGATCCAATACAATGATTTTATTAGTTGTTAAACCATGATATTCAAGCATTTCAGTTGCATAGTGAGGTGAACAGCGAAACTGCTCTACTTCATATCCCTGAAACCATACTGTTGTGAGCTGATAATCAGGTAAACAGGAGCAGGGCGCATCATGCAAAGTGTTCATGAACACAGTAAAAAGAAATCCATATTCCTTTAAAATCCGCCAGCAATGACGCAGAGCCATATTTCTTTCTTTTTCATCTATCAGATGATACATTGGCCCCATCAACAGGATCATGTCAGCCGACTCAGGGGCTATCCAGTCCAGTTTTGTTGCACAGCAGCGACTGCTGAAGATGAAATTTTTGCTGTAGTGGCCATTAATTCTATACCTGAATGCATCGAGTGATTTTTGTGACAGGTCAATGGCAGCCACCCGGCAATTTTTCTCAAGTAAATATTCGGCATACCTTCCGGGACCGCAACCGATGTCATACACCACTGAATTTTCGTCTGCATACAGATTGAGATAATGTTTAATCGTTTCAAATTCAATCTTTCCGCTAACACTTTCCAATCGTTCCCATTCTTCTGTTACTCCTGCATCGTAAGCTTTTGTCAATATTTCGGTATTTGTGTTCATTTGCCTGAATTTGAAGGAACAATCAATGCCCGTTTGGCATGTGGAATAGCTTCCAGTTTCATTTCATAGATATTTTCGAGGAAATCAGCGTCCCAGGGCATTTTGCCTTCCGGAACATTCACCAGTCTGCCGTTTTTCAGGAAAATAAAATGGTCGCCAAAAAGAAAGGCCATGCTGGGATCATGCAAAACAGCGACAACGCTTAATCCTTCCTGAGTCAGATTTTTAATCAGGCTAAGCACTTTTTCCTGATTGTAAAAATCGAGATGGGTGGTGGGTTCATCCAGAAATAGTAAAGGAGCCTGTTGAGCCAGCACCCTTGCAATCATGGCCAACTGCTGCTCTCCACCGGAAAGTTCCGTATAACAGCGGTCTTTAAGATGTAAAATTCCTGTCTTTTCAAGGGTTTGATGGACTATTAAACGGTCTTTTTCTTTGGGTACAAAACTGATGAAAGCCGCCCTGCCGGTCATCACCACATCTTCCACGCTGAAAGGAAAAACAGCTTTATGTTTCTGACTTAATAGCCCAAAAGTCTTAGCCCTGGTTTTCAGCGGCATTTCTGTTATATCATGGCTGGCAATAAATATTTTCTGCTTCTGAACCGGCAGCATTCCTGCCATGGAGCGCAGGAGGGTGGATTTTCCCGAACCATTCTGTCCCAGAATCACATGAAAACAGGAGGGCTTTAACTCAAGGGTAATGTTTTTCAACACAAGCCTTTCCTCATAGGCAAAGGAAAAATCCTGAACCTGTATGATATTCTTCAGTTCTCCCATCCGATTTTATTTTTCTTCATTAAAAACAGGAAAAAGGGAGCACCCAATAGCATGGTAATCACACCTATAGGGATTTCGAAGGAACTGATAGTGCGGGAGAAGTCATCAATAATCAGGAGGAAGGTGCCACCGAAAACAAAGTTCAGGGGTGTGGAATGAAGGTTGTCTGGTCCTGAAAGCATTCTGACTATATGGGGAACGATTAATCCGTACAGCCCGATGACACCAGCTACTGCCACAGCCGAAGAAGAGGCCAGCGAAGCAGCAATCAGGATGAGTATTTTTCCCCATTCGGGATTTAATCCTGATGTTTTGGCTTCTTCATCTCCGAGCGCATACACATTCATTTTCCATCGCATTGACAGAAGCAGGATAACACCGGCAAATAAGGGAATCAGCATTGATGTAAGTGATTGCCAGCCGGAGTTTTGCAGATTACCCATCGTCCAGTGAACAATAGACTGCAGCTTAAAAGGGTCGCTGAGAAACTGCACTATGGTGAGCAGGGCGGTGAATATTCCGGTTACAATAATGCCTGAAAGTATCAGTGAAACAATAGAAACTTCCTTATGTTTTCTTGCTGCGAGATAACTGATAATCACGGCAATAAGTCCAAAAATAAAAGCCGACAACTGAAGAGGCAATAAACCTGTTGCCAGTGCCAGAGCAGCACCGAAAGCTGCACCATTTGAAAGCCCTAATATGTAAGGAGAAACAAGCGGATTGCGGAAAATAGCCTGAAGGCTGTTGCCTGAAATGGATAAAGCTCCGCCTACCAGAAAAGCAGTCAGCACACGGGGAAGTCTCACCTGCAGTATGATGGTCTGAATAAAGGTATCCGTGTCATTTCCGGAAATCATGTTTAACAGCCATTGTACCCCGTCATGGAGAGAAATATTTTCGGAAGGACCTATTAAAAGGGACAGGAGCAGGACAGGAAAAGCTGCTGTATAGATCAATATTCTGATGTTTCCGGCTTTTTTCATTTCAGAAGTTTTGCTTTTTCACCATATAAGAAATCAAGCATTTGCCTTTTCTCTTCCTCAGGATTAAAAGTTCCGGCCTGCTCAGGATAACACCAATGACGCAGAAGCCTGACGGCAAACTGAAATTTCAGTGTCCATAGGTCGCAATAAAAGACAGAAGGCAGTTCGAAAACCTGTCGGCTTTTAACGGCAGGAAGGCTGTTCCATCCTGAAATATTCTGAAGTTCATCAGGTTCCATACTTTCATTGTACCACAACACAATCAGGTCGGGGTTCCAGTCGAAAATTCTTTCAATGTTTACTGTAAGATGTTCCTCGGAGAGGGGACAGGCGTTTACAGCTCCTGCAAGTGTAATTAATTCATTTACAGTGCTATTCGTGCCGCTTGTTTCAGTCAAACCCTGTGCCCATGCAAAATAAACCTTTTTCTTTTGACCCGCAGGAACAGGCATTTCTGAAATCTGATTCAACTGTTTTTTTGAATAAGTAATCAGTGAATCAGCCCTTGCCTCTTTGCCGGTGAGTAAGCCAAGGTCGCTGATTTCCTTGTAAATATCATCAATACTTTTCAGCATAACTCCGTAAACCTGTATGCCATGTGTTTCCATCTGCCTGATTGCTTCATCCTGAGATGCCCAGATGATGACCAGATCGGGTTTCAGCGATAATACTTTTTCAAGGTTGATAAAATCCCAGTTTCCGGGAGCAGGAATTTGTTTTTCCCTGATACGCTTATCCATCAATGCGTATTGCTCAAATATCTTATCAGTGTAAACATTTGTTGAAATTCCAATCACCTGATTTTCAGCTCCAAGCATATAAAGGCCGGAGAGGGCACTCTCAATCAGGCAGACAATCCGTTCAGCCGGTTTATTCAAACTGATGGTTTTTCCTCTGAAATCGCTTACCTCAATGGCATGGACTGAAATATTATCCTGCCTGTCTGCTGCATTCCTGCAGGAAAACAACAATAACAGGCAGGACAGCCCTATGAGAAAACTTACGTTTTTATTCATTTACCTGATTAAAATTCAGCTTTTAAGCCTGCCTGAAATGAAAATCCTGTGTTTTTAAACTGCCAGGGCATTTCATATTCATTGTCAGTGATGTTGTAAAACTGTCCGAACAGGCTGACTTTGCTTTTATCATTTTTCATGATTTCCTGAGAAACGAAAACATTCAGCAAGACTCCGGGAACAAATTCATTTCTTGACGAAATGGAGGTGTTGTCATAGTAACCACCGTTGTAATTCAGCATGGGAGTAATCTGCAGGCCGAAAGGAGCAGTGAAACTTGCCCCTGCGTTGATGATTAATTCGGGAGAAAAGGGAACGGTTCCGCCATCCTGATCCGCATCAAATTCATTGTTGACAACGGTTTTCATATAAGTAACATTGGCGAAGGCCTCTAGGTTGTTTTTCATTTTATACTTCAGTTCCAGTTCTCCACCTTTTGAATTTGTTTTTCCTGCATTGATGGACTGTGACTGCGAAGGGTTCTGACGAACTACATTGTCGATAATGGCATCTGTTACCTGCAAATTGAATAATCGTGCCGATAAAACGAAATTTTCCATCAGGGCAAGGTCGGCACCGAAATCTATACCAAAGCCGGATTCCGGTTTCAGGTCAGGATTGGGTAACTGGCCGCTGTGAAGGGTATCACCCGTTTTAATCGTTCCGCCAACAGATTTGAGTCCGGGTGTCATAAAGCTTGTTCCGGCATTGGCAAACAAGGAAACTTTTTTCGAGGCATTGTAGCGTAAACCTGCACTGTACAGCAGTTTTGACCAGTCTTTTGAGGGTTCTCCCGGAGCTCCGCCATTGATGAGGGCGATGTTGGTTTTTGTAAAATTGTATCGGATACCTCCCCGGGCGATCAACTTACCAAAATGTGCTTCTTCCTGTACATAAAATCCTGATTGCCATGCCCTTGATTTATTTCCATAGGAGCGGAAACCCTGTAATGGATCAGACCATGTATAATACTCAGCTCCCTGATAATCAATTCCTGCTGTGAGATTATTTTTTTCACCATGTTTAATATTAATCTGGGCATCGGCAGGTATGATATTCTGTATCACTCCGTTTTCTGAATCAAGGCTGTCGATGATGTTGAAGTGGCTTTCCTGCCAGCTTCTGTCGTAATTTCTCCATCCTGCATGAGCCTGAAAGGTAATATTATTATTGAATTTAAGGGTATATCCGGCATTCACTATTCCGTAATTATGGTCAAATCCACGGTAAACCCTGCCGGCATCACCCTTGTGAAAGGTTTTATTGATAAACAGAGTAAATTTCTGATTTTGATCATCGGAAAACCAGGTCAGCCCTCCGAATGCTTTTGTTTTCCTGTATTCCGGATTTTTTTTCATGTTGAGCCATGAATTGGGAATGCCGTAATCAGTATAGTCAGAGATTTCATTATTTAGTCCGAAATAGTAATTTATTCCATTTGATACATTCTGATGATAAAACTGGTTGTTGAAGGTGTTGTATGAGCCATAGGAGGAAGCAAAGCGGGTGGAAGGTGCAGTGAATTTTTCCTTTAATATCAGATTTACGGTCCCGGCCAGCGGACTTTGATTTCCTGCAAAATCCTGTGAAAGGTAGTTGGAATAAATAACAGATGCCGGGCCTCTCTGTATTTCTATCCTGTCAATGGCCGACAAATCAAGTGTCATCGGGTCAATAAAAGCGTCAATGGGTAAGCCCTGAAGCATGAAGGTGCTGTATTTTGGCCCGATACCGCCAAATGTACCCCAGTTGGCATCATTCCTTGACAAAACAGAAACAGAATTCCCGGGGCGGTTAAACAGCACATCAGCTATGTTACGATTGAAGGCCACGGTAGCCTCTATTTCTTTTTTTGACAATACTTCTATCTTCTGGGTAATGCTCCCCTGAAGCTGGGCTGTACGCGAACCCGTAACCACTGTTTCTTTTAAAATCAGCGTGTCTTTGATCTCCTGAGCCAATATGCTGGCAGAGTAAAAGCTTAAAATTGCAGTAATGACTGCAATGATGATTGTTTTAAATGAAGTCATACCTTTTAATTTTAATTGTTAATGTTACTATATTGAAAATCGTGTTACCCATAGTGTAAAAAAATTATTCAGGATTGGTAATGACCAGTTCGCCATGCTTGATGCCTTTGATGGCAATGAGGCGGTCGGCAAGTTCTTTGAGTTGAGAGGCTTTCCCTTTTAAAGTAATGGTTTCGAGGCAGTTGTCGTGATTCAGGTGGACATGCTGCACAGCCAGAATAATGTCATGAAAATCGTGCTGAAGTGAAGTGGATTGGTTTTGTAAATCTCTTTTATGATGGTCGTACACCAGTACAATGGCACCGGCTACCTCCTCATCACTGTCCCATTTTTTATCAACTATTTGTTTTTGTATCAGGTAGCGGATGGCTTGGGAACGGTTCGGGAATTTGAGGTCTTTAACCAGATTATCCAGCTTTTTCAACAAATCTTCTTCCAGCGAAACACCAAATCTTTTTACCTGCATCGTGTTATGAAATTAAAATTCGTAGCACAAATGTAAAGAGAAAATTCAAACAGGCAAATTTTTTTATCATTTGAGGAAGATGGAGAAAGATTCTTTAATCATTACAGGTGTTATTTCTAAAAAGACCAGATAATTTTCTTTTTCTGACAATCTCTGCAAGCCCTTTGTTTTATTTTAAAGCTACAGATCAAAACTCTGACTCCGTGCCCTCTGTGCCCTCAGTGGTAAAAAACTCACCACGGAGGACACGGAGAAACACAGAGAAAATTTCAACATCTATCTTAGTCCTTTAAGCATTTCCAATATGCCGCAGGTCAGTATTCTTCAACTACAATTGATTAAAAGGGAAGATGAAAAAAAATATCATTTCAGCCTGTTATTGCTTTGATAATGTATTGATTTTTATTTATTAGTGCAGTGAATTATGGAATGATTGCGTTTCTGAATATCCGTTGAGGCCTGATTGTAAGCCTGTTGTTTTATTTTAAAGCTACAGATCAAAACTCTGACTCCGTGCCCCTCTGTGGTAAAAAACTCACCACGTAGAAGATTTACTTTATGCACTTTTCTGTAAACATCCTGAAAATTACGATAAATAAAGATTTAGGATACTGAAAAACAACACCTTACAAAAATTCAGGAGGTGAAACCTTTTTTTTAATTATTGATAAAATTTTCAGATTTTTCGCCAGATTATATTAGTGAAAATTTATCATTTTAAGCTTGTTTTACCTTATTTTTATTATTTCATTTAGGGAACATTATAAAAGTGTTAAAATTCAAACCATGAAATCTACAGTTTTTATTAAATTTTTGTTACTTTCCGGAAGTTTATTATTTATAATGAATCTGAAAGCACAGGAAAATAAACCGAAAGGCAAAATAACTGCCTATACCTTTGGTGATTATTATTACAAAATATTGGCTGATACCGGTTTTGCAAAACTGAAAGATGTTGCCAATCCCGGGGAACAAGGCATGAATGGCTTTAAAATCAGAAGGATTTATTTTACTTATGACTATGATATTTCGGAAAAATTTGTTGCCCGGTTCCGTCTGGAAGCTGATGAGGCTGCACTGACCTCTAATGGTAAAACAGGGGTGTTTGTCAAGGATGCCTATCTGACATGGAAAGATATATTTAAAGGGAGTGATTTTACCTTTGGCATCCAGCCGACACCGGCTTACGAAATCTCTGAATCAGTATGGGGAAACCGTTTTCTGGAGAAAACTATCATGGACTTGAGGGGAATTGTGTCATCACGCGATCTGGCTGTTTCACTCAAAGGAAAAATAACTGAAAAATTTGGACTGAAATACTGGCTGATGTTCGGAAATGGCTCTGGCAACAGCCCTGAAAGTGATAAATATAAAAGGTTATACGCTCACCTATCTCTTTCACCAATCAATAACCTGACTATTACTCTTTATTCGGATATTCGTTTCCGTCCTGAAATCAAAGACCCTGCTGATACCATAGCGCCTGTCGGGACCTTGCCTAACAATGCTCAAACTTCCGGCATTTTTATCGGATTTAAAGAAAAAGACAAATATATGATAGGAGGGGAGGCTTTTATAGTCAATCTGGATAACGGAGTAGTCAGCGGCATGAGTGTCAGAGATAAAATTACCTTTGGCTATTCAGTTTTTGCTCAATACTGGTTTAACCCTAAATTTTCATTGGTTGCACGTTTCGATGGTTTTGACCCGGATCAGGATGTTTCTGCAACCGGAGACAGCCGAACCTTCAGTATTTTCGGAATAAGCTATAAGTTAAACGATAAAGTGATTATTTCGCCCAATGTAGTTTACGAAACCTATGAAGCAAAGACGGGGTGGGAAATTAAACCTTCCTTAACCGGAAGATTTACAGTGTTTTATAATTTCTGAGATGGGTCAGGTTTAACATTTAACATGCAAGGACATTGACCGTGCAAGGTATTTCCTTTATTCCTGGTAACAGAAAAGCCGGCACGTTCCCAATCCACCATTCCACCTGCCAGTAATGCGATATTTGAAAAGCCTTTATTTTTCAGAAAAACAGCAACTTCCTTACTTCTGAGCCCACTGGCGTCTGCCAATATCACAGCCTGTTCGGCAGGTATTTCATGATAGCGGCTTTCTATTTGAAAATGAGGAATATAGATGACATTTTTAACATCAAATTGACGCATAGCGACTTCAAATTCAGGCCTGACATCCAGCAGAACAGCATTTACTGAAAGCAATTCATTTGCTTCCTTGGCTGTCAGGCATAGCAACTCATTGATAAAGATACCTTTGGAATTAAAAAAAGTTCTGCTCAATTTAAAAGAATTTTAATCATCAGCAACAATGTTTCTTATTCTGAACCGGAGGGCAGGGCACATCGCCATAGGAACAAAACACACAGCAATCGCCAGCTTTAGGCTTTAACAAAGATTTGCAGGAAGGACATTCAAAGAAAAACTGGCAGGAATCTTCCGGCATTTTCATGGTTTCACTATATCCGCAGAACGGACAAATAAGAGTTGAATATAAGTTTACCATACTGATTTTAAATAGAATATAAAACTGTTATTTCAGAATTTCCTCGAATTTCTTCTTCATGTTTGCTTCAAAAACAGCCATATCCTTGCTGATGTTGTAGTTTCTCACAATGTCGGTAATGTCAAGTGTTTTTTCACCTTTTTTTGTTTTGGCAACAATCACCACCGTTTGTGATTTGGCATTAAATTTATCAACCTGTGGTTTATTGGCGGGATCTGCCAGTCTAAGTGTTTTGAAAACCACTTCTCCGCCTGGATAAAGCTTCTGAACAACAGTTTTAACATCATTTTCCAGCGCATTGCAAGCCTTTGCCTGACAACAGGCTAAATCGGCCTTGAAATAAAGTACCTCAGCTTTCTGAGCAAAGGAGAATTGAGTAAATATCAGTAAACTCAAGGGAAACAGTAAAACTAATTTTTTCATCTTTATCATTTTAAGGTTAAAACAAACTTCCGTAAATCAATCCTGAAACAGTAGCCATTACTACTACCAGACTCACATATACCACTGTCTTTTGCGTTCCCATAACTCCTCTGATGACCAACATATTAGGCAAAGATAATGCAGGGCCGGCAAGTAAAAGCGCAAGGGCAGGGCCTTTTCCCATTCCTGAAGCAATCAATCCCTGTAAAATAGGAACTTCCGTCAACGTGGCAAAATACATAAAGGCTCCGACAATGGAAGCAAAGAAGTTGGAAAACAATGAATTTCCACCGACCAATGCTGAAATCCACTCATTGGGAATAATACCCGGAATGCTTTTTCCATCGTGGGTGGAGCCCAGCAGAAAACCAGCTATAACGACACCAATTGCTAAAAGTGGCATGATTTGTTTGGCAAAACCCCATGTGGACAAAGTCCATTCCTTATTCTCATCATCTTTTTTATCAGTCAGCGTGATAATACTTAATCCGGCAATGGCAACAATGACGGGTAATAAAGGACTGGAACTGATTAAAGCGGCAATCAGGGTCGAAATAGCAGCCAGAATGACATACAACCAGTTGATTTTCAAAATGAATATCAGTGAAAAGACCAAAAGAACCGAGAAAAATGAGGTGATGAGCCATTTGTTTGTCCATATCCAGAACCAAAGTCCTGTTGTAATTCCTTCGGCAGGTTTACCCCAGTTGGCAAAAACAAGAATAAAAACCAGAACAAAGAAATGGGAAGCTGTCTGCCAGAAAGGACGTTTTTCAGGTAAGGCCTGAATATGCATTTGTTCTTCTGCCTTAATCTTTTCTTCTTTTCTGTAAATCAATGACATAATAATACCAATAATGACCGAAAAACTCACTGCTCCGATGATTCTTGCCATTCCCATTTCAAAACCAAGAATGCGTGCGGTGAGAATAATTGCCAATATGTTGATGGCAGGTCCGGAATAGAGGAAAGCTATGGCTGGGCCTAAGCCGGCTCCACGTTTGTGGATGCTGGAAAACAAAGGGAGAATGGTACAACTGCATACAGCCAGGATTGTTCCCGAAACCGATGCAACCAGATAGGCAAGCCATTTTTTTGCATTTGCTCCAAAATATTTTATCACCGACTGCTGACTGATAAAAACAGAAATAACACCGGCAATAAAAAATGCCGGAAGCAGGCATAGGATGACATGCTCCCTTGCATACCATTTTACCAGATCGAGTGTGGCATCAATAGCCGTGTTAAATCGCACATTATCAATTGGAAGGAAAAATGCCGCAACAAAAACAAGGGCAATCCAGATGAGAATTTTTATTTCTTTTTTTAAGTCCATAACCTATTTATTTAAAGAAGAAGATAGTCAGGTAATAAATCCCAACCCCAATAAAAAGTATTGCAACAACACGTTTAAACCACTTTTCAAATGTTTTGACTTTGTTGTAAAAACTTCCGACACCTGAAACAGTGAAAGCAATGAGCCATGCAATAATGATAACGGGTAAACCGGTAGCGATGGCAAAGACAATGGGGAGGTAGAGACCTTTTGCAGAAGCTATGGTCAAAGGAATCAGCATGCCAAAATAAATCACTCCGCTGAAAGGGCAGAAGGCCAGTGCGAAAATAATTCCTAACAGCAACGATACCCATGTACGGTTAGCTTCAGAATGACCTATTTTATCACTAAGTTTGCTGAAACCCGGCATGGGAATGCGGATAAAATCAAACATCATGATACCAAAAATAATCAGGAGGGGGCCTAAAAATTTTTCACCATTGGTTTGGAAAAAGCGGGCAATGTGAAACTGGCTGGCTCCGAAGTAAAATAAAAGCCCTAATGACGTGTAGCTGATGGCTCTTCCAAGTGTATAAATAAGGCCGTTGATGAAAACCCGCTTTTTATTTTCCAGTTCCCTGCTGATATAACCGATGGCTGTAATATTTGTAGCCAATGGACAAGGACTGATGGCAGTCATCAAACCAAGCACAAAAGCTGTAATTATCGGTATGCTGCTGTTTTCAAGTATTGAATTTAGAAATTCCATCAGGCTATTTTAACAGTTCATCAATTTTTGCTTTCAGGTCGAGCATGAATTTGGATTCGTTTCGGGCATTGGTAAAAGCGAAATCTGTCAGGTTATTCCTGTTTTCCTTCCCATTCATCATTTTTACCAAAAAAAGTGATGAGCCGTAAACCTCATAATCTTCTGCTATTTTTTTGTTTTGCTTTTCATCCACATTTATTGACGAAAACGAAATCAGACCTTTCTCCATCTCACTGCGGTAATATTTATCGAGTGTTTTTCTGGTCAGGTCTTCAATGGCAAGACAAGTTGGGCAACGATGTGTGCCATGAAAATAAATTACTTTCACCTTGACTTTTGGTTGTGAAATTACCAATGCAGACATGACAAGGAATACGAAAATCAGCAAATATTTCTTCATATACTATTGATTTAGAAATTGATACAATTTAGATTTGATGGAAGCTTCTACTTCATCCGGAGAGGTATTGGCATATTGAAAGGCCATATCGGTCAGGTCAGATATTTCTTCGCCATTCTTACCATTTATCCTGATTATCAATGCATTCCACTTGATTTGATACTTTTCAACCAGATCATTATGTTTCCCATCTTCCACATTAATATCTTCAAACTTAAGCTTTCCTTCTTCAATTTCTTTTTTGAAATTGTTTTCAACAGTAGCTCTGGCGATTTCACCAACTTTAATACAGGTGGGGCATCTTCTGGTGCCGTGGAAGTAATAAACAACTGCAGGAACCTCTTGATTTTCATCGTTAATGGATGCTTCTTCTGTTACCGTTTTTTTGCTTTCCTTTTGCTGACAGCTTGCCAACATAAGTCCGGATAATAGTAAAACGAAGGATATTTTTGCCATGATTTAAAAAATTTTTAATAGTAGATTCCGAAATTAATGTTCATACGGTGAGATTTTTCATTCACCGTTCAATGAGTGAACATTTATTGGAATTACTGGTTTTCTGTTATAATTTTTTTCAACTCTTCTCTGGAAGGCACCCTGCCACTCAGCACAACTTTTTCATTGATGACCAGACCGGGTGTTCTCATGACACCGTAATTCATAATTTTAACAATGTCTTCCACTTTTTCGACCTCAGCAGCTATATCCAGCTCAGCCAAGGCATTAAAGGTCTCCCTTTCGAGGGTTTTACATTTTGGACAACCTGTTCCTAATACTTTAATAATCATAGTTTTATAATTTAAAATTCAACCTTATTTTTACTGAATAACTGATTTATCATCAGAGAAGCTTTTTCCCAGTTTTCACGATTAATGCAGTATTTGATTTTGGGAGGATTGATTTCTCCCTGAATCAGCCCTGCATCTTTCAACTCTTTTAGGTGTTGCGACAGGGTGGAGCGGGCAATCGGTAATAATTCGAACATATCGCCACTGAAACAACAGCTTTGCTTGGTAAGGGTTTCAAGGATTTTGACCCTTGCCGGGTGAGCAAGGGCTTTAGCAAAGCGGGCTAACTGAATCTGACTTTCCGAATAATCCATTTTTTTAATTTCGTATTTCGTAAAATTACGAAACAAAGGTAATACCATGATTTTAACATGTGCAAATTTTTTTAAACAATTTTACAAATGACCTGATTCAATGAAACAGATGAAAAACCAGACATTGAAGATGAATTTCAAGTCAAAGTATTATCCCATGATGAGGCGAATAATTTATTCTTCAGTTTTCTTTAAGTAAAATCTGTAAGATGCCCCTGCGACAAACTGGAATTGAGAAGCGATCTGTGTTTTATTAATGTATTGATAAAGAGGGATTTCGGATAATAAATAAACATTCAGATTGTCTTTAATAGCGTAATTAATCTGGGGGATTAGAAAAACCTTATGACTTCCGGTGGCATCCGGGTTTTAATCAGTAATAGAGTGACTGAAAACTACATTATTTTATTTTATATTTTTACCACAAACAACAATCATTTCAGAATCATCGGTATCAATTGGCTTTTCATTGAAATTACCAAAAACATTCAATAGTTTAAAAGGGGAAAGGCGAATCAGATGCTCAACCTCAAAACGGAAATAAAATCTCATACTCATCTTCCATGTAGCTTCTCTCCATGAATGATTCTCCTGCCATTCAAACTTCATTTCTGCAGTTGAAATCTGGTTGACGATGTCTGCTTTCATGCTTGTTATTCGTCTGATGATTTTTCCTTTTTCATATTCTCCTTCAAAATCAATAACATGATCCAAACCTTCAGCAATCATTTTTGGATTGGGAACATATAAGTCGAAGATGAATAAACCATTGTTGTTTAAATGATGATAAATGTTCCGGAGAGCCATAAGCTGATCTTCAACACTCATGAGATGTGAAAACACACGGAAAGGTGCAATAATCAGGTCGAAACGATATGGCAAATTCATGCAGCAAACATCCTGAACTTCAACTCTCGACTGATCAACTTGAGTCAGTTTGTCTTTCAAAATATCGGTCATGCTTTTACTGATATCGATTCCGTAAATATCAGCTTTCCTTTCAATGGCTTTCAGAAAGAGTCTTCCTGTACCAACACCTATTTCAAGAATTTTACCGCTGCAATTGCTTATTTTTTTTAAGTAAAATTCCATGTCATCTGTGCGGAGACTGTTGTAAATAGTGTCATAAAAACGTGCAAAATACTCCGGGTAATCAATTTTGGTGTTCATGGTCATTAATTTTATATGATCAAAGGTAAAAAAGACTTGTTTTGCAATAAAAAAAAATGAGCAAAACACTATTGGCTGCCGGATCACTGATCATCATCATTGCAACCGGATTGTGGCTTCACTGTAAAGGACGACCCTTACATCAGGTTATTTTTTCCTTGCATAAAATAATTGTCATTATAACAGCAGTTTATTTTGGTATACAATTTTTCCTTTACATCAAACTTGAAAGTATTGAGTCGTGGCATACAACCATGATAGTATTGACTTCATCAGTTTTTTTGATAGTCTTTGTTTCCGGTACCCTGCTAAGCTTCGATAAACTTGTTCATCCTGTTTTGCAATGGATTCACAGGTTTAGCCCATATTTACTGTTACTAATGTCCTTTCTGACCTTTTATCAGATACGAAGATAGCGGTATTTCATTGTGAATGGCCGGGTAGATGAAGTTAATCTGAGAAAATTCGAATAATAACTTTTATTACTGCAAAGTGACAGAAGTTAATGGTGCCTGAATGTAAAAATAACTATAAAGGAATATTCCCATGCTTTTTTCTGGGTAATCGATCCACTTTATTTTCTGACATTTTAAAAGCCTTTATCAATCTTTCACGGGTTTCATGAGGTTTTATAACTTCATCAATATAACCCTGAGCTGCTCCTTCATAAGGATGGAGAAATTTTTCAGTGAATTCCATTTCTTTTTCCATCAGTGTTTGCTCAGGGTTTTCCGATTCAGCTATCTCTTTCCGGAAAATGATTTCGGCAGCACCTTTAGGACCCATTACAGCAATTTCAGCGGTAGGCCAGGCAAAATTCATGTCAGCGCCTATGTGTTTGGAATTCATCACGTCATAAGCTCCACCATAAGCCTTTCGGGTGATTACAGTGATTCTGGGTACAGTGGCTTCAGAAAAGGCATATAACAACTTGGCACCATTTGTAATTATAGCATTCCATTCCTGGTCTGTTCCCGGTAAAAAGCCCGGCACATCGACCAAAACGAGTAAAGGAATATTGAATGCATCGCAGAAACGGACAAAGCGGGCACCTTTTTTCGAACAATTGATGTCGAGCACGCCAGCAAGCACCTGTGGCTGATTGGCAACAACGCCTATGCTTTTTCCGGCCAGATGAGCAAAACCGACAATGATATTTTCTGCATATTCTTTATGGATTTCAAAGAAACTACCTTCATCAACAATCAGGTTGATGACTTCTTTCATATCGTAGGGCTGGTTGGAGTTTTCAGGTAAAATATTATCGAGTTCCATCACAAATTCATTGTCCTTCATTTCGTACGGAAAGGAAGGCGGATCATCTTCACAGTTTTGCGGAATGTAATTCAAAAGCTTTTTAATGGTTTCTATGGCTTCAATTTCATTGGCACAGGTAATATGGGCAACCCCTGATTTGGAAGCATGGGTATGAGCTCCGCCTAACTCTTCAAAACTCACCTCTTCATGGGTTACCGTTTTGACAACATTAGGCCCGGTTACAAACATGTGGGCAGTGTTTTCTACCATAATAATAAAGTCAGTAATTGCTGGTGAGTAAACAGCTCCCCCGGCACAAGGTCCCATAATGGCCGAAATCTGAGGTATAACACCGGAAGAGCGGGTATTTCTGTAAAAAATATCTGCATAACCGCCCAAACTAAGAACACCTTCCTGGATTCTTGCCCCACCGGAGTCATTTAATCCTATCACCGGTGCCCCGTTTTTTATGGCTAAATCCATTAACTTAACTATTTTTTCTGCATGTTTCTCAGCCAGAGAGCCACCAAATACAGTAAAATCCTGCGAGAAGACATATACCAGACGTCCATTAACGGTACCATATCCGGTAACAACACCATCGCCATAGAATTTTTGTTTGTCGAGTCCGAAATCAGAAGACCGGTGGGTAACCAACATCCCTATTTCCTGAAAAGAGCCTTCATCCAGTAAAAAATGAATTCTTTCCCTTGCTATGAGTTTGCCCTTTTTATGCTGTGATTCAATTTTATCTGCACCACCACCTAACAGGCTTTCTTCCCTTTTTTTATCGAGGAGATTAAATTTCTCTGTCAATTTTGTTGTTTTCATATCAGAAAAGTGAAATATTTGGTTATGCAAATATAGTCAAGAACATAGAAAGCTTGTAACTTTGTGATGATTTAAAAATGGCCATACCAGAATGGAATGATGAAAAAGAGAGAAATTAAAAAGATTTTAGTAGCCAACAGGGGAGAAATTGCCCTTCGTGTCATGCGCTCAGCCAAGGAAATGGGAATAACAACGGTTGCGGTTTTTTCAGAAGCCGACCGTCTTGCACCCCATGTCCGTTATGCCGATGAAGCTATTTGCATCGGGCCACCTCTTTCAAAGGATAGTTATCTCCGCATGGATAAAATCATTGATGTATGCAAACAGTTGAACGTGGATGCCATTCATCCGGGATATGGGTTTTTATCGGAGAATGCAGAATTTGCCAGGAAAGTCGAAGATGCCGGTCTCATCTTTATCGGGCCTCCTGCCAGTGCCATTGAGATGATGGGAAATAAACTGGCTGCCAAGGAAATTGCCAAGAAATATGATATTCCATTGGTGCCGGGGACTGATTATGCTATTGAAGATGTGGAACTTGGGAAAAAGATTTGTCGTGAAATAGGTTATCCGGTTTTAATTAAAGCTGCAGCCGGAGGCGGGGGAAAAGGAATGAAAACAGCCCATTCTGAAGATGAGTTTGAGGAGTTGATGAAACTTGCCATCAGCGAAGCTAAAAGTGCTTTTGGTGATGGCTCTGTTTTTATAGAAAAATATGTTGCCTCACCGCGGCATATTGAAATACAAATACTTGCCGATCAGCATGGCAATATTATCCACCTGAACGAAAGGGAATGCTCCATTCAGAGAAGGCATCAGAAAGTCATTGAAGAAGCACCTTCTTCGGTTCTGACTCCTGAATTAAGAAGAAAAATGGGTAAAGCCGCAATTTCGGTTGCCTGGGCATGCAATTATGTGGGAGCAGGCACTGTTGAGTTTTTGCTGGATGAAAATAAAAACTTTTATTTCCTTGAAATGAATACACGTCTGCAGGTTGAGCATCCGGTAACCGAATATATCTGCCATATTGATCTGGTAAAAGAGCAAATCAGGATTGCAAGAGGTGAGCCCCTTCAGTATTCCCAGGGAGATGTAATGATTAAGGGACATGCCATTGAAGCAAGGATATATGCTGAAGATCCCAAAAATAACTTTTTACCTGCTATCGGAAAGCTGACCACCTATATTCCACCTTTGGGCAAGGGTGTCAGAGTGGATGATGGCTATGAAGAAGGAATGGAAATTTCTATTTACTATGACCCCTTAATTGCCAAACTGATTGCATTTGGTAAAACCCGTGACAAAGCCATAAGCCGGATGATTCGGGCACTGGAAGAATACCGGATTGCAGGGGTTAAAACCACTATTGACTTTTGTCGTTTCGTCATGGAGCATGAAGCATTCAGAAGTGGCAATTTTGACACACATTTTATTGAAAAGTATTTTAAACCCGAATATCTTAACAGGGAAAACAAGGATGAAAGAGAACTGGCTGCCCTTTTAGCTGCAAAGACTATTGCGGAAAAAAGTAAAAATCAGGTTAAAATTACACTTCAACAAAATAAAGCTTCAAACTGGAAAAAGCTAAGGTAAGGAGTAATTACTGGAATTTTAACAGAACCTGATTTTTTTCAACTGCTTTATCTTTCTGAACCTCAATGGATTTGATGATTCCTTCAACAGGCGATTTTATGATATTTTCCATTTTCATGGCTTCAAGAATCATCAGCGACTGACCTTGGCTGACCTTTTCTCCAACCTTGGCAATAATTTCTTTGACAAGACCCGGCATAGGGGCTTTTAATTCCTTGACTTTGGTTGAATTCTGATTTTTAACTCCGAGTTTTTTCAGTAATTCATCATAATGGTCAGAAACCTGAACATGGTAGATGTTGCCTCTGATGCTAACGACAATTTTCTTTTGCTCTTTATCAAATTCAAGGATAGAAGCATTATACGACTGGTTATTATAAATAATGTGGAAATAATTGCTGCCATTTTCAACCTGAACAATATCCCAGTTAAAGGGTGTCCCGTTAATAGTACCCGAGCTGAGATTATTTCCGCTGAACTCAATACTGAGCTCTTCTTCATTATTTATTAACGCTTTAAACATAATTTCTCTTTAACAGATTGAAATTTTCAGGTGCAAATTTAAAACACAATATTAAAATATGACAGGAAATGCGTTTTGAACGTTTTAGAAAAAAGTTTATTTTTGATTGAAGATAAAAACGTTAAAAAGAAACTGATATGGGACTTTTCAGAACATTTGAAAGCGGAGAACATAAAAAAATCAAAAGTCATTTTGAAAATCTGGTTGCTGTAGCATTATCGGATGGAGTAATTGATGAAAAAGAGAAAGAATATCTGCTTTCACTTGCACAAAACTATTCTATCACCGAAGAAGAAATAATGCATATTATCGAAAACCCGGATCACTATGTTTTTACTGCCCCTGTTGATAAAGCAGAAAGACAGAAACAATTGAAGGAAATAATTCGGTTGTTACTGGCAGATGGAAAAGTAACTCAGAGTGAAATTAACATTTGTAAGAAAATGGCCGTGGCCCTGAATTATAATCCCTCAATAGTGGTCAGGATTACCAATTTGTTGCAGAAATATATGGATCGTCCTTTCGATTTGTACGGCATACTTTCCGAAATTGATGATATAATCGAATGAAATATGATGATGAAAAAAACACAAACACTTGTAATTTTATTGTTAGTTCAGTGCTCTCTGTCATTTTCTCAGTCGAAAGGCGATTTGCTTTTCGCAGGATTTATCAGTCCGGGTTATGCTTTTGACGATAAATATTCAGGTATTGGTACTCAGTTGGGTATTGAGCTGACCTACAACCTGACAGAAAAAGTTCCTTTTACGCTTTTTGCAGATTTTGAACTTTTCAGAAAAATGCCGATCATATCTGGCGGATTCAGGTTTGCATATCTTTATACGGTAAAAGAACAAAAATATATTGAGCTGAGAGGCACGTTAGGAGGGAGTACCATATTCGGCCCTGATGATGATTTTCCCGGGATGGGTATGCGACTTGGATTTTCAGTTCATTACAAAGCCCTTCCCATGAAAAATATTTGTTTTTATTTAGGCCCTTCCTTCAATGCTTCACTTGACGGACTGTACGATCCTTTGTTCGTTAATTTTGATGCCGGAATTGGATACTATATCTGGTAAAAAATATTAACTTATAAGGCATTGATAATCTGTTTCTTCTAAAAAGATTTCAAAATTAATTTGCAAAGCCTATGTGCTAAATTCTATTTTCGGTGCATCACTTCACTTTTCATAGCAAGTATCACAGCAGAATGACCCCGTCACCCTCAGCGGGGTTTTTTCTTATTAATAAATTGACGAAATTTAGCTGAAGAAAAAAATATTCTATTCTTTCGTTCTGATTTTCTGTGTATTGCAAAAAAAAATAAAAAATAATTTGCAAACCACATTAGAGGAATAATACTTTTGTGTCATCATTCTTGAGTTACAGCAACAGTCACAGATCAGTTCCCCCGTCCAAAACAGAGACGGGGTTTTTTTATGTTTAAATCCCTGAAATTACGTCCATTAACAATTTTATTTTGATATAATATGTCAGTTGTCAGAAAACCACCAAAGCTGACAAATGAGCCTGTAATTTTATAGTATTTTTCAATGCTTCAACTATTCTGCAAAAATGTCCCGGATCTTCCATTTGCCTTCCTTTGCGGGATTTGAGGTATTGGTACAGCACTTTGTAACCACCAATCTGATATTCCCAATCTTCGGGTTCTATGTTGTCGAAATAACGGAATTCATTATGAGCCAAAACCTTACTCTGATTCAAATTATGATTCACTGATTTTCCACATTTTTCTATTCCCTTTATCTTTGCCATGAAAAATCATCTGATAACTAGCTTATGACAGACATATATAAACCAAAAAATCATATCAGAATTGTTACAGCAGCCTCATTGTTTGACGGGCATGATGCTGCTATCAATATCATGAGGAGGATCATTCAGGCAAGCGGTGCGGAAGTTATTCATCTGGGACACGATCGTTCAGTGCAGGAAATTGTGGATTGTGCCATTCAGGAAGATGTTCAGGCCATAGCTATCACCTCCTATCAGGGAGGGCATATTGAGTTTTTTAAATATATGTATGACCTGCTTCAGCAGGCAGGATGCGGACACATCAAAATTTTTGGAGGAGGAGGTGGCGTTATTCTTCCCGAAGAGATTGAAGAACTTCATGCGTATGGAATCACGAGAATTTATTCTCCCGATGATGGCCGTGCGATGGGTTTGCAGGGAATGATTAATGATTTGTTGATGAAATCTGATTTTCCGCTAGGGAATCAGTTGAATGGTGAAATTCAGAATCTGGATAAAAAAGATTTTAAATCCATTGCCCGGCTTATTTCAGCTGCGGAAAACTTTCCGGAAACGCTGAAGCAATATCACCTTGACTTTGCTAAAGACAGAAAATGCAGTGAAACACCGGTTCTTGGAATTACAGGCACGGGTGGTGCCGGAAAATCCTCAATGGTGGATGAACTGGTCAGAAGATTTTTGGAAGATTTTCCGGATAAAACGCTGGCAATCATTTCGGTAGATCCGACAAAACGAAAAACGGGAGGCGCTCTCCTTGGCGACAGAATACGAATGAATTCCATCCATTCTCCAAGGGTGTATATGCGGTCACTGGCAACACGTCAGTCTAATCTGGCCATGTCGAAATATGTAAAAGATGCCATTTGTATTTTATCAAAAGCAAAGTTTGACCTGATCATTCTCGAAACATCCGGAATTGGTCAATCCGATACAGAAATTGTCGATCACAGCGATGTATCCTTATACGTGATGACACCGGACTATGGTGCCGCTTCTCAGCTTGAAAAGATTGATATGCTTGATTTTGCTGATGTAATTGCATTAAACAAGTTTGATCACAGAGGAGCCATGGATGCCCTGAGGGATGTCAAAAAACAGTATCAGCGGAATCATCAGTTATGGGAAAAAAATCTGGATGAAATGCCTGTTTTCGGGACAATTGCTTCACAATTCAATGATCCCGGGGTTAATCAGTTATACAGGGCTATCATACAGAAAATAGCTGAGAAAACAGGCAAAACATTCCATACTTCATTTGAACATAGTGAAGAAATGTCGGAAAAGATATTCATCATACCGGCAAACCGAACCAGGTATTTGTCAGAAATCAGTGAAACGATCAGAAATTATAATGACTGGACAGAAAAACAGGCTGAAATAGCTCATCAGCTTCAGGGAATCCGGAATGCCATTGATCTGGCTAAGAAAGACAAGGATGAAGAGTTATCCGAAAAGCTGGAGAAAATTTATGCTGAAAAAGAACTTGAATTAGATCCCAAATGCAGAAAAATCCTTGAAAACTGGCAGGAAAAAGTAAATTGTTTTCGTCAACCTGAATTTGTTTATAAAGTCAGGGATAAGGAAATTAAAGTTAAGACACATACCAAATCTTTAAGTCACCTGCAGATCCCCAAAATTGCCATGCCGAATTATTTAAGCTGGGGTGATATTTTAAAATGGAGTTTGCGTGAAAATATTCCAGGTGAATTTCCTTATGCAGCAGGTGTTTTTCCGTTCAAGAGGGAAGAAGAAGACCCGACACGTATGTTTGCAGGCGAGGGCGGACCTGAACGCACCAATAAACGCTTTCATTATGTATCGAGAGGTATGCCGGCCAAAAGGCTCTCCACGGCATTCGACAGTGTAACACTTTATGGTCGCGATCCGGATGTCAGGCCTGATATTTATGGAAAAATTGGCAATTCAGGGGTGTCGGTTTCCTGTTTGGACGATGCCAAAAAACTTTATTCCGGATTTAATCTGGCCAATCCCAAAACATCTGTTTCGATGACCATCAATGGCCCGGCACCTGCCATGGTTGGCTTCTTTATGAATACTGCCATCGATCAGCAATGCGAAATCTACATCCGGCAGCAGGGAATCGAAAAAAAAGTTCAGAAAAAAATAGACGAAATTTACAGGAAAAAAGGGACTGTCAGACCGGCTTATCAGGGACAGATTCCCGAAGGAAATGACGGATTGGGGCTGATGTTGCTTGGTGTTACAGGAGATCAGGTGCTTCCCAGGGAAGTTTATGAGAAAATAAAAGCAGAAACCATATCCGTTGTGAGGGGAACCGTTCAGGCAGATATTTTAAAGGAAGATCAGGCACAGAATACCTGCATTTTCTCAACTGATTTTGCCCTCAAAATGATGGGTGATATTCAGGAGTATTTTATTAACAACTGTGTTAGGAATTTTTACTCAGTTTCTATTTCTGGTTATCATATTGCAGAAGCCGGAGCAAATCCCATTACCCAACTGGCTTTTACCCTCGCAAATGGCTTTACCTATGTTGAATATTATCTTTCGAGAGGAATGAATATCAATGATTTTGCTCCGAATCTTTCCTTTTTCTTTTCCAATGGAATTGACCCCGAATATTCAGTGATCGGACGGGTAGCAAGGTTAATCTGGGCAAAGGCGATAAAACTTAAATATGGGGGAGATTCAAGATCGCAAAAGCTTAAATATCATATTCAAACCTCAGGAAGATCGCTTCACGCACAGGAGATTGACTTTAATGATATAAGAACAACCCTGCAGGCAATTTATGCCATTTACGACAATTGTAATTCATTGCATACGAATGCCTATGATGAAGCCATCACAACCCCTACTGAAGAGTCTGTCAGGAGAGCATTGGCCATACAAATGATTATCAATCATGAATTTGGGCTGGCAAAAAATCAGAATCCCAATCAGGGATCATTTATTATTGAATACCTTACCAATATGGTCGAGGAAGCTGTAATGAAGGAATTTGATCGTCTGACAGAGCGCGGAGGTGTTTTAGGTGCTATGGAAAGTATGTATCAGCGAAGTAAAATTCAGGAAGAATCACTTTATTATGAGACTTTAAAGCACACGGGAGAATTACCAATAATGGGTGTGAATACATTTCTTTCTTCAAAAGGATCGCCAACGGTCATTCCCGGAGAAGTCATCAGAGCGACAAAGGAAGAGAAAGAATATCAGATATTTATGATTAATCAACTTCATAAGACGTGGGAAAAGGAATCAGTTATCCAGTTGGAGAATCTGAAAAAAGCTGCCCTGCACAATAAAAACATTTTCGAAGAATTGATGGAGGTAACCAAATATTGTTCAATAGGCCAGATTACGAATGCCTTATTTCAGGTGGGTGGTCAATACAGAAGAAATATGTAATGATTAAGTCATTGAAATTCGGTTTATTGTTATCAGGTCAGTTTTTCGGGAAAAATATTAATGAAATTAGGAATAAATTTCAGGCAGAAAAATATTTATAAAAATGTCAAATTACAAGGTTTTAGTCATTAATCCACGCTCAAGATTTACGAAAATAGCTGTGTATAATAATCATGAGCTCGTTTTTTTAAACAAAATCATGCATCCTGATGAAGAGTTGAATCAGTTTGAAAATATAATTGACCAGTTGGCATACCGGAAGTCAATTATTTTTAAAGAGCTAATGGATGGAGATGTTGATATTAAAAGTATCAATCTTGTCGTTAGCAGAGGTGGATTGATAAAGCCTTTAAGATCTGGTGTTTACGAGATTAATGAAGCTATGTTGTCCGACCTGAAGGATTCACCTTTTGGAATCGATCAGGTAAATCTGGGAGGATTGATCGCAGATCAGATAGCAAAAATGCTTGGCGTAAAGGCTTATACCTCTGATCCTGTGGTGGTCGATGAAATGGATGAGATTGCCAGGATAACCGGTCATCCTGATTTTGAAAGAAAATCGGTTTTTCATGCACTGAATCAGAAAGCAGTTGCCAAACGATATGCGAAATCATTTAATAAAAAGTATGAAGAAATAAATCTGATTGTTGCTCATCTTGGGCTGGGCATTTCGGTAGGTGCACATTCAAAAGGAAGAGTGATAGATGTAACCCAGAGTTTTGACGGGGAAGGACCATTTTCTCCAAAAAGAAGCGGGACGCTTCCTGCAGGTGATCTGGTGAAAATGTGTTTTAGCGGGAAATATACCATGATGGAGATTTTGAAAAAAATATCCGGAAAAGGAGGGATGATGGCACATTTCGGCACTGAAGATATGAAAGAAATAGAACAAAGGGCATTAAACGGAGATCGTCAGGCACGGCTGGTTTATGAAGCTATGGCGTATAATGTGGCCAAATATATTGCCATGATGTATCCGGTTTTGATGGGCGAGGTTGATGCCATCATACTGACGGGTGGTATTGCCAACAGCAAATATTTTACAGAATATATTGTTCAGCGGGTACAAAAGCTTGCCCCTGTTCATGTGTATCCGGGAGGAGATGAAATGGAAGCCCTTGCCTACAATGTGATGGCAGCCCTTGATGGGGAAGTGCCAATACTGGAATATAAGTAAAACTATGTATAGATTATTGATAATCATATTATTATTGATTTCAGGTATTTCACTTAGCTGTCGGCAGAAGCAAATCGAAAATCAGATGGATACAGAAGAATTTAAACTTGAAAAATACCTTGGGACATGGTATGAAATTGCCAGGTTTCCTCACAGGTTTGAAAAAGATTTACAAGGAGTTACAGCTACCTATTCCCTGATGAAAAACGGAAAAGTCCGCGTATTGAATCAGGGATACAAAGGCTCTTTGGATGGAAAACATAGTGCTGCAAAAGGCAAAGCCTATGTGGTCAGTGCGAAAAAACCCCCCAGGTTAAAAGTATCTTTTTTTCTATTCTTTTATGCCGATTATAACATCCTTGCACTGGATTATGATAACTATCAATGGGCGATGATAGGCAGCAGCTCTCCCGATTATTTCTGGATTTTATGCCGTCAGCCGCAGATGGATGCTGAAATTTTCGAAATGCTCAAACAAAAAGCCATTGAAATGGGATATGATTTGAGCAAACTTCAGATGGTTCAGCAGAAAGCATTATAAGGGCATATTTTTGTTTGAAAGATTCCGGATTAAGTTAAAGTACCTGACGGGTATTTTTTGATGGACTGAATTTTGAAATTGTCTGATAATCAATTAGCAGAAAGATTTTCTACATACTTGTACATCCTTTTTTCCTGAAGTGTGATTTCCCGAAATATATTCCTGTTCTGACTTCAAAAGGCACATAGGAAAGGTAATTTCCGGATTTGACAGTCGTTCCTTTCTGATTGAGAACACCGCCTCCCAGACCGGCAGAAGCTGAAACATAGCCTCTTTCAGGGAGATCCCATGCAATGCCAATTTTGACAAAACCTCCCATTTTGGTTAGTTGATTGGAAAAGTCATAGCCCTGTCCTGAAATACCACCGTCAAATTCGCCTCTGTAAGAGGTGGCAGAATAGAAAACATAAACAAGAGAGAAAGGATAAACAGGTGATTTGGCATGACGATTAACATTGAAGCCTACTCCAAATTGTCCCTCATATTCATTATATTGACCAACACCATAAAAAGCATCTGCACATTCTTTACAATAATCAGTGATGGGCAGAAAATTAAAACCAAATCCGGCAAACATTTCGAAAGAACGGGTAAATGAAAAAGCATAGCTCACTCCGGTTAAAAAGCGGTGAACAGGCCTTCTGTTTATGGTTTCAGGCATTAATTCAGCTCTGTATATTCCTGCAATGATTTTGTCTGTATATAGCCTTCCATGCTGCGAAAAAGCAGAGTGTGAACAGACCATGACAATGAAAGTAAAAAAAACCTTTTTCATAAAAAGTTATTTATTTTGATTAAAGCGACAACCCTCAACAGAAAAGTAAGAATGAAAAATGCAGTATATGGTGACCCTGCAGGGGCTCGAACCCTGGACCCACTGATTAAGAGTCAGTTGCTCTACCATCTGAGCTACAGAGCCATTTTTTACGGATGCAAAGGTACATTTATTCGCTTAGTTAAATCAAATAAAATTGCCTGATTTTACCTGATAAAATTCAATTCGGGGAAAAAAACACTTCTTATTAAGTACGCACCGTAATACTTGCCTTTGTAAACGAAAATAACTCACACAGTTGAGAAAAAGCTGTTTTTTAACTCCGTCCTGTTAGAGATTTGGGGATTCGTCCCATTTTAATAGATTCTGAACGGAGCCTTCTGCCGACTATTCTTTCCACCATATTCCCGATTTCAAGGACTTTGTCAACATTCACTCCGGTATCAATGCCCATTTCGTCCATCATAACGATCATATCTTCAGTGGAGACAAGTCCAACAGCTGAAGGATCTTTATAATAATAGCTTCCTGTACCTGCAACGGGGCAATCATCAACAAAGTTAGCCGGTTGTCCGCCTATACCACCAAAAGTAGATTCATAATTGGTCATTCCGGCCTGTAAGGCAGCCAAAACGTTGGCAAGCCCCCATCCGCGTGTGGTATGAAAATGAACTATGTGTTTTGATGGATCACCGAAGTGGTCGAGCAGCATGGAGAAATAGCGGTAAACCCTGTCGGGGGAAGCAGAGCCGTCATGATCGGCATGTTCGACATCGGTAGCTCCGATATCCAGCCATCTTTGAGCGAATTCAACAGCCTTTTCGAGTTTTGTAGGGCCTTCAATAGGACATCCCCAAATGGTACTGACGGTTCCGTTTACTTTCATCCCTGCTTCACGGGCTTTTGGAATCCATTCTTCACACATTTTCCAATACTCGTCAAGTGACAGACCTGAATTTTTTCTGTGATGTGATTCACTTGTTGATACCATGACAAGTATTCTGTCGGGGCCGACTCCTTGTTTTCTCAGTTCAATGGCTCTTTGGATAGCTTTTTCCCGTATGGTAACGGCTGTGAGTTTAACTTCATTTAATAGATGAGCCACTTTTTTACTTTCCCGAATTTTCTTCAGCAGCAATTCTGCATCCTTAAACTGAGGCATCCCCACCGGATTCCCCAGATTGGTTACTTCCACATGTTTAAAGCCAGCCAATATACTTTGCTCAAGTACCCATAGCTTTGCTTCAGTAGATATAAATTTCTCTTCATGCTGAAAACCATCTCTTACAGTAATATCACCTATTATAACTTTTTTCGGATAATTTAATTCTGCCATAAATATTTGAAATTTAATTAATTACAACTTCATTTCAGGAATATCACCCTCAATAATAAGAGTGCCTTCCGTTGCTTTTTTAATCTCCTCTATACTTACACCGGGAGCTCTTTCTTTCAATTCAAAACCGCGGTCAGTCACATCAATGACAGCCAGGTCTGTAACGATTTTTTTTACACACCTGACTCCGGTCAGCGGGAGAGTACATTCTTTCAGCAGTTTTGAATTTCCATCCTTATCAGTATGTTGCATGGCAACGATGATGTATTTTGCAGCTGCAACCAGATCCATTGCACCACCCATGCCTTTCACGAGTTTCCCTGGTATTTTCCAACTGGCAATATCTCCCTTTTCGCTGACTTCAAAAGCGCCAAGAACAGTCAGATCTATATGTCCACCCCGTATCATTCCGAAGCTGGTAGCTGAATCAAAAAAGGAAGCTCCCGGAATATAGGTTACGGTTTGTTTTCCAGCGTTAATCAAATCTGCATCTACCTTGTCTTTTGTGGGAAAAGGGCCAATACCTAGCAGTCCGTTTTCTGAGTGTAAGATCACATTAATGCCTTCGGGGATGTAATTAGCCACTAAAGTAGGGATACCGATGCCCAGATTGACATAATAACCGTCACGCATTTCCTGAGCAATTCTTTTTGCTATTCCGTTTTTATCGAGCGCCATACCTGTATTTTTAATTGTTAATCAATGGTCGTTATAAATTCAATTTGTTTTTTATAATCCACGCCCTGAAAAATACGTTGGACGAAGATGCCGGGCGTATGAATCTGATTGGGGTCGAGTTCACCGGCAGGGACAAGGATTTCAACTTCGGCAATGGTTATCATGCCTGCAGCAGCCATCATGTTATTAAAATTATTGGCAGTGTAGCGATAAATCAGGTTACCAGCCGTGTCGCCTTTCCATGCTTTGACGATGGCAAAATCAGCGCGCATTCCCAATTCAAGTATATGGGGTTTCCCGTTGAAAATGCGAACTTCTTTATCTCCCTGTACTTCAGTTCCATATCCGGCAGGAACGAAGAAAGCGGGAATGCCAGCTCCACCTGCACGAATACGTTCGGCAAGCGTACCCTGAGGAATCAATTCCACTTCAAGTTCGCCTGACAAAAGCTGACGTTCAAATTCTTTATTTTCGCCCACATAAGAAGCAATCATTTTCTTTATTTGCTTGTTTCTGAGCAATTTGCCAAGGCCTACATTGTCAATACCGGCATTGTTTGAGATACAGGTCAGGTTTTTTACCCCTGTTTCTACCAATGCATCAATACAATTTTCGGGAATGCCACAGAGACCAAAACCACCTAACATGATGGTCATTCCATCTTTTATTCCCTGCACTGCTTCAATAGCATTTTTAACTACTTTATTCATAGGAGATTATAATGAAAGTTTTTTTCATTGTGCAAGATAGTAATGAAAAAATGATTGAAAAAATAAATTACCTTTTACAATATGAGAATTTAAAAAAGTGAAAATCCAGCGATTTGATTCAATTTAATAATGTCTGCTGAAAATTCCAGATTGTTTTTCTGAGCAAAATCAAGAAGGGTAAAAGTGTTCAGGTTTTCAAGCAATTCAAAGCCTGTCATGGGGCATCCGCCCAAACCGTTAATTACCGTATCGAAATGACGTACTCCGGCATACCATGCTGCTTCAATTTTTGCAGGAGCATCCTGTGGTTTGGTATGTAAATGAATGCCGGCATAGATAAACGGAAACTCCCTGAATATCTGATCATAAACTGATTTTATTCTGATTGGGTCGGCTTCTCCGGTAATGTCGGACAAGCTGAAATATACAATACCCTCATTACGAAATTTTTCTATCCAGATCAAATTCATTTCAGGATCCCATTTATCTCCATAAGGATTACCGAATCCCATGGTCAGGTAGCAAAATAAATTTTTTTTGTTCTTTTGAGCTAATTCATTGATTTTTAATGCAGTGTAAAATGCTTTATCCGTAGATGACCGGATATTGAGCTTTAGAAATGAGGGTGAAACAGAAAAAGGGAAGGAAAGGAATGAAATTTTATCATAGGTAACCGCTTTTTTTGCTCCTTGCTCATTGGCTACCAACACCATGATTTCAGAGGTTGAATCTTCTTTCTTAATCCCATCAATTACTTGTGCTGTATCTGCCATCTGAGGAACGGCAGCGGGAGAAACAAAACTGCCAACATCAATAATGTCAAAGCCGACTTGTAATAAATAGTTGATATACTGTATTTTACGATCAGCAGGAATAATGGTTTTCAATCCCTGCATGGCATCGCGGGGGGATTCGATAATGTGAATAGTTTTTAGGTTATTGGTATTTGGGGTTGCAGGTTTCAAGTTTCAGGTTTTAAGTTTCAGGTTTCAGGTTTGTTTAAGTATTCTATTTTTTTGACTTCCAATCTTTTTCAACATATTGAATAAAATTATTAATCTTTTTTCCTGATTCCTTATTCTTTATGCAATTCCATCCAATTTATTAATTCAGGGTAAAGTCGGTTTAACATGAAAATTTGTGAAGTAACCTCATCACTTGATGAATGAGTAAAAATAAGAAATCTGATAAACTCTTCTTTATTTATTTTTCTGCCATATCCTTCAACTATTGTATCAGGAATATGTTTTGACGCCCTTCTTATTTGACTTCCTTGCTCATACAATTCTAATGTAGGTAATTTAAGTGAAATATTATGGACTTTTATTGCCAACTCAAAAGAAATCTTAAATATTTCCGAGTCCCTGTAACTACTCATATCTTGAAATTTCAATTAACCTGCAATTTGCAACCTGTAACTTGCAACTTACAACTTACAACTTACAACAATTCTCTAGCACCCAATATACCTCGAAATAACCAGCCGCTGAATCTCTGATGTCCCTTCGCCAATCTGGAGCAGTCTTTGGTCGCGATAGAATCGTTCGATGTCATAGTCTTTCATGAGACCGTAACCACCATGAATCTGGAGGGCTTCATCGGCCACCTGTTTGGCTATTTCTGAGCAATAAAGTTTTGCCATTGCAGAGTACATGGCAAAGGGCTGATGATTGTCTTTCAGCCAGCAGGCTTTATAAAGAAGAGCACGTGCATGTTCAATTTTGACGGCCATATCAGCCAGCTTAAAAGCAGTAACCTGAAATTTAATGATAGGCTTTCCAAACTGTTTACGTTCCTTGGCATATTGCATAGCCATTTCAAAAGCTCCCTGAGCACAACCCAAACCCATTGCTGCAATGGAAAGACGTCCGCTGTCGAGAGTTTGTAGCATGATTTTAGAGCCTTCACCTATTCCGCCCAGCATATTTTTTTCAGGGACACGGCAATCATCGAAGTAAAGTTCAGCGGTGTCGGAAGCACGCCACATCATTTTTCCATGCATAGGAACAGCTTTATATCCGGGAGTTCCGGTGGGGACAATAAAATTGGTGAATTCCTTCTCTCCATTTTCTTTTACATCTGTAACAGCCTGAACTGTAGCGCCAATGGAGATAGGGGAGGAAGCATTCGTGATAAATATTTTGGAGCCGTTAATGACCCAGGAATCACCATCTTTCACTGCACGGGTTTTCGAGCCACGTGAGTCAGACCCGGCTTCTGGCTCTGTCAGTCCAAATGCCCAAAGTGCTTCTCCCGTACATAGTTTAGGTAAATATTCTTCTTTTTGTTCTTTTGTGCCATAATAGTAAATAGGTCCGATGCCAAGCGAATTATGAGCCGCAAGAGTAGCACCCTGTGATCCGTCAACCCTGGAAATTTCCTCAACCGCAATGATATAAGAAAGGGTATCCAGACCCTGGCCACCATATTCAGGGGGAAGATACATACCAAAAAGTCCAAGTTCTCCCATCATTTTGGTGAGTTCAACCGAAAATTCAGCTTTTTCATCAAGCTCTTTTGCCCGGGGTTTAATTTCCCGCTCTGCAAAGTCACGTACGGTTTGTCTGATTAGCTCATGTTCTTCTGTAATATACATAGTTTTGTTTTTTTGAATGTTTTAATGGCAGGCAATTTAAAGAGTTTGTTTAAACCTGCAAAGAAGTAATATGAGTTTTTTTATGGTAAAAAATAATTATTCAATAATGGCTAAAACCTGCCCGACATCTACCATTTCTCCGATACTGACCTTTATTTCCTTAATCTTTCCGCTTTTTGGGGCTTCGATATTATTTTCCATTTTCATGGCATCAATCACAATAACATAATCTCCCTTTTTAACTTCATCTCCGTTTTTTACCAGTATTTTGAAAATTTTTCCGGGAATGGGTGCTTTTACCTGATTGATGTCATTGGCGGAACCTGAGTCTGATTTTACGGCTTTGATTTCACTGGTGAGAAGGTCTTCCCTTGAAAGACAAAATTCCTTGTTATTAATTGACACAATGGTCCCGTTTTCACATGATGAAAATGAAGCTGTCAGTTTTTTATCGTTGATACTAAAATCTAATTCTGCTTCTCCCAGATGAAGTATTTTGACAAAATACTCTTTTTCTTCAATGACAAATTCATACTGGTCTTTTAAAATTTCATGCATTTCTGCCTCCAGTCTCCCTTTTTCGGATAAAACAGGTATTGTCATGATGTGTCGCCAGAATCCTATACTTGTCCAGACATTTTGCGTGTAAAAACTGTCATTGTTTAATACTGGTTCATTTACCGTGTAAAGAATCAGAGCAATACATGCTTCGTGAAGGGTGCCTTCTTCTTTACTGAATCCTGAGCGTACGGGAGCTTGTTTGACATTCATACTTATCATCGTTTTATTTTCTTTTTCAGCTAAAATTTTTTCCATTTCTGTTTCGAAGCGTTGTTTGGCAACGCCTGATTTGTAATCCCGGTACTGGGTGTCGTGCATGGCAAATTCAAACAATTCTTCATCGTCCTGTCCACGTTCCCATCCCAGCTCTTCCATCTCTTTTATATATTTAGGCAGTTCATCCGGGAATGCATCCTGTGGATTGCCTTCATAAAATTCAAGTCCTTTTTCCTTTGCTAAATCAATTATTTCAGGAGCCAAGGGCCCTGGAAGTTTTCCGGCTTTCCCCAGAATCATATCCCAGGTATTTTTGTCAATCTGTGAGAAACGTTTTTCTCCTTTTGACATCTGCAGAATATTTATTAAGGCAGTATTTTTAACATACTGACTAAATGGAGTAACCAGAGGCGGATAGCCAAGCATAGGCCAGATATAGGCTGTTTCTTCAAACATCTGAACCATCAGTTCGTCCACGTTCAGCTCATTTTGGCCTCTGTTTTTCAAATTCATATTGATGGCCTGATGAACCCCTTTCAGGTCAGCCATTAAGCTGCCCATCATACCCCCCGGAAGGCCGGATTGTACGAGTAAAGAGGTCATTTGCTTGTTTCTGGGATCAATGAATAACCCTAAAAAGTCATCAATAAATTCCTGTGTTAATGTTCTGGCTTCCATGTATGCCTTCATATTAATATCGGGAACGGCAAAACCATCATCTTTTAGCATTTCGTGAATGGTTATCAGATCGGGATGCACCATACCCCAGGAAAGAGGCTCCATGGCAACATCCAGAATATCAGCACCATTGCGTGCTACTTCCAGCATGGAGGCCACCGAAAAACCAGGTCCTGAATGACCATGATACTGAATGATCAGATGAGGGTATTTGTCTTTGATGGCTTTGGTCAGCTTTCCTAAAGTTGCCGGTCTGCCTATTCCTGCCATGTCTTTGAGGCAAATTTCATCTGTGCCGTATTCAACGGCTTTGTCAACAATTTCCATGTAATATTCAACAGTGTGAACAGGAGAAGAAGTAATACACAGGGCTGTCTGCGAAATCATACCTGCCTCTTTGGCAAATTTTATTGACAATTCAAGATTCCTATGGTCATTTAACCCGCAAAAAGAGCGGGCAATATTGGTTCCTTGAGCCTTTTTCACTTTATACATCAGTCTCCTGACATCAGCGGGTACCGGATACATGCGAATGGCATTCAGAGCCCTCTCCAGCATGTGGGTTTTTATTCCTGCCTCGTTAAATGGCTTTGTCCATTCCCTGACAGCTATGTTCGGGTTTTCCCCAAACAGCAGATTTACCTGTTCGAAAGCGCCACCATTGGTCTCAATCCTGTCGAAACATCCCATTTCAATAATTACCGGAGCTATTTTAACAAGCTGATCCACACGGGGAACATATTTCCCTGACGATTGCCACATGTCGCGGTAGATAAGACTGAATTTTATTTCTTTTTTGGCCATTGCTGAATTGCTTATTTGTTGAAATTCTTATTAAGATTTATAAATTGCAAAGGTATAAATTAAACATCAACTTAAAGAATCATAAAAAGAATAAAACAGATTTTCAAAAGTATCTTCTGGATATAGTCTGTATTTAATATTGGTTTAGTCCGATAAAAACAAGATAGAAATATATGGTAGTAAAGGCTGTTATTTCAAAAAGAATTAAAAATCGGACTCTTTTAACATAGACGTTGATACGGTAGCAGAAATAAAATTTTTTCTATTGTTTATAATACCTTACGCCCGATATTATTATAATTTATAACCTGTACCTGATGCACTTCCTGTTCAATATCTCCGGAGTAAATTAAATATTGGCTGATTTCTTTATTGGAAAACAAATTACTTGCGTATTTAAGCGGCTTTAAAAAATCAGAATGAAATGTCATTGAACTTTTTATCTCAATTAGTTTTAATGAAGAACCAAGCCTGATGATTAAATCAACTTCATTACCGGTTTTATCTCTGAAAAAGAACAAATTTGAATCTTTTCCCTCATTATACCTTGATTTAAGACATTCACTGACAATCAAATTTTCAAACAAAGCGGCTCTACGTGGTTCTCTGCTCATCATTAAACTATTTTCGACACCCAGTAAGTAAGAAGCTAATCCGGTATCATAAAAATATAGTTTAGGTGTTTTTACCAATCTTTTGTTTATATTTTCATAAAATGGCCGGAGAAGGAAAATCACATAGGATGCCTGAAGAACAGATATCCAATGGTTAATAGTTGGAACAGACACACCTGTTTCATTTGCCAGATTTGACATATTGAGCAATTCTCCAATCCTTCCTGCACATAAACGTATAAAACGTTGAAATTTATCAATATCCTTCAGATTGATGATTCTTCTTACGTCTCTTTCTATATATGTTTCATAATAGCTACTGTAAGTAATGTAAACATCAAAACCTTTTGAGTGTATTGCAGGATAAAAACCACGAAACAGTATTTCGTTCAAATCATAGTGAAGATTATACTTTTCAAGTTCGCTCAAGCTTAACGGTAAAAGTTTTAACATTGCAGTTCTGCCTGCCAAAGTTTGAGTAATATCAGAAATTAACGAAAACTGATTACTTCCTGTTATGATATAAGTAAGCTTTTCATTGTTTTGATCAATAATTTCCTGTAAATATGATAAAAGTTCCGGTACATTTTGAATTTCATCCAATATTGCTCCGGTTTTTATCTGACTCAGAAATGATCTGGGATCTTCTTTGACAATTCTTCTTATATCGGGATTTTCAAATGAAAAATAAGGTAAATCAGGAAAAAGTTTTTTTACCAGAGTGGTTTTTCCTGATTGTCTGGGACCTGTAATTGTAATTGAAGGAAAAGTCCCCCTTATCTTATCAATTGTTTTTTCAATCTCTCTGTCAAATATTAACATAAAAATTTTAAGACAAATTTAAAGTTCAACTTTAGATTTGGCAAAATATATATTCTATCGCTAAAAATTTCTTTAGCAAATTCCCTGATTTATTCTCGTTTCTATCCGATAATGAACCTAAGCAAATCTTTCATTTTCAGAAAAATGGATATAACTAAAACGAATTGACAAGATTCTTATTCATTCCAATTCGCTTTTCTTTTTTCCAGAAAACTTGCCATTCCTTCCTGTCCTTCTTTGGAGGCACGAAGTTCAGCAATTAATCGGGCGGTGTAGTCAATGGCATCTTCAAACTGCATCTTGTTAGAAATATTGTAAATCAATTGTTTGCAGGCTCTCATGGCTTCGGGGCCACTGCTCATCAAACCGGAAATGTAGGCATTTAATTGGTTTTCAAGTTCTTCTGCAGGTAATGCTTTATTAACCAGACCATATCTTTCAGCTTCAATGCCATCAAACCGTCTGCCACTAACCATCAGGTCTCTTGCACCTCTTTCACCTATTCTTTTAAAGACATACAGGGAAATAGTGGCAGGGGCAATTCCCAGCTTTACTTCACTGAAGGCAAATTTGGTGGTTTCATCACAGAAAACCACATCACAGGCAGCCAGTAATCCGTTGGCTCCGCCCATGGCAGCACCATGAACTACGGCAATAGTGGGTTTTGAACAGGTATAAATGGCGTTAAAGCATTTCGCTAATTTCAGACTGTCCTGATAATTTTCATCAAAACCAAAAGCAGCAATGCCTTTCATGTAATTGAGGTCAGCACCGGCACAAAAAGATTTTCCCCTGCCTCTGAGTACAACCACTCTTACTTCAGGCATTTCATTTACTTTTGTAAAAAAATTAATGATTTCTGCAATCATTTCAGCATTCAGGGCATTGTGAACATCAGGTCTGTTTAACCAGACTGTTCCAACTTTTCCTGTAAGTTCAAATTCTATGTTTTTGTATTCCATAATTAATTAATTTCGGATTGCGGATTGAACAAAATTTCGGATTGTTTTGATTTCGGATTGCGGATATACACATCCCTGCGGGATAGCGAACAAAATTTCGGATTGAGATAATGAGTGATTTCATTATTTAATATTTAGTTGATTTGGAGGTTTTGCCACTGGCGGTAAAGATAGCAGTAAGTTCTTCAGCTTCTTCTTCAACGATTGCAATTTTAGAAATAAAGTCAGCTTTTGATCTTGCCTGCATGCTGATCTGTAAATTGCACCAACTGAAGTTACTGCCCTTATTAGTTGTTTGGTTATTATGTTTGTTGATGTTTTGTATGGCAAATCTTCAACGGATAAAATCACTTCAATTGCAAATTTCTTTGTCCTTGCTTTCAATAATTCATGTGTTATCATCATTTATTATTTCTCAATTCGAAATCAACAATTTGCAATCCGCAATTATTACATTCTAAAGACCCCAAACTTCGGCTCATCCCAAATCTTATTCAGCGACATGGAAATACCCATTGCCAGTACTTTTCTGGTGTCAACCGGGTCGATGATGCCATCATCCCACAACCGGGAAGTACTGTAATAGGCCGAACCTTCATAGTCGTATTTGCCGGTTATTTCAGCATACATCTTATCAATTTCTTCCTGTGGCATTTCCATACCTTTCGATCTGTACTGGTCTTGCTTGACGGTAATCAACACATTAGCTGCCTGCATACCACCCATGACAGAAATTTTAGCATTAGGCCACATAAAGAGCAGGCGGGGTCCGAAAGCACGTCCCGACATTCCATAGTTCCCGGCACCAAATGAACCGCCAAAAATTACAGTAAACTTAGGGACATTGGCGTTGGCTACAGTATGAACCATTTTTGCTCCATCTTTAGCTATACCGTGACGTTCAAATTCTTTACCGACAATGAATCCGGTAATATTCTGAAGAAAAATTAGCGGAATTTTTCGTTCACAGCACAGATTGATAAAATGTGTAGCTTTTATGGCACTTTCTGAGAAAAGAACACCATAATTGGCCAGAATGCCTACAGGAAAGCCCATAATATTGGCAAAGCCGGTAACGATGGTTTTGGCATATCTTTCCTTAAACTCATGAAATTCACTGCCATCTACGATGCGGGCTATAATTTCACGGGGATCAATCATTTTTCTGAAATCGATAGGAGCGAGGCCATACAATTCTTCCGGATCGTAGGCAGGTTCCCTGATTTTGGCAATGTCAAGAATTTGTTTTGGTCTGTAATCAAGATTTTCAAAAATATTCCGGCAAATCTGAATGGCATGGGTATCATTTTCAGCGAAATGATCGGCAACACCCGAAATGCTGGTGTGCACATCCGCTCCGCCCAGTTCCTCAGGGGTAACTACTTCGCCAGTGGCAGCTTTCACCAGAGGAGGTCCTCCAAGGAAAATAGTTCCCTGATTTTTGACGATGATGGTTTCATCACTCATAGCCGGCACATAAGCGCCTCCGGCTGTACAACTGCCCATCACAATAGCCACCTGAGGAATACCCATGGCCGACATACGTGCCTGGTTGTAGAAAAATCTTCCGAAATGCTCTTTGTCGGGGAAAACAGTATCCTGTTCCGGCAGAAATGCACCCCCTGAATCAACAAGATAAACGCAGGGTAAACGATTTTCCATGGCAATTTCCTGTGCCCTGAGGTGTTTTTTAATAGTCCATTTCATATAGGTTCCGCCTTTTACGGTGGCATCATTGGCAATCAAAACCGTTTCACGGCCATGTATCAGTCCGATACCTGTTATGATTCCGGCAGACGGAAATTCATTATGGTATTGATCATAAGCAGCAAGAGGTGAAAGCTCCAGAAACGGTGTATTGGGATCAATCAGTTTGTAAATTCTTTCCCTGGCTAATAATTTTCCTCTGCTTTTATGTTTTTTAATCAGATCATTAGTTAAATCCGGAAGGATAACTTTTTTCATCCTTTCCCTGTAAACATGAAGGAGTTTTAAAAATTCTTCCTTGTTTTGCAGAAACTCCTTTGATTGGGTGTCGATTCGGGATTCTATTTTGTACACTTTCTTAAATTTTTAATGATTTACATTGTAATCGAAGTATTTTCAAAGGGGCTAAAATATGACAATTCTGTATTTGGGAAAAATCAAATAATACAGATACGAAATAAAGACAATTTATCCGCAATCCGCAATTTTCTCAATCCGCAGTTGAAAATCCGCAATTGAAAATCCGCAATCCGCAATTAAAAATCAGTGCGGGCTATAATTCGGTGCTTCCTTTATAATCGTAATATCGTGGGGATGGCTTTCCCTGACACCTGCTGAAGTAATAATAATAAACTGGGCTTTTTGCAGGTCAGCAATGGTTTTGGCTCCGCAATATCCCATACCTGCCTTGAGGCCACCAATGTATTGATAAACAACTTCCGAAAGATTTCCTTTATAGGGTACACGTCCAACTATACCCTCAGGCACCAGCTTTTTAATTTCATCTTCAGGGTCCTGAAAATAACGGTCACCTGAACCTTCTTTCATGGCTTCCACCGAGCCCATGCCACGGTAAGTTTTGTATTTACGGCCTTCATAAATAATGGTTTCACCAGGAGCTTCTTCCACCCCTGCAAAGAGCGAACCTGCCATGATGGTGCTTGCTCCGGCCGCAATGGCTTTCACAATGTCGCCCGAATAGCGGATTCCGCCATCAGCAATTATCGGGACACCAGAGCCTTCTATAGCTTTGGCGCAATCATAAATGGCAGTCAGTTGGGGAACTCCGATACCGGCAATAACACGGGTCGTGCAGATGGAACCGGGGCCAATACCCACTTTAACGGCATCTACACCGGCATCTACCAGTTTTTGGGCACCACCCGGACGGGCTGTATTTCCTCCAATTAACTCAACAGATGGAAAATTGCGTTTTATTTCACGTATGGTATCCAAAACAGCTTTGGAATTGCCATGGGCAGAATCAATTGAAATGATGTCGGCACCTGCATTAATCAGCGCCTCGGTTCTTTCAAGCGTATTTTTGGCAATGCCTATGGAAGCACCTACTCTTAATCGCCCCAGTTCGTCTTTACAGGCTTCCGGATGATCTTTGATTTTTTTTATGTCTTTCAGTGTGAAAAGTCCTTTGATTTTGCCTTCTTCATCAATCACCGGCAGTTTTTCCACTTTGTTATCCCTGAGAATATCTTCTGCAGCCTGAATATTGGTTCCTAATGGAGCAGTTACCAGTTTTTCAAAAGGAGTCATCACTTCCGTTACCTTTCTGCTCATGTTTTTTTCGAAGAAAATATCACGATGGGTAAGTATTCCCAATAATTTGTCATCATCATTCACAATGGGAATCCCGCTGATTTTTTGTTCTTTCATCAGTGCAATTGCTTCTCCAACCGTGGAGCTGTAGGGCAAAACAAAAGGTTGTGCGACCATTCCGCTTTCAGAACGTTTTACTTTTCTGACCTGTGCAACCTGTTTTTCGATGCTCATGTTTTTATGAATAATGCCAATGCCTCCCAATCGTGCCATGGCAATGGCCATTTCATATTCCGTTACGGTGTCCATTGCAGCCGAAACAAGCGGAATATTGATTTTGATATGGCGTGTGATATAAGATTCGACAACTACTTCTCTGGGAAGGACTTCCGAATAGGCCGGAAGAACCAATACGTCATCAAAGGCAAGACCTGTCCCTATAAATTTATCATCTTTTATGTCCATGGGGAAATATTTTTGAGGATTGTACCATGTGCAAAGATATGCTCAATGTAAAAAATGCAAAGAAAAATTTAGATTTAAGGGAAGGAGAGTTCCCGTTAGTTGGGTAGCAGGCGGAAATATTCCTTGACTTTGCTTTTATAAAAAGGCGAAAAATCAGGCGGGACAGATTTTAGCAGCTCTACTTCTTTTTGTTTGTTTTTCAGATATTCCTCGAGGGATGGGGGTTTACGGTTAAAAATATCATTGGCTGTTTTAGATTCCCGTCTTTCTTCTTCATCCTGCTTTTTTTCTGCTTTTTCAGCTTCAAGGAACTTCACTTTTATATCCTGCTGCCGTTTTAAGGTTCTTTCAGTGATTTTACCTTCCACAAGGTCTTTTTCATTTTCTTCGAGGAGTTTTTGGAGTTCCTGAAGGGCTTTGTTGAGTTCGTCATTTGCTTTATCGCCTGCCCCCATTTCTTTCTGGAGATTTCGGATGGCATTGCGCAACATTTCCTGGCGTGCAGCCATCTGAGCAAGTTGTTTACTCATCTGACTGCCGGGTTTATTTCCCTGTTGCTTTAAATCCTGTATTTGTTTGCTGAGCTCTTCCTGAAGCTTCTGAAGGTCGGGGAGACCTCCTTTTTTCTTCTTTTTCATCGATTTTTTGCCACTGCTTTTCATGTTCGACATTTCTTCCTGCATTTGTTTAAGCAATTCAGAAAGCATGACTGCGAGGTTATTGATGGAAGTCAGGGCGTATCCCTGCCGTGTCCTTGCATCACCTATCATCCGTTCAGCAAGCAATTCGATGGTTTTAAGCATCTGATAATTAACATTTTCCACTTCCTTATTGACAAAAGACTCGATCATCGGAAGTTCTTTACTCAGTGCAAACAGACTGTCTTCGATGAGCTTCATATCATCTTTCAGTTTCTTCTGTTTTTGAGTCAGCTCAACATATTTTGGGTTGTAAGAATTGACAGATTTGAACTGATTGGCTAAGTCTTCCTGTTCAAAGGAAACATGAAGCAGGTTTTCAAGTATCCTTCTCAGTTTTTCATAATTGATTTCCAGCGACTTCATTTCCATTTCCATTTTCATGGACTTCATCTTCTCGGAGAGTTCCTTCATCTTTCTGGAAGCATTTTTCTGGTTTTGAGCGGCTTTTTTCATGTTGTTGTCCTGCATCTCTTCCATGCTCTTTTCCTGCTCCTCCTGTATTTCCTGCCTGTCGTCTTTGGTGTCTTCCAAATCCTTTGGATTTTCAAGATTTTTATTCAGTTTTTCGAGTTCATTGAATTCTTCCTGCAGGTCTTTAAACTCTTTATTCAATTCTTCCTGCTTTTGTTCAAGGCTTTCCTTTTCCTTTTCTTTCGATTTTTCTGTTTCTTCGCTTAGTTTTTCCTGTTTCTGACTGAGTTCATCCAGTTTTTGTGTGATATTATCAAGTTTATTTTCAAACTCAAGCTTTTTAAACAGCTCCAGCATTCTGTCAAGTTCTTTTTCGAGGCTTTTCTGGTCTTTTTTCAATTTATCGAGTTCCTGCTGAATACCTTCCTTGTTGTTTTGTTCCAATAGTTTTTCAAGTTCTTCATAAAGCTTTTTAATATCTTCCGGCATTATTTCTTCAAATTTCTCGTAAAGCTGCCTGTATTTTTCAAGCAATTCTTTACTGAGTTCCTGATAATCATCCTGTTTTTGAACATTTTCAATATATTTTTCCTTCATTTCCTCCACCTGCTGAATAAGATCTTTTTGTTTGTTCAACAATTCCTGAATCCTCTTCTTATCGTCCCAGTCCATTTTGTTCTTATCAATCAGTTTTTTCTGAGCTTCCAGCAACTCTTTCTGTATTTCCTGAGATTTTTTGGCAGCATTCTGAATGTCTTTTTTCAGGTCTTCAGCTGATTTTTCAGCCATCTCCTGCATTTGTTTTTCAGAAGGAGCAGCAAAGAAAAATTTTCTGGAACGCGTTGACTTACTTCCGTTTACGCCATCATTATCCCAAACTTCAAAAAAATATTCAAAGCTTTCGCCATGTGATATTTTTAAATCATCGAGATTTATGGCATAATAAAAGTTCTGGTAAACAGAATTGAGCGTTACAGGCACAGAGATTTTAAAATCCTTATTCAGTTTGGAGCTGTCGTCTGATTCAAGAAAATGATAGACAAAATAAAGCTTACGTAAGCCGTAGTCATCTGCTGCCTCCCCTGTAAAAAATAGATATTTTGTGTTTGATGAATCGATCTGCTGCTCAGCTTCAATACGTGGATAAGCATCGGGAATGACTGAGATATAATATTGTATGGTGTCTTTGCTGACAACTTTATTGTTTGAGATTTTTATCAGGTATGAGGAATTGTTTTTAATGGTTTTTGAAAGAGAAAAAGTGTTTCTTTTTTCAGGGCTTAGCCTGAAAAGCTGATCCCCGAAGTAGATCATCAGTTGTTCTGCATCTTCGGTCGAAAAGTGCCAGACAACCCGTGTGCCTTCAGGAATGGTAAAATCCCCGGTATTACTGATTGTTTCAGGTTTTTTACCTGTGTAAGCAGGATAGTTAAGCGAAACGGTAAATCCTTTTAAAAGAGGTTTTGGAAGGACATTTAGTTTAAAGGTTTCTGATTTGATATTTCCTGAGAAAAAATAAAATCTGAGTGGATTCCGGACATTTTTTAAGGTATATTCATAAACACCGTTCCGCTTTTCTTTCATCAGGTACTCATAGTTGTCAATTTTGATAAATACGTTTGCCGGAACAGATTTCCCGCTGACTTTTAACCTTAGGGTAAACTCCTCATTTTTGACTGCATTCAGGTTTTTATTCAGCAACTCAAATTCAAAGGGTGCCGGTTTTTTATAATAGGTATTGTGTTTAACCAGTCTTTCCGTGCTTTCGGTAACCACTTTTGGAGTGGTAAAAAGCAGAATGGTCAGAATAAACAAGGGAATGAGCAAATATTTCAGGTATTTCCTGTTTTCTGAAAAATTGATGGCAAAGCTGAAAGGAACAGGCTTTAGCTCGTTAATTCGTTGATCAATGCTGGCTTCAATGAGGGTACGGCTGTATATGGATTGATCGGCCATTTCCTTCAGCTCCAGTGTGTTGAGGAGCTTGTCTTTGACTTCAGGGAAAAATTTTCCAATCATCACCGAGGCTTGCCGGTATGTCAGCGAATTACTGGGTTTGTATATTTTTATCAGGGGAATAACGACATAATAGGTAAGAACAGCTGAATTAATCAATAAATACAGGTAAAACAGGATGGTGCGGACAGTGATACTGAAATGTCCGATGAATTCAGAAAAAATAACAACCAGAAAAGAAATGAGTGATATGCTGAAAAGAATGATAATGCCTCTGAGGACAAGGTTTTTATAATATTTTCTCCGGAATTCGTCCAGCTTATGTAGTAAAAAGCGGTAATTGTCAGATAATCCGTTTGCAGATGGCATGTTGCTTAAGTTAAGAATAATACCCTGTTTCTTTTTCAGGTAAACCGTAAAACTTTGGCAAAGCTAATGCCATATAACATTTCAGATATCCTCAGAAAGGCATTGAATTTGTCATAAAAGAGGAAAATTTTTTTTATGAAAGAAAGCATTATTTTAAATTGGGATTCAGGAATGGCTTTCAGTACGGAAATAGATGGCCATTCCATACAGGTTGATGCTCATCCCGAACATGGAGGAAGCGGAAAAGGCCCGAGGCCAAAACCTTTGTTGCTGGCAGCACTTGCCGGTTGCACAGCCATGGATGTGGTCTCAATCCTGAATAAAATGAAAGTTGAGATGCGGGATTTTAAAGTTGAAGTCATTGCCAATCAGACGGAAGAGCATCCCAAAGTATATGACCGTTTTAAACTGGTTTATCATGTTTTTGGGGAAAACATTCCTCAGGAAAAAGTTGAAAAAGCGGTTGATTTGTCGCAGGAAAAATACTGCGGTGTCAGTGCCATGCTGAAGAAAGCTGCTGAATTAACGTATGAAATTCAGCTTCATCAGGACTAATCTTCAAATGTACCTGACGACAACATAAAAAGAGTACAACTTTCAACTGTCTGTATATGATGATCAGTCGCAAGTTTTTCGAGTTCAGGATTATAAGTGCCGGGATTAAAAATAATTCTCCTTGGGTGGCTGTTCAGAATCAGGTCGTACCACTCAGGCTGACGGGCAGGAGAAAGATATAAAGTAATGGTATCAATATCATCAACAGGCATTTTGTCGGTAATAATCCTGAGGCCATCAATGTCAAAATCTTTAAAACCATAGGGGAAAACTTCATGACCATGATGCAAAAGCTGACGAACACACATATTGGAATATCGGTCGGGTTTATCGGAAACTCCTATGACAGCAACACGCATAATTTTGATTTTCCTGCAAAAATATATTACCCCAAACAAAAAAGCTTTACTAATTTTGCTTCATGAATCAGTTCACCAACATTAGAAACGATATCTATTTCAACATTTTCAGAAGCGGGAATATTATTTACCGCCTGATATTTATCAATGTCATCGTCTTTGTAGTGATTGGTTTTATTGAAGTCATTTTCACTCTGTTCCGGCTGAATACTGAATTTTATCAGGAATTTATCTGGAACAATCTGGCTATTTCTTCTGATCCGCTGACCGTCATCAGAAAGCCATGGACACTAATCACTTATATGTTTATGCATTCTGGATTTTTCCATATTTTATTCAACATGCTGATGTTGTATTGGTTCGGGAAAATATTCAGGGATTTTTTGGGAGATAAAAAACTCTTGTCAGTTTATCTGGCAGGAGGACTTGCCGGAGCTGTTTTGTTTCTGATTGCCTATCAGACTGTTCCTTTGCTTAACTCAGCCAATATTTCAGCAGGAATGGTTGGTGCCTCTGCCAGTGTAGTGGCAGTCATTGTGGCAGCAGCTGTTTATTTACCCAATTATTCTGTTTTTCTTTTGTTTTTTGGCCAGGTAAAACTGAAATATCTTGCTATTTTTCTGGTGATTATTGATGTGTTGAGTTTAAAGGAAGGGAATACAGGAGGTCATTTTGCTCATTTGGGCGGAGCTATTTTCGGTTTTATTTATTCACGCCAGTTGTTGAGAGGGCACGATATTGCAAGATGGCTGACAGACACAACAGATTTTATAGGCAGTTTATTCAGCAGAAGATTTTACCGTCCTAGACCAAGATTCAAAGTTTATAAGAATGCAGAGAAAACACAGCCAATTAAAGAAAATCAGGCTGAACTTCAGGCAGAAATTGACAAAATACTTGATAAAATTGCACAATCGGGCTATGAAAGCTTGACAGACAGGGAGAAAAATATTCTGTTTAATGCGAGCAAGAAAACTCATTAAAATATTTTTTCAGCCCGGAGATTCAGAATAAATGAAAACAATAACTTTGCAGTCGCAAAAAAAATGGCGAGGTAGCTCAGGTGGTTAGAGCGCAGGATTCATAACCCTGAGGCCGAGGGTTCGATTCCCTCCCTCGCTACAAATTAAACCTTGCAGTTAATTGATTTTCTTTAACTTGCAAGGTTTTTTTATTTTGTGGGTAACAAAATAGTAACAAAAAACTGCTTTTTATTGATTTTAAAGCCATGTTTAAATTTACGATACAAAAATAATATCTTCTTTTATTTCAGGATCGGGTAATTATGAACAAAAAAAATCATATCAAAAAACTGATAAGAATTAGAGGTTATTATTTCCTCTCTTTCTCAATTTTAGTTCATCAAGCATTATTCTAACCTCTTCAAGCCTTTGGAAAGTTTCAATTACTAAATTATTGATCTCAATTATTTTCTTTTTGCGGGATCAAGGTTAAAACTATATCGATGGTCAATTTTCCTACATTGATTAATAGTTAATACCTCGTTTAACTTCTCAATCTTTTTAGATAGATAAGTTTTAATTTCAAATTCAGGAATCATATTCATTTTGTTTAAAATTCAATTTTGCACGTAAATACAGATTTTGAGGGCAACGATATTGAAAACAAACCCTCAAAGGATTTTTACCCCCTTCCTTTTTTGTAAAATTCACTCTTATTAAATTGATTATCAATTATTTAAGAAACTTTATTAAATTATTTTATTAAATAAGTTTATATTAGATACTTAAACTTTTAAATTGATGGTTTTTGAAATTATAATCTGATAACCGGACTAACCTTTCACTAATTTCAGATTCAATATCTAAAAATCTTTTGTTTTTATTGTTTACTGCATACTCAATTATTTTTCCCGGAACATCAATTCCTGTAATTGATGAAATTTTTAAACCGAAATTAGAATTTACTTCGATACAGTAAACTTTACCATTATTGTCACGTATAAGGTCAACTCCGGCAACATCTAAGCCTACAGCAGCTGCAGCTGCATAAGAAATGCCTTTTTCATAGTCATTTAATTCAATTATCTCTCCGGTCCCACCTTGCGATAAATTAGCTTTTAATGAACCTTTTGGAGCGATTCTTTTCATGCTGGCAATAGTGATAGGATTTTCTGTTAAACATCCTGCAACGATTGTTCTAATGTCTGTAGCACCACTTTCAATAAATTGCTGAATAATCACTTTGATTTTGTTTCTGTAAAATACATTAAGTATTTCATTTGCATCCTGAATGTTTCTTATTGGAAAAACCCCGTAACCTTGCGAACCAGTTACTTGTTTTATAATAAGTGGTTTATTTTCTGAAATTCCACCAACTTTTTTAATTAAAAATTCAGGATTGACCGGAATGGCAGCATAAATAGTTTTTGGCTGAGTAATACCTTTTACTGCTGATAGTCTCATGTGTGTTTTAAATTTATCGCTGGCAGTTCTTATTCCTGCGGCTGATTGTGTGGAAGGTTTACCCCAAACTTCAGTAAAGAATTGAACCAAATCTGAACCTGTTTCAGTATCGGATAAACGTGGTATAATTAAATCAATATCATCTCTTTTTATTTTCTTCATTTCTCCATTGTCAGGGTTTACTAAATGAATCTCATCATAACCTGTTTCCCTGTCTGAAATATAGAGGTAAGTGTAATTAGGATCAATGATTATAACTTCATGTCCAAGTTTTTTGGCTGCATCAAAAAATTGTGATTTATTGCCAAATTTTATAACTGCAATTTTCATAGTAAATAAATTTAATGTTACTAAAACTTTAATTGATTTTCATCTGTTAACTTAATTAGCTTTTTATTCATTCTCAAAGTTTTATTCATGATTGTTTTAAAAACTCATAATACTTTTTCTTAAAAGTTCTATAACATTTAAGAAATTCATACTCATCAATTTTATTTAAAACATCATAATTAAGTTTTAAGAATTCATTACTCTCTAACATTTTAATAAATTTATTTTTTCTTTCATTAATCTGTTCTTCTGTTAATTCTTTATCTAAAACTGATCGATGAATATCTAAATGAAAATCGATTTTGCTATTATTAGTCTCAAAGTCTATAAGTCTATTATGTCTTATTATGTCGGTATTGCTTTGGAACGTGCTTTGGTATTGCTTTGGAACGTGCTTTGGTACAAGATTTAGCATTACCTTAGTAAATTTTTCCAGAGCAATTTGGGTAGCTGTGAATTGGTTTTTGGCTTTTTCAATTTCAAAAATGAATTTATTTTCAATCAAAAAATTTAAATATTTTTTGTATGTTTTGTAATTTAGGCCTAACATTTTACAAGCATATTCTGATGGCAAAAGAATTGTTTTTGGCCAATTTAATCGATTATTCAATTCAAGTATATACATATAAAGGGCAATTACCCCTAATTTAAAGTTACAATTTGATTCATATATTCGTTCCCAGAATCGTTTAAAATACCAAAAAAATATACCTTTTTCCATAATATTTGATCTTTGGTTTAGCTACAACCCTTATTTTCAATGAAATCAGCTATGAATTTAACATTACCTTATTGATTGCTTCTTGTTTGAGTTCATCAATAGTTTTATTTCTGTTTCTTTTTAGCCATGCTTCAAGTTCCAGCCGGTCGATGAAAATTATTTTTCCATTTGGCTTATAAAACGGAATCTCATTTTTGTGAGTTTTCTTATAAAGATAACTCATACTTAAGCCTGTGTATTGTGAAACTTCTTTCAGGTTTAAGACTTGTTTTTGTAAATCATTTTGTTTCATAACTTTTTATTTTTTTTCAAAGATTGCAAAGGGTAACACCATTAAACAATAGCTTATAGCTTACCAGTAAGCTATCAGCTATTTAGTAAGGTTTTTTTATTTTCGGCCGGGAATAAGTTATTTTGAGGCTATTTATTATTGATCGAAAAGAATAGGGTATATTTTATAGACTATTTATTATTTGTTCTAAATCTGAATAAAATTCTGAGTGTTTTATTGTTTTTCCTATTTTTTCCGTATTCTGAAAAGGTTTAAATTTTATATTAAAACAAGCATTGATAATTTTTGCATCTTTGGAAAGTGTTTCACGTGATACAAGCTTCATCAGATAGAGCAAATCAAACAATGCTTTTTTATTTATTGTTTTGCTTCTGGTAGTCTTTTTAATCCATGTAACTGGTTTAGTAATGCTTTTAATCGGCACACCTGAAAAAACCTTCTCAAAGTCCTCATATTCATCATTAGCAGCAATATATCCTTTTTCTTTCAAAGCATTAAAAAGTTTTCTTAATTTTTCCGCTGTACCATTCCATTTAAATGAAGTTTCTTCCTTATTTTGTCCCAATGTGCTTAATATCTTATTACGGCTAAATTTTCTGACTTTTATAAAGTTTTCGATTTTGCTTTTAACCTCAATTTCGATATCTAAACCAACCATATCTTTTGCTGTCTGATATTTTAACCATTTATTCGCTAACATCAGTAATCTTATATTGTTAAATTTATCAGTTATTCTTTTGTTTATCCCTTTTAATAACTCATTAAACAATTTAGGATTATCATCTATGAAATTCTTTTCATAATTTTTCAAATATTCATCAATAAACTCGATGTTCTTAATAAGGTCATCTACCAAGAAGTTATATTCAACTTCGCTTAAGATAACATTCTTTTTAGTAATATCATTCATGGCTTTTATTTTATATTTTTTCCTGTCTTATGATTTTAATTTCTGGCTGTGGAATGCTGTTTACAGCTTTCTGTAACCTTTCATCTATTACTCTGCTATAAACTTCCATCATTTTTAAATTTGAATGACCCATTAAGGCCGCTACAGTTTTTACATCGGCCCCAGCTCCTTCAGAGTCTAATAGGTTAACCGCATAACTATGTCTTGCACAATGGAAAGTAATGTGCTTTTGTATGCCTGCTTTTTTTGTCCAGTTCCTTAGCAATTTCAAGCAGGCTGTATGCGAAGGTAAATTAAAAATGAAATGGTCTTGTTTCCCTGGCTGGCCAAGTAAAAACAAAGCAGTTTCATTCAAAGGAATTGTAACCAGTCCACTTCTTTTTCTTTTAAGTTTCGATTGCGTAAAAGTGCATTTTTTTCTTTCAAAATCAATGTTTTTCCATTTTAGTAAATTGATATCGACAAATCTTATTCCTGTCATTAACGAAAATAAAAAGGCTCTTTTTAATTCATCATTTCCACAATAGGTATTTGCAAGTAATTGAATTTCTGAAGGGCTTAAAATGGCCTTTTTTATGCCATCAGGTCTGGTTAATATTATATCTTCAGCCAAGTTAGTACTTAAAATCTTTTCTTTATATGCTTTTTTAATTACTGCTTTAAACTTCAGGAAATAATTAAATGGAGTTTCACCATTAAGATTTGCAGTTAAAAAATCAGCAAAGTTTTTACAATGATCAAATGTTAATTCATTACATTGAAGGCTTTTGATATGGTTAACTTCTAAATATTTCCGGAAATAATTTAAACAGGCTCTGACTGTCCTATTATCTCTATTTTTGTATGTTTTTGAAAAATTCTCAAAATATTCAATAAACTCAATGCTTTTTCTATGATTTGGAATATAATTAGTGCCTTGTGAATTAAGTTCAATTTCCTTTATTGCTCTAATCTGTTTTGCAAGTTCATAGTTTTCCCGGTTTGATTTAGATTCCTCTGGAGTGATGGCTTTAACAAGGTATATTTTTAGAAATTCATAATACCTTCTGCCATTGTGATAGATATCCAAATACAATGATTTTCTGCCATCACTAAGCGATTTTTTTCTTAAATATACTGTCATAAGTTTGTTACTTTTTGTTACTCTGTTTTTTCTCTGTTTATCCTTTGTTTTTCATTGATAACAAAGGTAATACGAAAAAAATTCAAGTAACAAAATAGTAACAAAAAATTATTAACATGAGAAAATAAGGGTAAAAATATAAAGCAAAAAAAACCTTTAAGTTATTGATTTACTTTCATTTATGTTTGTTTTGTTTTCCTTTATTTTCAAGGTTATATTCCCTCCCTCGCTACTCCGAAAGCCCCTCATCTATGGGGCTTTTTTATTTATAAAAACTACCGTTTGCTTTATGCAAATTAAAATGGAGTATTAAAAAGCATTTGTAAAAAAAATCTCTTTCGGGCATGTTGTTAATGGATTTTTGAAAATATCTATCTTGCTGCCTGTTATTTTCTTCACAAATTTAAAAAAATACAAATAATGCTAAAGCAGATTATTTTTATCACCACATTGTTACTGACACTGGGTATATTTGCTTATACCGTCAGGAGGTACTACCTTTTCTTCAGACTTACCAAGCCCTTTCCGGTTAAAAACTGGAAAAAGAGAATTGGGGTGATGTTTAAAGTAGCCTTTTTTCAGTCTAAAATATTCAGGTTCCCGTTGACAGGTCTCTTTCATGCCTTGACATTCTGGGGATTTTGTGCCTTGTTGTTTGTGGTTTTTGAAATGGTGTTGGATGGGATAGCCGGAACTGACAAAGCCCTTGCCGGTATTGGCTGGTTTTATAATGTTCTGACTGCCACCGGTGATATTTCAGCTTTTATTGTTTTCTTTCTCATAATTATCTTTCTTTTCAGACGCAACTACTTGAATATCAAAAGATTTCAAGGGATAGAAATGACCCAGCGCCACCACAATGATGCTCACTTTGCCCTTACTCTTATCATGCTCGTAGTTTTTACGCTCCTGGCAATGAACACCTATTATATTAATATTTGCAAATTCAAAGGTGAAGAAGTGCTTGGTACTTATCCGGTCAGCAGTGTCTTTGCCTTGTTTTGGACATCCGACAATTATCAGATTATGTCGTTGGTTTACAATGGTATGTGGTGGGTACATATCCTGACTATTTTTGCTTTTGCCAATATTCTTCCGTATTCCAAGCATTTTCATGTCTTTTTGTCAATCCCTAATGTATTGCTGAGCAGGCTTGAACCATTGGGCTATCTGGAACCTGACAGAAATATCACCCGGGAAGTCCGATATATGCTGAATCCTGATGCTGCTGATGTTTCAGCTGAAAATCAGGCAGTTGAAAGATTTGGGGTGAAAGATGTTCAGGATGTTACATGGAAAAATTATCTTGATTCGCTGACCTGTACACAATGTGGACGGTGTACCTCGGTATGTCCGGCAAATATCACAGGTAAACTCCTCTCACCCCGTAAAATCATCATGAATCTCAGAGAAAGGATGAATGAAATAGGACCGAAGCTGGTTAAAAACGGAAAGGATTTTTCAGACAATAAATCCCTCTTGAGAGATTATGTTTCGGAAGAGGAACTTTGGGCTTGCACCACCTGTAATGCCTGTGCCCAGGAATGTCCGGTAAATATAAATCATCCCTCGCTCATCGTTGATATGAGAAGGTTTTTGGTGATGGAGGAAGGCAAAGCACCCTCAGGCCTGAATTCGATTTTTGCCAACATTGAAAACAATGGTGCCCCCTGGCAGTATTCACCATCCGACAGGCTGAAATGGTATGACGACTGGACGGAAAAGGAAAATTACAGGCTCCCGCTTGTTCAGGAGCTTGCGGCCAGTGGAAAAACTCCTGAATATCTGTTTTGGGTAGGTTCTGCCGGTGCTTTTGACGACAGGTATAAAAAAGTCAGCAGGGCTTTTGTGAAAATTCTCAACTATCTTAATATTGACTTTGCCGTACTGGGAACTGAAGAAACCGACACTGCCGATTCGGCAAGAAGAGCCGGAAATGAAATGCTTTACCAGATGCAAACATTGATGATTATTGAGCTTCTGAATAATTATGGGATTAAAAAGATCATTACCTGCTGCCCTCATGATTTCAATACTTTTAAAAACGAATATCCGGGATTTGGCGGACATTTTCAGGTAGAGCATCATACTCAGTTTATCAGCAGAATGATAAATGAAGGCAGATTGCAGACAGGAGATACATTTTCAGGAACAAAAATTACTTATCATGATCCCTGTTATCTTGGCCGGGCAAATGGAGAATATCATGCTCCCAGATTTGTATTGACTCAGCTGAAGGCAGAAGTTGAAGAAATGAAGCGGAACAGAAGTTTTGCCCTGTGTTGCGGTGCAGGAGGCGGGCAAATGTTTAAGGAAGCTGAAAAAGGCAATAAAGAGGTTTATGCCGAAAGAACGGAAGAAGCCCTGAAAACAGGTGCTTCCATTGTGGCCACAGCCTGTCCCTTCTGTTTGGTGATGCTGACAGACGGTCTGAAGTATAAAAATATGGAAGAGGAAGTCAGAAATTATGACATTGCCGAGCTGGTAGCCATGGCAATTTGATATTGTTTTCATTAAGCCTGTTATAATGATTGTTTTGCAAAACAATTTTATTTTCCTGACGTTATATTTTAGCTTCTAATTTCTTTTGTTGAAATGTCCGGGTTCAGAAATTTATCTGTCGTATTCATTTTCCTTATACTGACCATAGGGGATATTAACGGACAGGATTTTATTGCTATCAGCAGCAATAGCAGGACGATGGTACTCGCCTATAATGAAGGAAAGACAAAAGTTGCTGATTCAATACAGTCAAATTTAAGGAGAAAACAGAAAAAACTCCTCTTTTATCGTTTCAGATTTGATACCTATGATCTGGTGAAAAAGGAAAAAGTTTTTTCTTTCAGAATTTCAAAAGAAACCAAAGATGAGCTTGATACTATCTTCTTAAGTCCTGACGGAAGAAATCTGGTCTTGATTTTTGGATTTCGTAAAATTGTGTGCGATACACGTTCAGGAATTATTATCGGTGATTTCGACCAGCTCCGGTTTCCGGATATCAGGGATAAATTGCTGATAAAAAGGGTAAAAAATGAAAAAACAATAGCTTTTTCAAATAAAGATAATCAATTTGTACTGGCAACAGACAGCCGCCTTAAAGCATTTGATGTTTTTACCGGAACAGAGTTTTTTGAATATACAGGTATTCCTCAGGGAGGATTGATAGAAGAGCTTTATTTTTCAGAAGACGACCGCTTTATTTTCGTAAAAGACCATAAAAACAATTATTATGTCTGGAAAACTGGCAGAAGGGAATTGCTTAAAAAGTTTATCGGGCAGGAAGTCAGGTATAATCCTTATCGTAAAACTCTTGTAATAGTCAGAAAGACAGCCACTAACATGACGAGTTATATCTATCTCCTCCCTGAATTTAAAAGAATCGAAAGAGTCAACTCACAAAAGACAACCAAAGCCGATGCAACGGACAAATACAGGCTTGAACCGGGATTATCTTCCCTGAGTCCGATGGGAAGGTTTACAGCTTATGTGCTGAATAAAGACCGTAATTACCGCATGGTTTTCTGGAACAACTATCAGTCTCAAATCGCTTTACGAATTTCCCTCGATGCCACAAAAGGAATCATGAATTGTGATAATAACATGATGACATTCAGTGGGTTAGCTGATAAAAATCTGCCATTACTGATGTGGCTGAACGATAGTCTTGTGATGGTGGCAAGTGATGTTGACCATTATCAGGTATTTAATCTGGCTTCCGGACGGCATGTGGATCAGCTTGACCTGAAAATTAACACAAAGCTAAAAGATAATGAATCATTGTTTATATCGCAGGAGAGAAACAGGATCATCAGCAATAATAAACAATTGGTTGCACTGCCTTACCATTTTTTCTTCTCAAAGGGCGTATGGTTAAAACTGACAATGCTCCAGCAACAGGAATCCAGGGTTGAAGATGTTGATTTTTATTGCTTCACACCCGACAGCAGGATGATTTTATTCCGCGATAAAAACCGGAGGCTTGCCTATCTGACTTCTTTAGATATTGCCGCTGATTTAGGTGTTAAATCTCTGAATGTCAAATATTTTATTGATACCATCAGCCATGTGTCAGAAACACGTATTGATAAAAAAGGAGTGATTCCTCCCGATTATTCCTATTCCAGAATGAAAGAGATAAAACCGCTTTCAGAACTTCGTAATGATTTGAATATCAAACTTAAAACTATTTCAGACCAGGACTCTTTCATTGAGTTACAGGTACATTTACTGGATGACAACGGGGTTTATTATTTTGGTGGCGGGAGCGAAGAATGGAAAAAAATATGGTGCAATCTGATCATCATAGGTCCGGATGGCAGACAACTTCAGGCAGATGATTTTCAAATTGTTGAATATAATAAAAATAATGAACGGGATAATGCTATTTCGATAGTGATGGATCACTCGGGCTCGATGGGTGAGTTGAGGGTTTTAGCCTTACAAAAAGGCGTCAGAGATTTTATTTTTTCCAAAGACAGGGACGATGCGCTTGCCATTATCAAGTTTGATAATTTTGTAAAAGTCGAATCAAAGCTCAGAAGAGATCCGGACGAATTGCTGAAATATTTCAAGGTAAGCGGCCTGATGGGATTCGGAGGGGGGACTGCTCTGCTGGATGCCATCAATGCAGGAATTTCAAATGTTAAAGATGCCCTGAATTACAGCGAAAAATCGGTAATGGTTCTCACGGATGGAAACGAAAACAGCTCATTGATTTCAAAGCATGAGGTGATTCTCAAGGCACTGGAAAACAAAATAAAACTCCATACCATCGGTTACGGAGACCTTGTCAGTGAAGATTATCTCAGGGCGATAGCCGATTATACCGGTGGCTCTTATTACAGCTTGTATGATGAGTTTCAGTTAAAATGGATTTTTGAAGATGTGTATAATAAAAACAAGAATTTTTACGGTATCCGTTTTAAAAAAGGCCAACCGGGTGAATACAGGTTTTTTGTCAAGCTCTGCCCGCCTGTCGGGGAACCTGATACATTGATGTTGAGCTATCAGTATGATCCTTTGAGAAATATAAAAATTTATCAGGACGAGAATTATGAATTTAAACCATTGATCAGTGAAATTAAAGCAAAAGATTTCGATTCCACAGGTATTAAGTTTCAGGATATTCAGGATTTCAATAAAATAACCATTGTCAGAGATGTTATCCCCGATACAATGGTACTAACCACAGACACCCTTGATATATCCATCATAGAAGACGAATTTGACCATCTCATTTTTCCTGATATCAAATTTGTTTTTGACAAAACGGATATTGTCCCCGGTACGGACAGAGAGCTCAGGAATGTCATTCTGTTTATGAAGAAATATCCCTCAGTAAAACTGGAAATTTCAGGCCATACGGACGAAATGGGAAGTTTTGCTTACAATCAGGAGCTTTCGGAAAGGCGTGCGGAGAAAGTCAGGCAGTTGATGATTACAGCAGGAATTGAACCTGAACGTATAATAGTGGTCGGATATGGGAAAACCCATCCTGTGGCAAGCAATAAGACAGAATCGGGTCGTCAGGCAAACAGAAGGGTAGAATTCAGAATTATTGAGCTGTAAGCGGGCAATTTTAACACAGGAATTACAGCTAATAGCTAATTTTAATTGCTGTCATATCTGAAATCATGCTGTTAAATAACCAATTAAATCCTGTAGCTTGAGCTATTTACCATATCAAATTTGGATTAACCCGATACCAGAAGCTTTATTCTGACAGAAGTCATGGGCGAAAATGCTGATTCATTGGCTTAACTTATCTAACTTTGTCAAAAAAAGAATATGAGGAATTTTTTAAAATACTTAGTCATTATTGTCTTAACCTGCCTGATTGGTTCACATGCGTTTGCTCAGACAGTCAACTGGAAAGCAAGTCTGGAGAAGGAAAAAATTTACAAAAGCCTCGATGCTGCTTTGAAAAATCCGCTTGCCGTAAAACGGCTTTATCTCAATGATGTTGATTTTGAAATTTTACCTCAGAAGATTTTCAGTCTGACCAATCTTGAAGAGCTTCAGATAAATTCAGGTTCACTGAAGTTCCTCTCAAAAGACTGGGGAAAACTGAAGAATCTGAAAATCTTAACCATTATGTACACTGGTGTGGACATGATCCCGGAAGAAATCAGCCAATGTGCCAACCTGAGGATAATCAACCTGATGGGCAATAAAATTGAAAGCTTACCTAATAGTTTAGGTTCGCTGAAATTTCTGGAAGAGCTGGTGTTGTATGATAATCAAATTACCAACGTCCCTGAATCTTTTTCTTCATTTGAAAATCTCAGGTTATTAAACATGGGTGCCAATTATCATCTGAATGTTGACCAGTTACTCATATTACTGAGCAATAATAAAAGTCTGACTGTCCTTCATCTTGATGGAACAGAAATGAGCAACCTGCCACCACAGATTGGTCAGCTGGAAAGCCTGAAAGAGCTATATCTATTTAATAATCAATTGCATGAAATTCCTCCTGAGATAGGACAACTGACAAATCTGGAAAAACTGGTGCTGGGAGAATTCAGGGGATCTGTAAATAAAATTTCTGACTTGCCTGAAAGCCTTTCAAATCTGGTTAATCTGAAGGAATTATATATCGCAAACAATGAACTGGGTTTTATCCCTGAATGTATTTATCATCTGACAAATCTTGAGGTACTTGACCTGAGCCACAACCACATATCTGAAGTGTCGCCCAGGATCGGGAATCTGGTAAACCTGAAAAGACTGGATTTATCCTACAATCAGATCACCTCACTGCCTGAAGAAATCAGCCTGTTAAAAAAACTGGAGGAACTCAGCAGGTATGAAAACCAGATAGATGAGATTGAAGAACAGAAGATTATCAGATATCTTTCAAAAAAGGCCTTTACTGCTCAGGATAGTCTGGAGGTGGAACAAAATTACCAGCGCATCATTTTCATTTCCTATGAATTTCATGAAGGAGCCATACCCGAAGCAGAACACTACCAAATCAGCATTCAGAACGGGGTTTTAACCTTTCAGGACTTTAAAAACAACAGGAAAACGGAGAAAACTCTTGATAACAACCAAATGAAAGATTTGTTGAAAACAGCATATTGGGTAGCTTATAAATACTATGAAGGGAAGGGCGATCTAAGAGAAGAAAACTGTGAAGGAGGGGGAACCTCAAAATTAACCATCAATAATCTGCTATATGAATCGGACGGATGCAGCCAACCCAGATATTACAATGAACTGAATCTCATATTAATGGAGATTGAAAAACTGAAATAATCAGCAGGCATGAGGCCTTGCTGTTACCCTTTTAAATCGGTCAGACTTTGATAATTAATTAGCTGTTTTTCAGCTTTTTAACTTCATTTATCAGTTCCGGAAGAATTTTAAGGGCATCACCGACAATACCATAATCAGCGACCTCAAAAATAGGTGCTTCGGGGTCTTTGTTGACGGCAGCAATGACTTTCGAAGAACTTACACCTGCTACATGCTGAATGGCTCCTGAAATTCCAAATGCCAGATAGAGATTGGGTGCAATGATTTTACCGGTTTGACCAGTATGTTCACTATGCGGACGCCAGCCTTCATCTGATACCGGACGTGAACAGGCAGTGGCTCCTCCCAGCAATTCTGCCAGCTCTTCAATCGGCCCCCAGTTTTCAGGTCCTTTCATACCACGTCCACCGGATACAACTATCTCAGCATCAGTCAGTAATACTTTCCCGGTCTGTTTACTGACATTGATGACCTCAATGCCTGAACCTTCCGATGAAGAAGCGGTGATATATTCAATCGTGCAATGAACGGTATTTTCGACAACCCCAAAGGAATTCTGCGAAAGGGTGATAATTCGAGTCGGGGTGGTAATTTCTATATTTGCAAATGCTTTTCCGCTAAACAGCTTTTTCTTGACCACAAAAGGAGACAAAGCGGAAGGCAAGGCTGTGGCTGCGGTTACCAATCCTGCTTTCAACCGTGCCGAAAGTCTTGGCGCAATGGCCTTTCCCGTGTTGTTATGAGCAAAAACTATTACATTGGCATTGATTTTCTCTGCTGTTTCAGCGATCATTGTGTTAACAAGCATAGGATCAAAAGGCGTATTATCTGCCTGCTGAATGCAGATTATTTTGGATGCACCGTAATTGCCAAGTGACAGGAGTGTCGGCTCATCAACATTTCCGGTTGTCAGGGCAACTACTTCGGTATTGATTTGAAGGGCAATGCCATAGGCATAAGAAACCAGTTCATAGGAGAGTTTTTTAAACTTACCATCCCAATTTTCAGTATATACTAAAACTGCCATTTTATTTCATTTTAAAAGATTCAACATTAAATAACTTTAGCTTCTTCGTGAAGTAGACGGATGAGTTCACCCGGATTTTCAGGATCAACCAGCTTGACCTTTGCTTTAACCGGAGGCAATTCGTAAGATAAATGTTTTGTAAGAGGCTGACATTCAGTAGGTTCAATTACATTCAGGGGTTTGGTGCGTGCCATCATAATACCACGCATGGCTGGAATTCTTGGCTCAATGGCAATTCCTTTTTGCACAACTGCCACAAATGGGGTTTTGACTTTTAAAGTTTCTGTTCCGCCATCAATTTCCCTGTTGACGACCACCTGTCCGTTTTCAATATCCAGTTTTGAAACAGCCGAAACGGAAGTAAATCCAAGTAATTCAGCCAGCATACTGCCGACTGCATTACCATTGTAATCACTCGATTCGATACCAGCCATGATGATGTCGAAACTTTCCTTTTTCATCACCTCAGCAAGCTGAAAAGCGACCTGAAAAGCGTCTTTTGGTTCCAGATTGATGCGGTATGCACTGTCGGCACCAATGGCAAGGGCCTTACGGATGGTCGGTTCAGCATCCTGCAAACCCACCGTAGCTACACTTATCTGCGTTATTTCAGATGGATATTTTTCCTTTAGCTCAACTGCACGTGTCAGTGCCAGCTCATCCCATGGATTGATAATCCACTGAACTCCGGCTGTATCAAATTTAGTATTGTTCTCAACAAATTTAATCTTTGTCGTGGTGTCCGGAACATTACTTAAGCATATCAGTATCTTCATTTTATTAAATTTTTTATTTGATGGCAAAAGTAAAAAATGCTTTTAAATTCATGGCAATTTTCAGGAAGAAAACAAGAAATATTCATTCAGTGTCTTATTGAAATGCAGAGCATTAAAAATCACGAAAAAATAATTTGTGAACTATAGTGCCTTAGTACTTCCGTGGTGAAAATATAAAATACTTCTTCCTTATCCTCATTAATAAAATATTAACCTCAGCAGAACGATCTTCCACCGGATTAGCTCAGAAGAGCTCTTGAGATAATAATTTGCTGGATTTCGCTTGTTCCCTCATAAATCTGAGTGAGCTTTGCTTCACGCATGAACCTTTCGACATGATATTCACGGACATAGCCATAACCACCATGAATCTGTACAGCTTCGGTGGTTACATACATAGCTGTTTCAGCAGCATAATACTTGGCCATAGCCGAAGCATAACCATAAGGCTTCCCCTGATCTTTCAGCCAGGCAGCTTTTAACACAAGATGTCTGGCAGCTTCCACTCTGGTAGCCATGTCGGCTATTTTGAAGGCAATAGCCTGATGATTACATATTTCTGTTCCGAAAGCCTTTCTTTCCTTGCTGTATTGAATGGCTCTTTCGAGAGCTCCCGATGCGAGGCCAAGGGCTTGTGCGGCAATACCTATTCTTCCGCCTTCAAGGGTTTTCATAGCGAACTTAAACCCAAATCCATCTTCTCCGATGCGGTTTTCCTTTGGTACTTTAACATCGCTGAACATTACGGAATGAGTATCGCTGCTGTTCATTCCCATCTTTTCTTCATGTGGCCCCAGGCTGATCCCTTCACTGTTCCGGTCAACGATAAAGACATTGATACCTTTGCTTTTAAGCTCCGGATGAGTCTGGGCAATGACCAGATAGACTGAAGCTGAATTGGCATTGGTTATCCAGTTTTTGGTGCCATTGATCAGGTAATAATCACCTTTGTCTTCAGCCAGCGTCTTTTGATGCGTGGCATCTGAGCCGGCTTCAGGCTCTGAAAGCAGAAAAGCCCCGATAATTTCCCCGCGTGCAAGTGGTTTCAGATATTTCTCTTTCTGTTCATCATTCCCAAATTTCTCAATCCCATAACAAACCAGAGAGTTATTCACCGACATGATGACAGAAACCGAGGCATCCACCTTCGAAAATTCTTCCATGGCCAGAACATAGGAGATAGTGTCCATGCCCCCGCCATCATATTCGGGACTGACCATCATTCCCATAAAACCAAGCTCTGCAAGGGCTTTTATATGGTGGGCAGGAAATGCTGCCGATTTATCACGCTCAATGACATCTTTGATTAATTCACGCTGGGCATAATCACGGGCAGCCTGTTGTATCATCAATTGTTCTTCTGTGAATTCAAAATTCATAAATTTCTTTTTTGCTTTTTAATAAATGTTTTTTTGTGAGGGTAAAAATAATCCTATTCTTTATTCTGCAAAATGATTTGATAAAAATTTAACACCTGTTTTAAAACAAATTCCTTTTGCTGTAAATGAGGAATATGACCGCTTGACGGAACAATACATCGCTGGCATTCCCCCTTCACCAGTGACCCGATAATTTCGACTTGTTTCAGGCTTGCATATTCATCCCTTTCCCCCTGAATGAGCAGGAGTGGTGACTTGATATTTTTAATTTCTTCAAGGATATTCCACGACCTGAAATCTTCCGAAATCCAGGCATTTGCCCATCCGTAAAACATGCTGTCCGTATTTTGACCATGGTATTTTTCAAGTAAATATTTCAGGTCAAATTCTTCATACAGCCGGATAGCTTCCTGAACACCGCTGACCGTACAGTCTTCAACCACCACATGGGCAGCAATACTCACAATACCGGCCACTTTTTCGGGAAATTTTGATGCATACAACAAGGCGATGGTGGCTCCGTCACTATGTCCGGTAAGTAAAAGGCTTTTCTGATCAAGACCAAGTTTTTTCAAAATCTCAGGTAAATCTTCCCATGCTTCACGGTGCATGTAATCCGGTTTTCTTGACTCCTTCAGTGTGGACGATTGTCCGTGTCCATGGCGCTCATATATCAGGCCGCTTATTTGCAGAGCAGAACAGATTTCGGCAGGAAAGCTTTTCCATTGGGGAATGCTCCCTAATCCTTCATGCAGAAAAACCATCAGGTGGTTTTGATGTGACAGTTCCTCATGAATAAATTCATAATGAATCCGGTGTGAGTTGATTTCAATAAACATCTTTATCGTGAAATTGATTTAACATTTGCAGCAGTCAGCCTGAAAGTTCCCTTTTTATAAATTATCAGCCAGATTCCATCCGGTATTAATGCATGTTTTTCCAGCCACGAACGAAAGAAAAATCTGTCTGAAAATTCAAATTTATCCTGCATAAACATAAAAAATTCAAAGGCCAAATTTCCTGTTTTAAAGGGAATAATGTCGACAGGGTGGCTGAATATTTATATTGTTGTAAAAATTTCGAAAAAACATTGCTGTATTAAGAGGTTTTAATATTATTGCACCAGAATATTAAACCATGAGCGACCCCTATTGTTGTAATTTTACCACCTGCCGGTGGGTGAATGGCGGGGTGGAGAATTATTCATCAGTAGAAAGACAACAAGACATTGAAAAATACTGCCGTTCAAAAGAAGGCAACTGGAAAAACTGCAAACGATACCATGTGAAGGAAGCACTTGGGTTTTGTCCGGAAAATCTTTCACCCGATTCAGAACTGATTCTTGAGGATATTATTAACCATTTTGAATATTGATTTATGCCACAAATTGAAATTGAAGGAAAAGTTTTTGAAGTGGATGGGGATGGATTCCTTACCACCCCCGACATCTGGAATGAAGATGTAGCCCGTTTGTTTGCCAGATATGACGGTATTGAAGAAATGAGTGAAAAACACTGGGCTATTGTGAACATTATCCGAAAGCATTATGAAGAAAAAGGAATGGCACCAATGGTCAGGCTGATTTGCCAGGAGACAGGCCTGAAACTGAGAGAGATTTATGAGTTGTTTCCTCTTGGCCCTGCACGTGGTGCCTGTCGTGTGGCCGGCTTACCCAAACCTGACGGATGTGTTTAAACGCTGAGTGATGTACTGGTACCAGATTTTATCGTTGGCATCTTTTGTCGTCTGTCTTATTATTTATTCATTTATATTATTGAAAATCATCAGATTGGGGAAACCGCGGGATTATGCCAAACCTTCGGGAGACATTCAGGCAGGAATAAAGTATTCGTTTACCGGAGCTCTTAACCCCCGTAAAAAAGAGTCTGCCTACCTGCATCTGCCAACCTATACAGCCGGACTCGTTTATCATGCCGGAACCTTTTTGTCTCTTTTGCTGTATGTTTTGTCCTTTTTTTACCTGCCTTACCCCGATTTGATGAAAATACCGATTGCTGTTTTTCTGTTGATATCTGGTTTAGCCGGACTTGGCATCCTCATTAAACGGATCTCCTTAAAAAAAATGCGTACCCTCAGCAATCCTGATGATTATTTGTCAAATGTTCTGGTTACCTCCCTGCATTTCCTGACTTCTTTCTTTCTGATGGGTTATGCCTTTGCTGTTTACTACCTGCTTACGGCATTTCTTTTCCTGTATTTACCGGTAGGAAAACTCAAACATTCCGTTTATTTCTTTGCAGCGAGGTATCATTTGGGTGTTTTCTTCGGCAGCAGAAATATATGGCCTCCTCAAAATGCGTGATAATGAGTGAAATATCAAAGCAAAATCTGGATAAAGCATTAAACGTTCTCAATACGGAGGAAGACGGAAAACTGTTGACCCATCTGAATGCCTGTGTACATTGTGCTTTATGTGCTGATAGTTGTTTGTATTACAATGTTTTTCATGAAGATAAATATATTCCTGCCCATAAGGTGGAATTGGTTACTTCTGTTTACAGACGGTATAAAACGCTTTCCGGGAAATATCTGCCCGGATTAACAAAGGCAAAAGACCTTGATGACAAGACTATTACCGAAATGATTGATTTGCTTTTCGGTGCCTGTACGATGTGCGGGCGATGTGTCAGCCATTGCAGCATTGGTGTTGACATAGCCTATCTGGTCAGAAAGGGAAGAGAAATGCTCAGTGCATTGGAAAAAGTGCCTGAAACACTTCAGTCAACAGTACAGGCTGCTGTTAAAACGGGTAATAATATGGCTATTCCTGTAGAAGACCTTGTTGATACCCTGACATGGCTTGAAGAAGATCTGAAGGATGATACCGGAGATGAAACGGCCAGAATTCCCCTGAACGAGGAAGGTAAAAACGTCTTATATACTTTAAACCCCAGAGAGCCGAAGTTTTTTCCGCTCAGCATTTCTGCCATGGCAAAAATCTTTCACGCTGCGGGAGAAAGCTGGACACTTTCGACTGAAATGTATGATGTTACCAATTACGCCTATTTTTCGGGGAATGACGAAGAAGCGGCCATCATTGCCAGACGGTTGTATGAAACGGCAAAAAAGTTAGGCGTTAAAAGAATAGTGCTGGCAGAATGCGGACATGGAAGCAGGGCTTTCCGCTGGGAAGCACCTAATTATCTGAAACAGGAGTTTGATATTGAAGTCATTACATCTGTTGAACTTATAGAAGAATATATCCGGCAGGGAAGGATTAAGGTTGATAAAAGTAAAAACAGACTGAGGGTTACCCTGCATGATCCCTGTAATCTGGTCAGACTGGGAGGGATTTTTTCCCAGCAACGCTATATCCTGCAGCATACGGTTAGCGACTTTGAAGAGATGAATCCCTATGGTTATGAAAATCTTTGCTGTGGCGGAGGAGGTGGTCAGCTATCCATGAGCGAATACAACGAAAGAAGGATGAAAATTGGTGGGTTGAAGGCCAATCAGATCAGGGAAACCGGGGCAAAGGTAGTTGTTACACCCTGTCATAATTGTGTCGATCAGTTGCTTCAGATAAATGGTTTTTATAAACTCAATGTACAAATAAAAACCATGGCGGAGATAGTCGCAGATGCATTGATCTGATTCAAAAGTGCAAAAATGCTTAAAAATTAAAATATGAGCTCTCTGATTTATCTTGACAATTCAGCAACAACATTTCCCAAACCGGATGTTGTGTATGATTTTATGGTCTCTTTTTACAGAAAACATGGGGTCAATCCAGGGCGTTCAGGCTTTGATGCTGCCCTCGAAACGGAAGAAGTGGTTTTTAATACCCGTAAAATGCTGACATCACTTTTTAATGGGACAGATCCTAACCGACTGACTTTCAGCTACAATGCCACTGATTCGCTGAATATTGTAATTCAGGGGCTGGCAGAGCCGGGTTGCCATGTGGTAACAACCATGCTGGAACATAATTCAGTTTTGCGTCCTTTATACCACCTTTCTCACGACAGGCAGGTGGAAGTTACCCATGTAGCCTTCGATAATCATGGTTATGTTGATCCGGACGACATCAGAAAAGCCATTAAAAGAAATACAAAATTTGTGGTGGTAAACCACTGTTCCAATGTTATCGGCACCATACAGCCCCTGGCCGAAATTGGGAGAATATGCAAGGAAGCAGGAGTTATTTTCGTGGTGGATGGAAGTCAGGGCGCAGGTGCAGTGCCTGTGGACATGCAGAAAATGGGGATTGATGTGTATGTGTTTACCGGCCACAAATGCCTGATGGGACCAACCGGAATAGGCGGATCGTATGTGATGGAAGGAGTTGAAATAGGGCAGACCAGATTTGGCGGAACAGGCGTCCGTTCGGCACAGAAGACCCATCTCGCTGAGTATCCTTACCGGCTCGAAGCCGGAACACTTAATTTACTGGGCGTAGCTGGTTTGAATGCAGGTGTAAAGTGGATTACAGAACAGGGAATTGAAAACCTGCACAGCCATGAAATGAATCTCTGGTCAAGACTTGTCAACGGGGTCAGGGAGATAGAAAATGTAGTGGTTTATTGTGCAGATAGTCCTGAAAATCATAATCCTGTGTTAAGCTTAAATGTTAAAGGATTTGATTCGGGTGATGTGGGAACCATGCTGGATGTGGATTACAATATTGCCTGTCGTACAGGACTGCAGTGTGCTCCGCTTGTACACGAAGGTATTGGAACCGACAAAATTCATGGAACTGTGAGGTTAAGCATAGGCCCTTTTAATACTGAAGAGCATATTGATGCTGCCATTGAAGCCATCAGGGATATTGCTTCCATTAAAAGGTAATATTTGCAAGCCGTTTTTGCTCTGAAAAAAACTCATTAATTATTTCATTCACAATTTCACCGGCAGGCTTAATTTCATTGATAATGGCTGAAACCTGGCCGATTTCCCATTCTCCTTCATCCGGATTGCCTTCAAACATCCCCAGTTTAGCGCGCCCATGACCAAGTTTTTCTTTCAGCTCTTCCACACTGGCTCCTCTTTTCTGCATTTCTTCAATTTCAAAAAAGAATTTGTTTTTGATCAGCCTGACTGGGACTATCTGTTTGAGTGTGAGTTGGGTACTGCCGTCTGTGGTCTGAAGTACTGCATTTTTAAAAGCCTCATGAGCAGAAGATTCGACAGAAGCCACGAATCTGCTTCCTATCTGAACGCCTTCAGCTCCCAAAGCAAAAGCTGCCAGCATTTGTTTGCCGTTGGCTATACCTCCTGCTGCAATTAATGGAATATCAATAAGTTGTCTTATTTGAGGTATTAAAACCATCGTAGTGGTTTCTTCTATGCCATTATGACCACCTGCTTCAAAACCCTCGGCAACAACTGCATCTACTCCTGCTTCCTGGCATTTCAGGGCAAATTTGCTGTTGGCTACTACATGTACTACTTTTATTCCATGATCATGAAGAAAGGAAGTCCATTTTTTAGGGTTTCCTGCTGATGTAAATACGATTTTTACCCCTTCTTCGACTATGATCTGAATATGTTCATCTGTTTGCGGATACAATAGAGGAACATTAACCCCAAAAGGCTTATCTGTGGCATTTTTGCATTTTCTGATGTGTTCACGTAAAACATCAGGGTACATTGACCCGGAACCGATGAGTCCAAGTCCTCCTGCATTCGACACTGCACTTGCCAGTTCCCATCCGCTGCACCAGATCATCCCTGCCTGAATAAGCGGATATTTTATCTGAAATAATTCACACACCCGATTCATACAATTTATTTTTTTTGCAAAAATAAAGAAACATAGCGGCAGACAAGCTAATTTTGTCTTTCTTAATAAAATGGGCGTGAAGTTCGTAATTCTGATTTTTTCCATTTTTCTTTTTCACAATGCTGTTGCCCAATACTTTGTGTCACCTGCGGGAAATGATCAGGCAAAGGGAAGCATCAATCAGCCTTTTAAAACGATTCAGAGAGCTGTTAACATCATGAAACCCGGAGACACCTGTTTTATCAGGGAAGGCGTTTACAGGGAGACTATTAGAATTCAGACTTCAGGAACAGCAGCCAAACCAGTTGTAATAACAGCTTTTAAGAACGAAAAAGTGGTCATCACCGGAACAGATGTGCTTGTTAACTGGCAGGAATATGCACCAAATATTTATTATTCTGTAACAAAAATACCTATACTTCAGCTTTCTGTCAATGGGAAACATGGGAGAGAAGCCTGCTATCCCGACATTAATCCTGATAATTATTTTGATTCCTCTTCATGGCTTCAGGTAGAAACTTTTCCGGATGGAACCGCAAAATTTCTGACGAAAGAATTTCCGGAAAACTACTGGAAAGGAGCTAAAATTATTGCAGTATGTTATTTCAGGTGGGTGTCACTTTATGGGGATATTGACTATAGCAACAAAGACTCCATGCATTGTCAGATACGCTCCGATAAATGGAATCAGGGAGGTTACCGAAAGTATATCGGAGAGGGTGTAGGGTATATAACCGCTCATATTCATACCCTCGACAGTGAAAATGAATGGCTTTGGAAAGATGATACACTCTTTGTTTTTTCATTGACAGACATACGCCAGAAAACAGTGGAAGCGCAATACCGCCCTCTGGCTGTTCAGGCACAGGGGAAATCCTTTATTGTGCTGAAAAACATTGATTTTACCTATAGCAGTATTGACTTTGGTGCTGCCGGAAACTGCCTGATTGAAAACTGCAGATTTTCGAATATCTGTCCTTTTTTTACTAATTTTGAGAGTTTCCATCGCTTCCTCAAATCAAAGGATGATACGCTGAATTATGGAATCAGTCATTGGCCGGGAAAAGGTCTGAAAATATCAGGTTCAAACAATATAATCCGGAATTGTTCTATATCAGGAAGTTGGGGGGATGGAATCAGTTTAGGGGGAAATAATAACAGGATTGAAAACTGCCTGATAGAAGACTGTTGCCGGTCAGCTACCGATGCAGCCGGCATTGCTATGATTGGCAGAAAACATACCGTCATCAGATGCACGATCAGAAATTGCGGCAGAAGTGGCATTGTACACAACGATTGCAGGGATATTAAAATTCTTTACAATGATATTTATTATTGCGGCAGGCTCACGTGCGACAATGGAATGACCTATTGCTTCAGAACCAATGGTGGAAAAACGGAAATTGCCTACAACTGGCTGCATGATAATAAAGCAGTCATGCTTGGGGAAGGTGTTTACACCGACAACCATTCATCGGGGGTTTATATCCATCACAATGTCATCTGGAATTGTGCTGCGGGGATACGAACCAACAAACCGGCTGAAAACATCTTTATTTACCACAACACTGTTTTCGATTGTCCGCTTACACAAGCTACTACGGGTTATATTGATTTTACTTCCATTAAAAATATGCCTGTTTTCAATAACCTTTCTGATAAAATCTGGAGTGAAGGGACTGAATTAAGCCACAACTTTAACTATTACGATTTCAGAAAGAATCAGCATGCAAAATATAAGTTTTTACTTCCTGAACAATCACCTGCCATTGATTACGGAATTGTTTGGGAAGGACTTACCTTGAGTTTTAAGGGCAAAGCTCCCGATGCAGGTGCTTACGAATTTGGTGAGGAAATCTGGATTCCGGGTTCAAACCTTGTTGACTAATTACTGATATTCAATTCCTTAAGAATATTAGCCAGTAAGAGGTATTGTTCTTCGGAATTGTAAAGCTGAGGAGAAATCCTGATAAGCCTTTTAGGATGAGCCGGCCAGTAGGTAACAAATAGTTCTATCTGATAATTTTGAAACAAATTTTCCTGTAAATCATCAAATTGATTGAATTTAACCGGAATTGGAGATGTCGTGTCTTGAATTGGAATTGATGCAAGATTTGAGAGCATATTGTCAGGGCAGGGAAGGGGAATTTCTAAGGTGTCACAAATAATTTGCCTTCCTTTAATAGCCAATTCATGATTTGATTTCATGATAGCCGGCCAGCCTCCTTCCAGTAAATTTTTCATGTAATCTATTGAATCTCCGATACATAGATATGGAGTCGGGTCTTCGGTTCCCTGCCAGTAGAATCTTTCTTCAAATCTGTTTTGCTGAATAGCAGTCAGGCTGATGGTCAATGGAAAAACGTGTTGCTGACGGTCGGGTCTGACATACAGAAATGCAGAACCTTTTGGGGTGCAAAGCCATTTGTGGCAGTTTCCGGTATAATAGCTTGCCTGAAGTTCATTGAGGTTTAAGGGTACTGTGCCGGGAGCATGTGCCCCGTCAACCAGCACGTCAATTTTTCTTCTGTTAAACTCTCTGACTATTTGATGTATGGGGAAAAGCAGCCCGGTCGCAGAGCTGATGTGATCAATTAAAAGTAGTTTTGTTTTTACACTGGTTTCACGAAGCAAAAGTTCAGTTGTAATTTCTTCATTTTCAATAGGGAAGGGGATATTTACTTCTTTAACAAGCAATTTGTATTTGTTACGGTAATAATTTACACTGTTCTTGCAGGCAGGGTAAATATGGTTCGTGATGAGAATTTCATCTCCCGCTTGCCATGGGTATGAATTCAATATGGTGTTCACTCCGGTAGTGGCATTGTGTACAAACACAATATTTTCATTATCAGCATTTAGGAATTCAGAAAGTTTCCTTTTGGAAAAGCTGTATAATTCAGGTAAATCCCGTGTTAAAAATTTGAGAGGTTGTTGCTCAAGTTGATTTCTGAACTCATTTTGAAGGCCGAGGATTTTTCGTAAACAGGCACCGAAGGAGCCATGATTTAAAAACAAAAAACTTGTATCAATATTCCAGTGTTGTACCAATCGGCTGTATGTCCCCTGATAATTTTTTTCATTTATCTGAAAATCATTCATTAAAGTAAAAGTTATTTCCTATTAGTTATCATATTTTTTCTTTATAAGCGCGCAGTATTGATACAAGCCGATCAGCAATGCTGATTTCATTGTAATTACGGCTGATCAATTGAAAAGCATTATTCTCAATAGTTTGATAATCAATACTATTTTTCTTGACATCCAGAATTTTGGAAGCCATGTCATCTGCTTCTGCCTTGCACAGTATGATATCTTTTCTGTCGGTAAATATCTCCCGTATGGCTGGAGAGTCTTTTGTCATTATGCACTTTTTCATAGCAGCATAATGAAATATTTTATTTGGAATGACACAGTTGCTTTTGAGGGATGTGCCGAAAATGCCAAGACAAAGGTCAAAACGGCTGATTGCCTGTGGTAACTGATGATGGGGTATCCATCCGTGAAAAATAACCTGATGAAGTTTTTTCTGCTTAACCAATTTTTTGATCTTCTCAAAACCATATCCGCTCCCGATCAGGTGAAAACGTATATCATCCTGATCTTTAAGCAAATTTGCCGTTTCGATTATTTTTTCAATCCCCTGAAGCGGAATGAAACTCCCGTAAAATCCAATATCAAAAGTGTTCTTATCTTCTTCATTTTTAATAGGTTGGAAAATGTCAGTATCCACTCCGATATAAACACAGTGAATGTTGCTTTCAGGTATTTTAAACTTTCTGGCATAATAAAGTCTGTTTTCTTCTGTTTCTGCAATAAGTATCTCGCAATGCCTGAAAGAACGTAAGTCCTGCCAGAGTTTAACCGGAGCCTTCCACCAGTGTCCGTAGTCAACCACTTTAGAAAGGTACAGCGAAACCAGGGGATCAAATACGACAGGTGCCTTGGAGTATTTATGGATAAACCTAACATCCCGGTGACGAAAAGGAGGTATATAGACAAAATCAGCCTCACTGGAAAGTGCTGTAAAATGCTGTGTATCAAAATTTTTTCTCGATTTGATAGGAAATTCAATAATATCAATCCTGTTCAACTTTTTAAGTCCGTTCAGCAATACGGATGTCCTGTTGTATGTGAAATCAGATTTTCCTGTAAAAATTATTTTCAAAATAACTGAGCTATTAATTTTATAAGGCAAAAGTAGGTATTTCATATTCAAAAGTTTGACAAAGAAAGCTTGCTTTTCTTACAAAATGACTGAAAAACGGATAAACTTGCAGCCTGATAATGACAAACTGCCATTCTTAGTACAGGCATTCTAATTGTGAAGATGATATTCAAAAAAATAGATATGAGAGTTAAAGTAATTAATTCATTTTCAGAGCTTAAGGATGTACTTTCTGCCCATGACAAGGTTTACCTGCTTCTTTACAAATCAGCTTCAGAAGCCAGTGATTGTGCAAGAAAAAATCTTGAAAATGCAGTTGATAAGCAGGATAATCAAATGGTACTGATGGCTGATGTAAAGCAGGTTCAGGATATTCACGAAAAGTACGGGATAACCTCTGTCCCTGTTTTCCTCACTTTTGAAAAACAGGAATTAAAAAATATTGCAAAAGGTTGCAATACGGAGGGGTTCTACCACAATATTTTCAATCAAAATTATTCAGGAAGGACACAGGAGAGTGGGGAAAAAGCTCATCAGGTCATTGTGTATAGCACCCCAGGCTGTAGCTGGTGCAATACATTAAAGGCATATCTGAGGCAACAAAAAATAAGTTTCAGAGAGATTGACGTTTCCAGAGATGAAAATGCAGCAAGAGAAATGGTCAGAAGAAGCGGACAACAGGGAGTTCCGCAAACCTTGATTGACGGACAACTGGTCGTTGGATTCGACAAAAGTAAAATTAACAGATTATTAGGAATTAATGTTGAATAATTTTAAATAATAGATTATGAAAGAGTTACAGCCATTAGGACAGAATGTTTTACTGGATTTATCTGAAAATCTGGTGCCTGAAAAAACAGCCGGAGGAATCATTATTCCCGACACGGCAAAAGAAAAGCCGCTGTTTTCGAGAGTTGTCGCTATCGGAAATGTGGAAGATTGTGAAGTGAATACGGGCGATCTGGTCTTTTACAAACGTTTTTCAGGAACTGAAATAGAGTTTGAAGGGAAAAAATATTTGTCAGTTCCGTATTCAGAGTTACTGGCAAAAATCGTTGAAACTGAAGCAATTTAATTTCCTGATAGTTCTAAACTTCAAAGCCCTTTTAATTAAAAGGGCTTTTTTATTTTTGTGCAAAAAATAGCCGATGAAAAGCTTTAAATTTATCATGTTTTTGATTCTTAGTGCCACATTGACCCATGCTCAGGTATATTACGGACTTGATCAGAAAAAATTAAATAACTATTTGAAAAACATTGAGATAGATGAAGGATATACTTTTGATACCCTGACTTATTACAATGGCTTTTTGGGGACATTCAAAATGGATTACAACGAGATTATTCTTTCGATAAATTCCCTTGAAGAAGCCCTTCAGGTAAGGGGCAAAGACAAATTATCCGAAGTAAAGGGTAAAAACAGGAATTACCTGTATTTCGAAAATGAGGTTATTAGTGTGATCTATTATGATGATGTTAAAAAAGGAGTTACGGCCTTTCTGACCTGTTATCTGAGCAGCAAGGAAAAGATGCTGCAAATGATGGAAAAATTAAACCCTGAAAAAATGTTGAATGAGGCCTGGCAAAAATGAAATTTTAAAAATCTGATTGTCAATTCTTAACAAAAGTAAGAATCTGGTTTTAAAAACCAGGAATTTTAAGTTTACCTAATAATAATCCGAAGTGAATACATGCGTAAACACCATAAAAATCAAAGTCTCTTAGAAGATCATACCCCAGACCTAATTCCATCGAAGCTTCAAACCGGTGAAAATAATAACCGCTTTCTAAACTGACGAGGTAGATATAACTATGATGATAACCTCTTTTATTTTCAAGATCAAAGTATTTTTTGATACTATTTGTCAAACGGGAAGTTACAAAAGCATAATGAAAAGCAAAAGAAACACCTGGTTCTGCAAAAACGCCACTACTATAAACATAGTCTTCAGGAAGTTCTGAATAAACATTATCGAAAAACCAGCCAAGGTTAATACAAGGATGAATACCGAACATTTTTGTGTTTTTCCTGTACCAGCCTATTTTGAATTCATTCCATCCGTTAGCAGTCAGATCATCAGCAATTGTTAAACTAAATCTGATCCCGTTAAAACTTTTATGAGGTGATTGGGTATTTTTATAAGGATTTGTAAAGTAATATTTGTTGGTTATTTGGCTGCAGGCACCCGATGTAATCAAAGCAAGAATAAGAAAAATCGGGGTTATTTTTGTCATTATTAAATAAGTATGCTCATATTGTTCAGTAACAAAGTTAAGAAAATTAAGCCATTAACGTTTATTTTTATATGCCTGATTTCACTTTCAGAGGACTCAGAATAAATGAACTAATTTAATTAAATTCGATATTCATTATAAGATAATGAAGTTACCAATGAGAAAATTTAATTTAATTTTGCGGTTAAATGGTTTTTATGATACATCATCCTGTTGAGGTAAAAGCACTTGAAAATTATAAAATATGGCTAAAATATCCTGATAATAAAGAAGGAGTAATTGACCTTTCACATCTGATAGGTTCAGGAGTTTTTAAAGCCTGGGAAGATGAACTTTTCTTCAAAAAAGTATATATTGACCCTGAAACAGGGGCAGTCGCCTGGAATGAAACAATTGAATTATGTCCGGAAACGCTTTATGAAAAGTTAATAAAACTTATGGATTCTTCTTTAAATGAACCAGATTCAGAGTATGCCTCAAATTAGCAGATTTTCGGAATTATCATCTGTATGTATTTTGATAATCACTATCCTCCTCATTTTCATGCTATTTACAATGAATATGAAGCAGAAATTTCAATAACCAGCCTTGCAATTATCAAAGTTAACCTGCCAGCCCGTGTTCTCGGTCTGGTGATTGAATGGGCAACAAATAACAAAGATGAGCTTCTTTTAAACTGGCATCGTATTGAAAATAATATACCACCGGAAAAGATTAAACCTTTGGAATAGTTGTCATACAATTAAACTTGAAAGCACAATCTGTGATATCAACTGATTTAACTGATTACAATTAGGAATCATTTCATTTAAATGTCACAATTTGTTCTCTTAAAAAAACCTTATCTTTTCTGAACCTTAGTAGGATATTATATCAGCAGGATTTCGACCTAATTAGCTTATTAAATACAAAATAAGGTAATAAGGTTGTGTTTTGGTTGGATTTGGATTGTACTAAGGTTGACAAAGGAAAATAAGGTTTTTATAAAGTTGCAGGTATTCTCTCCTGTCTGAGTCACTCGTTCTCTTGAAAAAACCTTATCTTTTCTAAACCTTAGTAGGATATTATATCAGCAGGATTTCGACCTAATTAGCTTATTAAATACAAAATAAGGTAATAAGGTTGTGTTTTGGTTGGATTTGGATTGTACTAAGGTTGACAAAGGAAAATAAGGTTTTTATAAAGTCGCAGGTATTCTCTCAAGTCTGAGTCACTTGTTCTCTTAAAAAAACCTTATCTTTTCTAAACCTTAGTAGGATATTATATCAGCAGGATTTTGACCTAATTAGCTTATTAAATACAAAATAAGGTAATAAGGTTGTGTTTTGGTTGGATTTGGATTGTACTAAGGTTGACAAAGGAAAATAAGGTTTTTATAAAGTCGCAGGTATTCTCTCAAGTCTGAGTCACTTGTTCTCTTAAAAAAACCTTATCTTTTCTAAACCTTAGTAGAAAAGTTTAATAGATAGATTTTGACCTTATTAGCTTATTAAAAAAGAATAAGGTTGTAAGGTTATATTGGTTGGAATTGGTTTGTACTAGGGTTGGAATCGGAAAATAAGGTTTTTTATTGAGTATTAGGGTGTTCTTTCCTACCTGAGTCACTAGTAGAGGACTCAGAATTACATGAACTTTCTTATCATTGTCCCGGCAGTGTCTTCAAAATTTACACTGCTGCAACATTTAGATTAGGCCCTTTTATACACAATGCTCACCACAGTCTTGTCATTTCCACCCATGTTTACGGATAGTCCGTAAGGTTTTTCGGGTTTGATTTCGATCTGTGCTGCTCCGGCTTTTCCGGTAAGCTGTTCCCAGATTGTAACTGCCTGATGAACTCCAGTAGCACCTGTCGGATGCCCCCAGCCGATTAATCCTCCCGTTGTGTTGAAAGGAATGCTGCCGTTCCGGGAAGTTTCACCTTTTGCCACAAACTCAGGTCCTTTTCCTCTTTCAGCAAATCCTATGGCTTCGGTAGCCATAATACCGGCAATGGTAAAACAATCGTGTGTTTCGACTGTTGCCAGCTGATCTTTGGTAATACCTGCATCACCAAGTGATTGACGTACAGAAGCCATTGTGCATCTCAACTCAGTAGGCTCTGGCGGAAATTCAGTGATATTGTCAACAGCCTGGGCAAAACTGATGATTTCAACTGCTTCAGATTTTGGAATACCAATGCGTTTTAATCCTTCTTCTGAAACCACTGCAATGGCGGAGCATCCATCAGAGACCTTGCTGCAATCAAATACATTCAGATGATCAGTAAACGCCTTGGGATTAGGTTCCGTTAATCCGAGGGTTATCAGGTCGTCCACTTTGTTTTCATATTCCTGAGCGGTGGGGCAGAGGCGGGCATTTTCAATGCAGTTTTTAAACCAGGTTGCCATGCCGAGGCGGGTATAATCTCTGCCATATTTTTCAAAATACGCACCAGCACGGTCGCTGAATTCACCAGGGAAATAAAAGGCATGGCCGTTTTTACGCATGGCGTAATGGCCTGCACCTGCCAGAATATCAGCACCATAAATGGCTTTGACCGTGTTTTGAACCTCAACCCCCATTGCCAAAACAACGTGAGCCGTTTCGGCAAGTACGGAACGGATAGCCGTTACCAGAGCAAGCCCTCCGGAAGCGCAGGCTCCTTCGACCCGGATACTGGGTTTATAGCGTAATCCTTCATCGATGTAAGCGGCAAACGCACCTAAATGAGCCTGACGATTGAATCGTGAGGCCATAAAGTTGCCGATAACAGTTTCATCGACATTTCCGGCACCGCCTATTTTTGCCAATACTGCCTGACCGGCTTCTTTCAGATAATGTTCCAATCCCGGACGTTCTTTTTTCGGATTGAATTCTTTACGTCCTGTGCCCATAGATATTGTGTTATATCCGGCAACCAGGTATACTTTTTTTCTAAGTTTCATAAGGTTAATTTTTAAATTTTACTTTTCTTATTATTATTTGAGTTCGAAATGCGGAGTTCGGAGTGCGAAGTCGTTTCACAATCCTGAAAATCTGCTTTTCCTGATTTATTAAAGTTTTTATTCTTTTTAGCAGTAAAGGCAGAAGGTGCAAATATTGCCGTTAATTCAGTTCCTTCTTTATGCATTTTGGTAAATATTGATTCTGGAATATACGCTGATTCAAATAATAATTCAAACCAGTAACATGATTCATCAGCTTCCTCCTCGCAAATTGTAATCCTTGAAATAAAATCAGCGCTGGATCGGGTTCTGCAAGATGAACGATAATTTGCTCCAACAGAAGTACCAGCTCTAAGTAATTGATGACCTATTATTTTACAGGTGTCATTTTTAGGTAGTGTTTCAACTACTTTAATAACATCCAAAGAAAATTTCTTTGTTCTGTCTTTTAAATTGTCATACTTATTACTCATAATTTATTATTTCATTTCGCAATTTTCTTCATCATTTCGCACTCCGAACTTCTTACTTCGCACTATAAAAAATTATTGATTGGTCCATAAGCATGATAAAAACCCGTCATCAAAACGGTGTTCACATCTTCAAGGCTGTTGGCTACCTTGTCGTTAAAGAGTTTTTCACCAATAGCTTTTGAGTTCAGGTGATAGGCTTTTGCCAGCTTTGCACCGTTGCTTTCCATGGATTTCAGCTCGGCAAAATATTCGGCCAGAACTGTGTCTTTCTTCTTGTTAAAATTAACAGATTTCCATGGTTTCCATGAAGACGGCATTTCTCCGAGCCATGCATCGCATTTTGCCTGAAATTCAGCAAAAGGAACGTATGCTTTCTTTTCCATATCATAAACTGCAACAGGGCCACCTTTTTCATATTTCAGAAAGCCATCTTTCTGGGCACCAGAAGAGAACTGTCCACCCAAAACTCCCAGTTCAATCATTTTGTCGAGTACATCGCTGTGAAGATCTTCATCTTTCAGATGCGGATTCATCACGCTCATAATGTAGGAGCAAACATCAATACCAACATAATCAATAAGCTGGAAGATTCCCATCGGCCTGATGAGGTAGTCCTGAGTAACTTTATTGATACAATAAACGGCTTCTACCCAACTCATTTCCTTTGTCAGTTTTTTAGCTTCGTTAATGCCATAAAGTGCATCACGCATGAAATGGCCATTACCTATAAAGCCTGCAAAATCGTTGGAAGGAACGGCTATTTTCTTCAGCCGCTTAATGTACTCATAAGCAAAATTGTTCACTTCATCCTGAGTTTTCTCAGCACGGATAACCTCAACCAGCTTTTGTACAGCAGGAGGATTATAAAAATGAACCCCTAAAATTCTTCCCCCCAAACCTGCTTCTTTATCAAGTTGGGTAATAGGTATAGAGGAAGTATTGGTATAGTACCATGGTTGATTGGGATTATTTTTTTCAATGGTGCTGAAAATTTTAATTTTTAAGGCCGGATCTTCCTTGATAGCCTCAAAAATAAGAGAACAATCATAAGCAACCTCAATGCGTGTTACCGGTCTGATAATATTCATGACATCAAACACATATTGGTCGATGATGTCATAGTTTTCAACCAGATCGGCTCTGTCGGCATAGACTTTACGAAGTTGGACAGCTTTCTTTTCAGCAGCTTTCACTACCTGAGTCTTGATATAAATCATCAGGTCGGAAAGGGCTTTTGAGGAAATGTCCACCGCATGGAGCGCAAATGTTTTATCTTTATTTTCGGGCATCAGGCTCAGGTCGGCCATCTCGAGGGCAGTCAGCAGCAGTATGCCACTCCCCATTTTACCGGCAGCACCCAGTACCGCCACGTTCTGTAATCGTTCTGTGTAATTCATATTTATTTGATTCAAGATTTAAAATAATTTCGGATTTCGGATTGAACAAAATTTCGGATTGCATTGATTTCGGATTTCGGATTGAACAAAATTTCGGATTGCATTGATTTCGGATTTCGGATTGAACAAAATTTCGGATTGCATTGATTTCGGATAAGCACATCCCTGTGGGATAGCGACAAAATTGAGAATTGAAGGGAATTAAAGATTGAACAAAATTATTTACAAGCTTATTGCTTAGCCGGGTTGAGATAATTAATGATTTCATAATTTAATATTTAGTTGATTTGGAGGTTTTTCCACTGGCAGTAAATATTGCTGTTAGCTCCTCTGCTTCTTTATGCAATTTGTTGAGAATTTCTGAATCTATACAATTTAATTCAAAAAGCAATTCCAGCCAATAACAGCATTCATCAGCTTCTTCTTCAACTATTGCAATTTTTGAAATAAAATCGGCTTTTGATCTTGCTCTGCATGCTGATCTGTAGTTAGCTCCGACAGAGGTTGCAGCACGAATTAATTGTTTTGTGATTGTATTCGTTGATGTTTTGTATGGTAAATCTTCAACAGATATTATCACATCAATCGCAAATTTTTTTGTTCTTGCTTTCAATAATTCTGCTGTTATCATAGTATCGATTTTTTATCTCATTCAGTTTGCAATCAGCAATCCGAAATTCAAAATCCGCAATTCGCAATTCATATCACCAGTTAGGTTTTCGCTTTTCCAAAAACGCCTTCATTCCTTCTTCCCCTTCGCTGCCGGGGCCAAAGAGGGTTCCGAACTGCTGTGCTTCAAGTTCAAAACCTTCTTTTAGTGGTAGTTCCCATGCAGCACGAGCAACTTTTTTTACTTTCTTTACAGCCTGAGGGCCTTTGGAAGCAATCAGCCGTGCCAGGCGCATGACCTCTTCCATCAGCATTTCCGGCTCAACGACCTTTTGAACCAACCCAATCCTTAAGGCATCTTCAGCAGTTATCATTTCTCCGGTCATCAACATAAAAAGGGCATCTGCCATGCCTACCAGCCTTGGCAGACGTTGTGTGGCAGCATAACCGGGAATTAATCCGAGATTAACCTCCGGCTGACCAAATTTGGCTTTGGTACTGGCAATTCTGAAATCGCAGCCCATGGCAAACTCAAGTCCTCCGCCCAGTGCAAAACCGTTGATGGCTGCAATGACAGGGATGTCGAGCAATTCAAGGCTTCTGAAAGTATTTTGCCCGAGACGCGAAAAAGCAGAGCCTTCTTCGGGTGTCATATTCACCATTTCCGCTATATCAGCCCCTGCCACAAATGCTTTTCCTTCTCCAGTGATAATCAATACTTTAATTTCAGGATTGTTTTTGATTTTTGCCACTACATCATCCACCTCGTTAAAAACTTTTGTGTTTAATGCATTCAGGGCATTAGGTCGGTTGACGGTCAGGATTCCTATATTGTCAACAACCTCAAATTTTATCACTTCATAGTTCATAGAGTTTGTGATTAATTTTGGTCTTACGAAAAAACAGTTTACAAAGTTTTGATGTCAAAAATAAAACTTTGTTTTGAATTGAAAAATGATTTAGGCCAGGTAACTGATTTTTTTCAATGCATTTTATTTCAGGAAATTTAAGAGGATTTTTACAAATGTCTCAGGATCGTCAGCATGCAGCCAATGTGTAGCTTCGGGCATGATTTCGAGTTTTGCCTGCGGAAAATATTTTTTTACTGATTCAAATTCTTCAGGAAGAATATAATCTGATTTTCCGGCTTTGATAAACAGAACAGGAGCATTGACCTGAGCGGAAAAATGAATGTTTTCCATCAAGTTCATGTATTCTCTCATCAAAACATCAGCATTGAATTTCCAGCGGATACATGACTGGCCGTCAAAAGAAAGATTTTTAAACAGAAACTGAAGGATTCTTTGATTGGGAACCAGTTCACTCAGTTTCTTTTCTGCCAGCCTGCGGTCAGAAAAACTGCAATTTCTCAGGCTTTGAATGGCTTCAAAAACCATGGTATGATCGTCAGTTATCCGCTCATATTCTTTTGGAAATATATCAGCAATGACAAGTGATTTAATATAACCGGGATATAAAGTGGCAAACTGCATGGCTGTTTTTCCACCCATGGAGTGCCCAAGTAGATGGGCAGAATAAATATTTTGTTCCTGCATAAAGTCGAGCAGGTCGCGTGCCATCAGCAGATAATTATGGTCTTCAGAATGAGGGGATTTTCCGTGATTTCGCTGGTCAATCAAAAAAACTTCAAATTTATCTGACAATTTTTTAGCAATACTCATCCAATTGTCGAGCATGCCAAAAAGTCCGTGAAGTATAATCAACGGGTCTCCATGTCCTAACTGCCTGAAATTTAATTCCATAAGAGTTTGTTGTGCTCTGGCAAAATTACTTTAATTCAGGCAGAGAATTTGCCTTCAACGACAAAAATTTAATCTTATGAACTATTATATCAGTAAGACGGTCAACTTGCCATTTGATGAAACAGTTGAAAAAGTTACCAATGACCTGAAAAAATATGGTTTCGGTATTGTAACCACACTGGATGCCGATAAAGTATTGAAAGAAAAGATTGGAGCAGAGCTGAAACCATACAAAATTCTGGGAGCCTGTAATCCGAATTTTGCCTATCAGGCTATCACCAATGAACCAATGATTGGAACACTTCTTCCCTGCAATGTGCTTGTCAGATATATTTCTGAAAATCAAACTGAAGTGGCGACCATCAACCCAATAAGTATGTTTTCGCTTATTGGTAAAGCTGAATTTGAACCCATTGTCAATCATGTTCAGACCGCTTTTGAAGAGTTAATCGAACTCCTGTGAGTGAGATTGATTCTATAGATTTGCAGGCATGAAGAATTATTCATTTTATCTGTTAACATTCATTCTTCTGAGTTTTTCAGCTTTCAGCCAAAACCAGATAGTAAAAGCTGTTAAGACAAATGAAAGAATAAAAATTGACGGAATAGCTGAACGTGCATGGAATGATGCTCCTGAATATAGAGGTTTTTCCCAGTATGAACCCTATAATGGCTCAAAAGCTTCACTGGAAACAAGTGTACGATTCCTGTTTGATAATGATGCCTTATATGTTTTTGCAAAAATGTATGATCCTGCCCCCGACAGTATCATGAAAGAACTTTCGAAGCGTGATGAAATTGACAATGTAAATACAGATATTTTCGGACTGATACTGCTGCCTTTTAATGACAGACAAAATGCTTTTGTTTTTAAAGTTTCTGCTTCGGGCGTTCAGTCAGATGTCAGGATCAACAATGAAAACGAGGATGAGAACTGGAATGCCGTATGGATGAGTGCGGTTAATATTGGTGATTCCGGATGGGTGGCTGAGCTGAAAATTCCATATTCTGCCATACGCTTTCCCAAAAAGGAAATACAGGAATGGGGGGTGAATGCATGGCGGCATATCAGGAGATACAGGGAATGGAACAGTTTACATTTTGTCAACAACAACCAGAACAGTCTGATCAGCGAAGCTGCATTGCTCACAGGAATTGAAAATATTAAGCCTCCTTTGCGGTTATCATTATTTCCCTATGTTTCTGCTTATCTTGAAAAAAGTCCCGGAAATGAAAAATTTGGTTTTAATTTTAACTATGGAGCCGATATTAAATATGGCATCAATGAAAGTTTTACACTCGACATGGTGTTAATCCCTGATTTCGGGCAGGTTGAATCGGATGAAGTGGTGCTAAATCTGACACCTTTTGAAACCCAATATGACGAAAAACGGCAATTTTTTACTGAAGGAACAGAATTATTTAATAAGGCAGGGATTTTTTATTCCAGAAGGATAGGAGGGGAACCGCTTAACTATAATGATGTGGAAACCCAACCCGATTTTTTTGCCATGAAAAGCAATCCTGATAAAACCAGACTTATCAATGCGCTGAAAATTTCGGGAAGAAGCAGCTCGGGATTGGGTATGGGGATTTTTAATGCCATTACTTCCCAGTCGCTTGCTACCTACTATGATAAAGATTCAAATATAAAAGAGTTTGTAACTCAGCCCCTTACAAACTACAATATTCTTGTTCTTGACCAGACTTTTAAAAACAGAAGTTATATCGGAATCATCAACACAAATTATTACAACAAAGAAAAAATGGCTGATGTTGTTGCCTCCGATTACAGTTTTGAGGATAAAAACAATGTGTTCAGGCTGTCGGGGAACATTACTTACAACACCATTTCCGGTAAATATTCCGGTAATGAAAATGGATTGAGAATCTTTATTTCATTCCGCAAAGTCAAAGGAAATTTCAGGTTCAATGTCAGCAATGAGCTGGCAACTCCTGATTTCGATATTAATGATTTGGGATATAACAGCTATCGCAATTACATGGAAAATAATATTACCATTGCTTACAACAAATACAAACCATTCGGAATTTTTCTCAATATGTATAACAATATAGGATTCAGCTACATAACGAGATTGCAGCCTTATGAATATGCAGCATTTGACATTTATCTGGAAAGCCATGCGAAACTCAGAAATTTTCTTGATATTGGCATAAACGCTGGTGGAACGCCTGCGTATCAATATGATTTTTATGAGCCGAGAATGCCGGGTTATAAGTTCAGAATTCCTCCTCATTTCTGGCTCTATGGATGGTTATCGCCCGACTATCGCAAAAAATTTGTAGTTGATCTGAGAGGCTCTTACAACCGGGTTCCTGAATTTGATAAATCGGCATATTCACTGGATGTTGCACCGCGAATCAGATTAAGCGATAAATTATTTATCCGTTTAAGTGCCGAGTATGAGTACGGCAAGTCGCAACGCGGCTATGTGGAAACAATTCCCGACAGTGCTGAAGGTTGGTTCATTATTTTTGGCAGCCGTGACCTGAAAACTATTGAAAATTCTGTATCTCTGAGTTATATTTTTTCAAAAAATGCTTCATTTACACTAAAAGCAAGACATTATCACAGCTCAGCCGATTACCAAAAATTCTTTTTCCTGAATCAGGATGGCTCTCTTGCGGAAATAACTTATCCATATAACCGTAACCTGAGTTTTGATGCACTGACAGTTGATGCTGTCTTTACCTGGCAGTTTGCTCCCGGCAGCGAAATGAGTATTGTATGGAAAAATGCTGTATTCTCACAGGGTGAAACCATCGAGCCATCTTACTTTAAAAATTTTGAAGAAGTGTTAAACCAACCGGCCATCAATAGCTTTTCGGTTAAGGTATTATATTACCTTGATTACAATTATTTAAGGAAAGGCTAAGAATATGAAAATTAATATTTTATGATGATTAAAGCTCCTTTTTCGGTTTATTACCCCAAGGATTATTTTTTACTGAAAAGGGTGTTTTTTATATACCAGGTGAAACTCAACAAGTAATCATTATTGACAAAAGATTCAGGAGTGCAGGACAATGAACTCAAATCAAAAGTTTTAGAGCTTCCTGAAAATATAGAAAAGGAAATTTGCAGATTTTGCTTTGGGAATACTGAAATACTGCCAAAAAGTTGATTGTCAAATTGTTTAATTGGCCAGTCCGAATCAAGCGGACTGTACGATTGCTCGGTCAGGTAATCCGCTTTATTGGTATAATCAACCAGATTCTTTGAATAGAATTTTCCGGTTAAAAAGTAATTCAGCCTGAAACCGGCAGAAGCAGAGAAATATATTTTTGATATACGAAATTTATAACCTGCTGAAACGGGAAGGCAGATTTTCTGATATTGCTGGTTTTTCCAGATGTCATGGGTATAATTTCCTCCATAAAGCATATCAGTATCATTTCGGTGATAGTGTTCTTTTGAACCTGTCAGTTGATATTGAAATGCTGACGAGAACAGAAAATGTTTGAAAACAGTCAGTTGGGCAGTCAGGCCGAAGAGGGGAGAAATCAGGGGCTTGAAAGATTCAGTAACAGTGGCTTTTCGTGTTTTGATTGTATAAGAAACTTTACCCGGTGGCTGGCTGATAGTTAAACCTGCTTCCATGCCAAATCTGAAGTCAGGCTGAGCATGGGAATAAAATGCCGGACTGATTAATAAAATGATGAATATTAATTCTGTATTGCTTTTCACAATGGTAAGATGAAAATCTAATGGTTTACGTTGCTACAATGATAGTGATTTTTTTATAGTTATCACAAAATAAATTTTCTGAAACTATGCTTGCTGTTCAATGACTGAACGATACATTGTGTGAAGTTTATGAAACTACTTTTAAGCGGTATTTTGTATTTTTGTAAGAAAATTTAATAATGAATGAGTTTGAAAATACAGATATCAGGTGGAAACAACGTTTAAATAATTTTGAAAAAGCAGTCAGATATCTGGATGATGCAGTAAAAAGAAAAACGGAGGAAGATATTATTTTACGTGCCGGGTTAATTCAATTCTACGAAATGACTTTTGAACTGGCATGGAACACACTTAAAGACTATTTTGAATCAGAAGGATTTAATAATTTAAAGAGTCCGCGCAGTGTTATTAAAAAAGCTTTTGAAACAGGTTTAATTGAAGATGGGCATGCGTGGATGATCATGCTTGAAAACAGGAATATAACTTTGCACGCTTATGATGAAACTGCATCAAAACAAATTGAAAATGCTATTAAAAACACCTATTCTTCCTTATTGGTCAGATTGTTTCAAAAATTAAAATCATTAGCCGATAATGAATAATTTCGGATTTTCAGAAGCAGATTTGGAGCAAATGATTGAAATATTTTCAGGTTTTGAAGATATCGAAAAGGCAGTATTGTTCGGTAGTCGTGCAAAAGGCAATTTCAAAAATGGGAGCGATATTGACATTGTTTTATTCGGGCCAGAACTAAAATATGAAACTGTATTATCTGTAAGCTTTATGCTGAATGAAGAGTGCGACCTACCTTATCACTTTGACATTGTTGACAACAATACAATAGAAAATGATGAGTTAAAAGCTCATATTCAGAGAGTAGGAAAAGTGATTTATTCAAAATTCACTGATTCCTGAAATTCTGTTAAAAAATCCTGAAGATTAGAAAAAATATTCATCAATATTGATATTACATCTGCTGAGATATTATCTGATTCTTAAAATCACATCTCCTTTATGAACGGGTTGCCCCTGTTTGATGAAAATTTCGGTGATTTCTCCGTCATATTCCGATTTTAACTCATGATAGTTCAGGTCGGAGAGGATGTAACACAACCGCTGGCCTTTCCTGACCACTGTACCTACCGTAATGTCATCTTCCCGCATATAATAGTTCAGATTGTAGTACACAGTACCAAAAAGCGGTGAAACAATATCCTTACTGCTGGTTTCAGGTTTAGGCTGTGCAGAACGAACATTAATTGCGGAACTAAGGTCAGCTCTGGCTTTGGCAAGTTCTTCCTGAAAACGTTTTTTGGCAATACCTGATTTATAATCGCGGTATTGCCGGTCGTGCATGGCAAATTCAAACAGTTCTTCATCATCCTGTCCGCGATCCCAACCCAGTTGTTCCATTTCTGCAATATATTTTGGCAATTCATCGGGGTATGCTTCCTGAGGTACACCTGTATAAAATTCTTTGCCTTGTTTTTTAGCAATTTCAATGATTTCGGGTGCCAGCGGGCCTGGCAATTGTCCGGCTTTACCGAGTATCATGTCCCATGAATTGTTGTCTATATTCTGAAATCTCTCTTTTCCCTGTTCGATGGCCAGCACATTCAGCAATGCTATATTTTTCACATACTGGCTGAACGGAGTTACCAGCGGAGGATAGCCGAGCATTGGCCAGATATAACTAACCTCATTAAAAAGTTTGACGAGCAATTCATCAATATTCAGCGGTTTTTTACCGGCATTTTCGAGGAAACGGTTTAAGCCTTCGTGAACGCCTTTCAGGTCAGCCATCATGCTCCCCATCATGCCTCCGGGAAGTCCGCAGCCAACCAGTAATGAAGAAGTATGTTTATTTTTAGGGTCGATAAAATAGCCCAGAAAATCATCCATGAAATTTTGTGTCAGGGAACGTGCCTCCATGTATGCATTCATGTTGATATCGGGGACTAAAAAACCTGCATTTTTAAGCATAGCCTGAATGGTGATGACATCCGGATGAACCATTCCCCAGCTTAGTGGTTCCATGGCCACATCAATATAGTCGGCTCCTGCACGTGCTACTTCCAGCATGGAAGCCACTGAAAAACCTGGTCCGGAGTGCCCGTGATACTGTACGATCAGGTGAGGATATTTATCTTTAATCGCTTTGACAAGCAAACCAAGTTCGACAGGGCGTCCTACTCCTGCCATATCTTTCAGGCAGACTTCGTCAGTGCCATATTCAACCATCTTATCCACCACAGCTAAATAATAGTCAACTGAATGAACAGGGGAATACGTTATAGACAATGTACCTTGTGAAATCATCCCTGCTTCTTTTGCGAATCTGATTGACAATTCAAGGTTACGGTGATCGTTTAGGCCGCAAAATGAACGTGCAATATCAACACCCTGCGCTTTTTTAACTTTATACATCAATCTTCTGACATCAGCAGGAACCGGATACATCCGGATACCGTTCAGGGCACGCTCCAGCATGTGGGTCTGAATGCCTGCCTTGTTAAATGTTTTTGTCCATTCCCTGACGGCATAATTGGGATTTTCACCAAATAAGAGGTTCACCTGTTCAAAAGCACCTCCATTGGTTTCTATCCTTGAGAAGCACCCCATTTCGACAATGACAGGGGCGATTTCGATGAGTTGATCCACGCGGGGAACATATTTCCCTGATGATTGCCACATATCTCTGTAAACCAGACTGAATTTTATTTCTCTTGCCATAAAAACGACTAAATCTTGGTTGTAAAATGTTGTAAAATCTTTATTTTCTTTAGTTTTTTGCCTTTCAAAACCCGGGTGCAAAATACCTGAATTATTGATTTTGCAAAAGAAAATTTATTCTTTGTAAAGCATTTTTTTTGACCTCAGGTTTATATTTACTTTTGAATGAAAATGCAAACATGGATATTAAAATAATCAGGCTGATTGCCAGTGAACTTCAGTTAAAGGAGGAACAGGTAGAAGCCGTCTCTGCTTTACTGGACGAAGGAGCCACCATTCCTTTTATTGCCCGCTACCGAAAAGAAATGACAGGCAGCCTGGATGAAACCTTTGTTGAAAAAATATCGCTTCTGTTTCAGAAATACCAGGATCTGGAGGCCAGAAAAATGACCATTTTAAACACAATTGAGGAACAGGGAAAACTGACAGAAGAGTTGCGGGTCAGAATTGAAAACTGTTTTAATGCAACCGAGCTGGAAGATATTTACCTGCCATATAAACCAAGGAAGAAAACAAGGGCAGATGTTGCCCGTGAAAATGGACTGGAACCCCTTGCCCGGATGATAATGGCTCAGAACGCAGACAATATTGATCAGATGGCTAAACGCTTTGTAAATGAGAAGGTAAAAGATATTGAAAGCGCCTTGTCGGGGGCAAGAGACATTATTGCCGAATGGGTCAATGAAAATCAGCATGCAAGAAACAGAATCAGGAAATTATTTTCAGCCGAAGCGGTTTTGTATTCAAGAGTCATCAGGGGAAAAGAGGAGGAAGGGAGCAATTTTGAAGATTATTTCTCTTTTCAGCAGTTATTGAGGCAGATACCTTCCCATCGCTTTCTGGCTGTCATGAGGGGGATGAATCAGAAATTTCTGAAAGTCAGTATTGAACCTGATGAAGAAAAGGGTATTGCAATGCTAAATCAGATGTTTGTAAAAGGGAAAAACAGTTCCTCTCAACAGGTTGAAAAAGCAGTTGCTGATGCCTATAAAAGACTCTTAAAGCCATCAATGGAAAATGAAATAACGGCTGTTTACAAGGAAAAATCTGACAGAGAGGCCATCGGAGTATTTGCTGAAAACCTCAGGCAGTTGTTGCTCGAACCTCCGTTAGGCAATAAGCGAATCATGGCAATAGACCCGGGATTCAGGACAGGCTGCAAGGTGGTTTGTCTGGATGAAACAGGCAATTTACTGGAATACTCGGCTATTTTTCCCCATCCGCCTGTCAATGAGCCTGAAAAATCGGCAAAGCTTATTCAGCGCCTGATTGAGAAAAATAATCCGGAAATCATTGCAGTCGGAAACGGGACGGCTGGCAGGGATACCAGAGCATTTCTGAAAAATCTGGAATGCTGTAAGTCTTTGAAAATTTTTATGGTAAGTGAGGATGGAGCTTCTGTTTATTCAGCTTCGGAAACAGCGCGAAAAGAATTTCCGGACCTTGACCTGACCGTCAGGGGAGCTGTCTCCATTGGCAGAAGATTAATGGATCCATTGGCAGAACTGGTAAAAATTGACCCTAAATCCATCGGAGTCGGACAATATCAGCATGATGTTGATCAGAACGAACTCAAAAGAGCACTGGACAGGGTAACCGAAAGTTGTGTCAATCTGGTGGGTGTTGAATTGAATTCGGCCTCAGTGGAATTGCTGACCTATGTGTCGGGGATAGGCCCTCAGCTGGCAGAAAATATTGTTGAATACCGGAAGCAGAACGGCAGTTTCAATTCGAGGGCTGAGTTGCTGAAAGTCAAGCGTCTCGGACAAAAAGCTTACGAGCAATCTGCAGGTTTCTTACGCATCAGGCAGGCTGAAAATCCACTCGACAACAGTGCTGTTCATCCTGAAAGTTATTATATTGTGGAGAAAATGGCTAAAAACCTTGGTTTAAGTGTCAGAAACCTGATAGGGAATTCTGAAGTCCTGAAAAACATAAAACTGATGGATTATGTGGATGGAAAAGTGGGACTACCAACACTTCAGGACATTATCAGGGAACTGGAACGTCCGGGTCGTGATCCGCGTGAAAGCATTACCAACATTGATTATAAAGAAGAGATAAACGATATAAATGATTTAAAGGAGGGGATGATACTCGAGGGAATTGTAACCAACATTACTGCATTCGGGGCTTTTGTCAATCTTGGGATAAAAGAAGATGGGCTGGTGCATGTTTCTGAAATGGCAGAAAAATTTGTCAGAAATCCGCTTGAAGTTGTGAAACTCAGACAGAAAGTAAAGGTCAGGGTGATAAAAATTGATTTACAGAGAAAACGTATTCAGCTGTCAATGAAGGGATTAAGCTGAAATGTTACCAAAAAACGTGGACTTTTCAGGCTTTTGCTGAATGCCTAACTTTGCAGCATTGAATTTTTGATGAAAAGGATAAATAAAAAGCATTTTTTCAGAATATTAATCATTACTGGAAGTATTGCTGCGGTAATCTTTTCAGTGCTTTTACTTTTGAAGAATCCGGTATTCCGCAACATCTCCGAAAATAGAATAAGAGGGATCAACCAAAAGTATTCGATTTACATAGAATATGGGCAACTCAGGCTGAAAGGGTTCAATAAAATCCGCATAACAGGTTTATCTGTTGAAAATGATGGATTATCCCTGCTTTCTGCTAATAATTTGACAGTGAAAATCAGCCCGTTAAAAGCTCTTTTCGGAAAAATAGACCTGAAAAAAGTTGATATTGACAGTTTTTGTGTCAATCTGAACAGGGATTCGAGCCATTGTTCCTATTACATCAGAAAAAGAAAAGCTGCTGCTGATACTTCTAATACATTAAATATCAGAGACTACAGGAAGCAGGCACAGTCTCTTTTTCGTTTTCTGGAAGGATTTCTCCCATCTTCAATGAATATAAAATCTTTTCAGGTTTATATTCGTTATTTTAACGAAAATGAATCCTTTCTGACGAATGATTTTCACCTGAAAAACAATCATTTCGAACAGCTTTTCCATGTTTATTCAAAAGGAGAATCATCAGGTTTTAAGGTGAAATATACTTACCTGCCCGCCAAGCATGAAGTGCTTTTGAATACAGAACATCTTACCGGCCATCCGGTTGTCTTTCCGTTTCTTCTGACTAAGTACAAACTTTCGCTTTACAGCAGAAATGCTTCTTTTTCAATACGCTTCATTCAGATGAATTCATCAACAGACAGGTTTGAAGGGCAGGTCAGGCTGAAAGACGCCCGGATCCATCATTTCAGAATTTCATCGGATTCATTGAATATCAGGAAAACAGATTTTCATTTTGCGTTTAACATTAAATCCGCTTCCATCGAACTCGACAGCAATTCTTTTGTTTTAATGAATAATTTCAAGGTGAACCTATACTCACTTTACGACAAAACAAAAGGAAAAAGGGCGGTATTTGCCTTTCATATTCCAAGGTCGGATGTTAAAGACTTAATCAACAGCATTCCAAAAGGTGTTTTTGAAAATCTGGAAGGCTTTGATGCAACAGGAGAAATAGCTTATCGGTTTCTGATTGATGTGGACTTGCAACAACCTGATTCACTGGTATTTTTTAATAAATTGTATCGCTATGATTTTCAGGTAAAAAACTTTGGTAAAATCAACACACAGCGACTTCTCAGTGAATTTGAATATACTGCATACAAAAAAGAGGTTCCGGTCAGAACCTTTATGGTTGGTCCGTCTAATCCTTATTTTACCAATATCGACCAAATTTCCCCATATCTGAAAAAGGCAGTTTTATACTCAGAAGACGGAGCTTTTTATTATCATGCAGGCTTTATTGAAGAAGCCATCCGTGAAGCCATTATCACAAACATCAAACACAGACGTTTTGTCAGGGGAGGCAGTACCATCACCATGCAGTTTGTTAAAAACATGTTTCTCAACTCCAAAAAGGTAATGACACGTAAAATTGAAGAAATCATCATCACCTGGCTGATTGAAAGATACCGGTTGCTGCCGAAAGACAGGATTTTTGAAATTTATCTTAATTTTATCGAATGGGGACCTAATGTTTATGGAGTTGGTGAAGCTTCCGATTTTTATTTTCATAAGAAACCTTCTCAGATTAACCTTGATGAAGCTATTTTCATGGCTGGTATTATTCCCCGACCAACCTCCTTTATGTGGGTTTTCGATAATCAGGGAAAACTTAAAAGCTTTTTTGTCAGTCATTGCCGCTTCGTGGCAGGAAGAATGCTGAAAAAAGAGGCTATCACTCAGGAAGAATACGACAATTTCAAAGCCGATGTCAGCCTGACCGGCCGTGCAAAAGAATTTCTGAAAACAGACACCATTTCATCAGATACCACATTTATTGAAGTTTTTAAATGAGAAGACTCCCGACATTTTTCTATGCATTTTTACTGGTTTCTTTATTGCTGAATTCCTGTGTTTATTTAAAGAAAGCCCCGGAACTGCCTCATGCGACATGGCAAGATAAAGAAGTTTATCAAATTCCTCCCCAGATTCCTTTTTCCGGCTATTCTCATATCAGAAAGGTGAATCCTCATAAATTATTTTTCGATGCAGACAGCCTCTACCTCTCTATGATGGATACCTGCATTCCTTTTTATTACAATATTTTTGACGGAAAAATCAGCAGTAATAATGATAAACTGGTTCAGTTCATTGATAAATGGATGCATACACGATACAGAAGAAGCGGAAGCTCGCTTTCAGGAACAGATTGCTCCGGCTTTGTCAACAGCCTTTACAGAGAGGTTTATGGGAAAAAACTTAGCCGAAGCTCCTATACCATGATTCATGATGTCAACATTATCCCGAAATCAGAATTACAGGAAGGCGATCTGGTATTTTTCAAAATCAGAAAAGGAAGAATTTCGCATGTGGGTTTTTACCTGAGCAAAGGTTATTTTATTCATGCAGCCAGAAGGGGAGGAGTTATTATCAGTTCACTGGATGAACCCTATTACAAGCGGACTTTTTATGCTGCAGGAAGGGTTAAATTTTGACAATTTTAATGCTTTTTCTCAAATTTTCATTCCACATTGTAAGTATATAAATGCCTTCAGGAAAGCTTGAAATATCAATTGTTCCGATGTTTTCAATTTCCCTGTGCATGAGAATTTTACCATAAAAATCAGTAATCTGAACGGAGATTTTCTGAGAAGAACCGGATTCTATCCTTATTTCATCATTTGAATATGTCGGATAGACTTTCAGATTGGTTTCTTTTGTGTTTTCATTCATCCCGATAAACGCGCAAAAATCTTCCATTTTAGTGATGGCATTAAACACATCCAGTCGCCCGTTGGTAACAGTAATATTGTACAGACTTCCAAGCGGCTTAACACCCTGAAGAATAAAGCTTTTCATCAAAAGAGCCAGACTATCCGGATGGTTTAAGCCGATTTTCAGAAGCCCGCTGCAGGCAGAGGCATAAAGCAAAGCCAAAGCTCCGGCAGCATGGGGAGAGGCAAAAGAAGTCCCTGAATTATAAGTATATCCGTCAGGAAAGCTTATCAGTTTTCCGGTGGTATAAATTGCCTTTCCCGGACATCCGATATCGATATTATTTTTGCCATATCCGGCTCCTAAAACTTTCTGATCGTTTTTATCGGTACTCGTTACAGTAAGAAGATATTTGCTCGGGCAGGTAGTGGGCAGGTCTCCGAGCGTATCTACATTAATATTACTGTTCGTAGTGGCAGCAACGCTCACAATACCTATGGCTCCCATGCTGTCATATAAAGCACACCAGACAGGGGCATCTTTCGGCCATTTCTGGTCTAAACCCCAGGAAGTGTTGGTGGCGACAATATAGGCTCCTTTCTTTCCATTGCTTTTGTTGTAGAGCTTTCTCATGGCATAAACATAGGAATAAGCTTTTATGGCATCCGATTCATAGCCTCCTCCGACCACCATCAGAATTTTTACATTCCACGCTACCCCACTGATACCCAATTCATTATTCCCCCTTGCACCGGCTACTCCGCTTACCTCCGTACCATGCACGGCATCATAATAAACATCATCATCGTAGGAAAAGGTATTCCAGCCATGGTAATCATCTATATAGCCGTTGGTGTCGTCATCATGTTGATTGCCGGGGATTTCATGATAGTTGATCCATAAATTTTCTTTCAGGTCAGGATGGGAGGTGTCAATTCCGTCATCTATGATTGCAATTACTATGGTGTCGCCAAGGGCTGTGGTTCCACCGGTGGCTTTGTCCCAGGCTTTAACCACATTAATGTCGGCTCTATAGGTGCCTCCCTGACTGCCATCATTGTACAACGACCATTGTTTGGAAAAACCAGTGTCATTCGGATAGGTTTCTCTGAAAGACAGGCGATGATTCTCCTGAACTGACAATACTTCGGGATACTGATATATTTCTTCTGTCAATAGTTCTGACTCTGTTGGTACTGCATTGCTTTCAAGGAGGTAAATGTTAAACTCGTTTGAGAGTTTTTCTCTGAATAAAAGATTGATATTCTTTGAATTATTTTGATTGAACCTGTCGATGAACCCATAAATACTGCTTTCAGGTTTAAGCTGAAGTATTAACTGATTCTGAACAGCAGGCTGTGATTTTAAAGTCTGAATCAGTAAAAAGGAAATGGTCAATAAGGAGAGAAAATTTTTTATTCCGGCTTGCAATCGAAAGGTTTTTAAAATAATATTCAATAAATTCCTCATCAGATTCCGGTTTTTTCGAGAAAACGTTTTTTGTTGACAATCACTCTGGTATGAGTGCCTTTGCCAATAAGCCCCTCTTCGTCCCATACATTTGCTTCAAAAACCAGTTTTCGTCCGTCTGTTTCAATCAGTTTCACCCTGCATCTGACTTTCATCCCTGTTTTAGTTGCTTTCAGGTGTTCAACATTTACATGAATGCCAACACTTGTGAATTCTGTGCCCAGAAAAGGATTAAGCGCCAGATGGGCGGTATTTTCAATGAAACCTATCATGGCAGGAGTGGCAAATACAGGCAGTAAGCCTGAACCATAAACAGCCGCAGTATCATTTTCTCCGACAGTCTTTTCAGCTTCTTTGTCAAGATTTAAGGGTATTTGCGGATAATTCATCTTCTTAAAAATGAAAGTTAATGGTTTGTTTTAATTCCGGATGAAGACTTTTGGAAACCGGACAGGTATAAGCTGCATTTTCAATAATTTTTCTGACTTTTTCTGAATAATTGTTCGGGGGAAAGAACAGGTCAATAACGATTTCAGCCACCCGTCTCGGATCAGATGCCATTATCTTGGTTACTTCTGCTCGTGTACCATCTATGTTAAAATGATGTGTTTCAGCTGCAATGCCCATAAATGTCAGCATACAGGCAGCAAGTGAGGTGGATAGCAAATCTGTGGGTGAAAAATATTCTCCTTTTCCTTTGTTATCCGGTGGTGCATCCGTGGTTATTTTATTTCCTGAAAGTTTATGTGTACATTCGGTTCTGAGGTTTCCGTTATAAATGACTTCCGAGGTAATCATCTGACAACATTTTTTTCAATGCAAAGTTAATTTCCTCAGCTTATGATAATGGGAAAATTATAAACAATCCTCATTTGAAAATAAAACCAATCGAAAAGTAAACCCTGTTAAATATTTCCCTTCTCTCAATTTCCGTTTGGTAATAGCTGTCGTATCGTTTTGAGAATAATTCCTCATAGCGGTAACCGAAATTCATGTCAAAGCCTGAATTATTGTTGAAATAGCTTCTGAATCCAACAGCCGGAGTAATTCCAAAACCACCTGTGTAGTTGTAATCCCATTCTTCCGTTTGTTTTCCGTCAAGAGGCAGGAGGTAACCGGCATTCAATTTCAGGTAAGGGGATATTCTTGAATCAAATACATCCCACCTGCCTTCTATTTTTAATGGAATAGCCACAACCCTGAGAAACTCAAAACCAGTAGTCAGCCCGGCATAAACTTTATTTTGCCATTTATAACCATTTGTTACAGAAACAGTTAAAGAAACAGGATTATAATACCATGAACTTCCGCCAATGAGAAAACCAAGAGAGGCTGCATTGAAATAACCACATGACTTCGTTTCGTAATTTTTTACCGCTTTAAATGGGGCTTCCTTGCTGATATACTGAATTTCACTGTTCTGGAATACGAATATGCTTCCACCGGCAATCTGTATTTTTACATATTGATCCGGAACCATTTCAATAATTTTTCCCCTGAGAATACTTCCGTTTTTCAGATAGACCACGTCTTCCGTCTTTTGTGCCGAAACTGATATGACAAGGCATAATAGAAGTCCTGTGATGAAGATTCTCATATATTTATCTTTTAACCATGAACTTAAAACATACAGATGATTATTCCGGAAGTTTAGTTGCCTCATTAGGGTAAATTATTTCTAACTACAAAAATACAAAAATGGGTTACTTTGCCGGAAATATTTATCCGAAAAATCATTCACGCAACCACTTAAAATGAATACTCATCTAATTGCCGTTGTTGAACAATTAAAATTTAATTATATGAAAAAGAATTATCTTTGGATTCTGCTCCCTTTTCTGCTGGCAATAGCTTTCAGTTCATGTCAGGACAAAACATTTGAAACTTATACCTACGTGGCAAATGTTCCGCAATATATGTCGCTGGAGGAAATGCGAAGTGCAATTAAGGTTGAAGCTCCAAGAAACCTTGAAAATCCTGGTAAAATTTATTTCAAAGGTGGAAAGATTTATATTTCTGAATCGTTTAAAGGTATTCATGTCATCGACAATTCCAATCCCTCCAATCCTCAGAATATTGCATTTATCAATATTCCGGGCAATGTAGATATTGCCATCAAAGGAAATATTCTGTATGCAGATAGTTATATGGATCTGGTTGCCATCGATATTTCTGATCTGAATAAAATTGTTATTAAAAAACGTGTTGAGAATGTGTTTCCCCGTTCTCTCCCTCCCTTTGATTCAAAATATCCTGTTGCACCCATTGACGAAGAAAAAGGCGTTGTAGTCGGATGGAAAATTGAAAAGATTACAGTTAAACAGGAACTTAATAATGAATTTTACTGGTATGGTAAAGGCGGTATTTTAATGGATGCTGCTGAAAGCGGTTCAGGCGAACGAACTACTTATTTTGTCCCTAATGCTGTTGGAATTGCAGGCTCAATGGCACGGTTCCAGATTTACGACAATTATCTCTATACCATCAACAATCGTGAAATTACTGTTTTTAATATTGCAAATACATCTGATCCTGTAAAAGGTTCAACAGTCGGAACTACCAGAATTATTGAAACACTTTTTATTTACAACCAGAAAATGTTTATCGGCTCTACCACAGGGATGTTGGTTTATGAACTGAGTAATCCGGCCAATCCCAAATATTTATCTGAGTTTTCTCATATTACTTCCTGCGATCCGGTGGTGGTTCAAGGTGATTATGCTTATGTTACCTTACGCTCTGGAAGCGGTTGCGGCAACCTGAAAGACCAGCTCAATGTGATCAGCATAAAAGATATTTATAACCCGTATCTGGTGAAAGATTATGAGCTTGTAAATCCTTACGGGCTGGGTATTGACGGAAATGTATTGTTTGTCTGTGATGGAACTGCAGGGCTGAAAGTTTATGATGCTACTGATCCGCTTCACATTGATGAGAATTTAATCAAACAATTTTCCGACTTGCATGCTTTCGATGTGATTCCTTTTAACAAGGTATTGATGCTTATCGGTAATACAGGCTTATATCAGTACGATTATTCTGACATCAACAATCTTGTTTTACTGAGCGTTATCCCTATTGAAAAATAGTTTTTGTTTTTGATTCCTGAATACGGGCTGTCATTATTGGCAGCCTTTTTTATTTTTCCTCAAAAATAAACACAATAAGGTAATAAGGTCAACAATAACATGAATCAAATTCTATTAAGGTAATCAAAAGATAAGGTTCTTCTCTGATTAACAGGGGGTTAATCAACTGTTTGTTCACTTCTGATTGGGGAGGGGCCAAAAACCTTATTATTCGTTTGATACTTTAGTAGAACTCAATTCAGCAATGAAACGACCTTATTAGCTTATTTTATCAGTTTTTGCTGATAGTATTTAATGAAATCCCGGTATTCTTTTTCAAAACTGACTTTTTTGTGATGTTCAGGTTGTCTTAATATGTAATGACATACCCTGTCAACATCTTTTTTAGATACTGAAAAAGCAGATGCGGTCTGCTGCCATCTGAACTTACTATCTGCCAGTTTATTTTCAATGATAAATTTTTGAGAACTTTCAGCAACAATGCTTGCAAATTTCTGTTCTGAAAATTCAGGAGATTTAGAAACGAGAAAATGGATATGCTCCGGGTTTGCATAAATTGCATAGAGTTTAGAAAAATTGTTGTTTACAATCCCCGTAATGTATTTTTCAATTCTTTCCCTGTTTGCTTCTTTGATAAAAGGGAATCTTTGAAAAGTGGTAAAAACAAAATGGATGTATAAATTATTGTACTCTATTTTCATCTTATTTATTTTTCCTCAAAAATAAACACAATAAGGTAATAAGGTCAACAATAACATGA
>ERZ795050.190-NODE-190-length-102021-cov-9.838682_pt1 | contig 102021 bp, 90 predicted proteins | sample MGYA00375134_ERZ795050 | MGnify/ENA primary metagenome ERZ795050 (study PRJEB30179, sample SAMN05720221) | activated sludge metagenome | isolation source: Anaerobic digester | place: Japan | collected 2015-05-26 ... | reverse complement strand
CGATGCTCTCCGTTGCATCGCCTCCTCCGTGCTCCTAGCCTGCGGCAAGAATCGCCGGCGTCGCAGTCCCACGCGGATTCTTGGACAGGCTCCTAGGTATCCGAGGGCAGCGGGTCCGGGTACCGGTAGAGCTTGCCCTCGAAGTTGCGCAGGAGCACGAAGTTGCCCTCGCGCCCCTGGTAGTATTCGGGCAGAAGGGGTATCTTCCCGCCGCCGCCCGGCGCATCTATGACGTAGTGCGGCACGGCGTAGCCGCTCGTGTGGCCGCGGAGGCCCTGGATGATCTCCAGGCCCTTCTCGACCGGCGTGCGGAAGTGCGCGCTGCCCACGATCGGGTCGCACTGGTACAGGTAGTAAGGCCGCACGCGAATCCTCATCAGGCCGTGGACCAGCCGCGTCATCGTGCCCACGCTGTCGTTGACGCCGGCCATGAGCACCGTCTGGCTGCCGAGCGGGATGCCGGCGTCGGCAAGCCGCGTGCAGGCGAGGGCGGCCTCGGGCGTTAACTCGTCGGGGTGGGTGAAGTGCAGGCTCATCCACAGGGGGTGGTACTTGCGGAGCATGCGGACCAGGGCCGGCGTGACCCGCTGGGGCAGCACGGCCGGCACCTTGGTGCCGAGGCGGATGATCTCGACGTGTTCGATGGCCCGCAGGCGCGACAGCAGCCACTCGAGCCGCTCGTCGGAGAGCGTGAGCGGGTCGCCGCCCGAGATGAGCACGTCGCGCACCGTGGGCGTGGCCGCGATGTACTCGATCGCCCTCCCCCACTCCTCCAGGCTGAACGGCGCGCCGGCCCGATGCCCCACCAGCCGCGAGCGGGTGCAGAAGCGGCAGTAGACCGAGCAGAACCGCGTGACCAGGAAAAGCACCCGGTCGGGATAGCGGTGGACCAGGCAGTGGACGGGGCTCTGGTTCTCCTCGCCGAGCGGGTCCTCTTCCTCGCCCTCGGAACGGACGAGTTCGGCCTCGACGGGGATGACCGTGCGCCGCAGCGGATGCGCGGCGTCGGCGGCATCGAGCAGGCTCAGGTAGTAGGGCGTCACGGCCACGGGCAGGACGTGGTCCTGCCGCGTCAGCGCCCTGCGCTCGTCGTCCGACAGGCGCAGCACGCGCTCGAGGCCCGCCAGGCCTTCGATGCGGTGGCGCACCTGCCAGGCCCAATCGCACCACTCGGCATTGGTCGCTTCAGGGTAGAAGCGCCGGCGGAACGCGCGCGAGCGCGCGCTGATGCGCTGCTCCAGAACCGGCGATTCTGGCGGGGCGGGAATGCTGTCGCGGGTTTCGAGGGAAGGACAAAGCTCACCGGGCCTCGACTGGCTCCACCGGGCAGCACCGGGCGCGCCGCTCGTAGCGGCGCTGAGCACCGCAGTGGTACTCCCCGGAGGTTCGCCGTCTTCGACGCTCATCCGTCGGCTCCTAACCAGAGGATTGGGAGGCGGCATCCCACAGCCGCTCGCGCGCCCAATCCTATCAGAACGAAGTGACAAACGCAACTCTCTTCTCTGCGGGGCCGCTGCGGCTCCGCGCGGCGATCCCACGCTCGCTCCTCTCTCCTGCGGTTCCCCCGACGCGCCCCTCTCCGTCGCCAGGCCGCCGTCTCGCAGGGACGCGCCGCAATAAGCTGGGGGGAACCAACCCGCTATGCCCTGGCCCTTGTGGCTCTCTTGCGCTAATGTGTAACCGGTTTGGGGCGCAATGTCAATAGGAAAAAATCACCCGCGAGCGAAATTTCTGCATTTTTCCGCGCCGCGCGCGGCACCGGCCCGGGGCGCGCGACGGGCGGCCACGCTCCGGCCCCGCCGCCGCCGCACCCGCTTCGCCGTGCGGACCAAGGCCGCCCCGCAAACTCCCGCGCTGGCGCACCGCCGCCGATTTCGCTAGAATACGCGCCGCGGCCACTGTCCCCTCGGCGCAAGGAGCAACAAGGCATGGAGTCCGTTCGCATCGGCATCGTCGGCCTCGGCGGCATGGGCAGCCACCACGCCAGCTACCTCCTCAAGGGCGAAGTGCCCCACGCCAAACTCACCGCGGTGTGCGACGTGGCGCCCGACCGCCTCGCCTGGGCCAAAGAGCACCTCGGCGAGGGCGTGGCCGCCTACGAGAGCGCCGATGCCCTGTTCGCCGCGAAGGTTGTTGACGCCATCGTGATCGCCACCCCCCACTACTTCCACCCCCCCATCGCCGTCCAGGCCTTCGGCCACGGCCTCCACGTCCTCACCGAAAAGCCCGCCGGCGTCTACACCCGCCAGGTGCGCGAGATGAACGAGGCCGCCGCCCGCAGCGGCAAGGCCTTCGGCATCATGTTCAACCAGCGCACCGTGCCCGTCTACCAGAAGCTCAAGGAGCTGATGGACTCCGGCGAGCTGGGCACCATGAAGCGCAGCGTGTGGATCATCACCAACTGGTATCGCGCCCAGAGCTACTACGACAGCGGCGGCTGGCGCGCCACCTGGGCCGGCGAGGGCGGCGGCGTGCTCATCAACCAGTGCCCCCACAACCTCGACCTCTGGCAGTGGATCTGCGGCATGCCCCGCCGCCTCCGCGCCTTCGTCGCCTTCGGCAAGCACCACGACATCGAGGTCGAGGACGACGCCACCGCCTACGTCGAATACCCCAACGGCGCCACCGGCCTCTTCGTCACCACCACCGGCGAGGCCCCCGGCACCAACCGCCTCGAAATCGCCGGCGACCACGGCAAGCTCGTCCTCGAAGGCAACAGCCTCACCTTCTGGCGCACCCGCACCCCCGTCAGCCGCCACATTCGCGAATACAAGGGCGGCTTCGGCGAGCCCGAGTGCTGGAAGTGCGAAATCCCCGTCCGCCAGGGCGGCGGCTCCCACGCCGAAGTCACCCGCAAATGGGTCGAGAACATCCTCAAGGGCACCCCCCTCACCGTCCACGGCGCCGAGGGCATCAACAGCCTCCAGATCTCCAACGCCATGCTCCTCTCCGCCTGGACCGATGCCTGGGTGGACCTCCCCGTGGACGAGGGCCTCTTCTACGAGAAGCTCCAGGAGCGCGTCCGCGCCTCCGCCGCCAAGAAGGCCGGCGGCAAGACCATGAGCGTCGAGGGCACCTTCGGCACCTGACGCGCGCCAGCCCGCGCCTCCCAGGCACCCTCCCCGGGGCGCACCCAGGGGCCTCGCCGCCCTGTCCATCCCGTCCAGCCCCCGGCCCGCGCCATGCTTGCTCATCTCCCCCTCCGTTCCGGAGTGAGCAAGCATGGCGCTTTGGCCATTCTCGCCCTTCTGCGGCCGCGCATGCCATGCTGTATCACTCTCTCCCCCACAGGGGTGATACACCATGGTCCAAGCCGCGGCTCTCCCGTAGGTCTCGGCGCCTCCGGCAGGGCGTCGCTTGATGCCCCCGGTCCACCCGCTACACAAGCCCCGGCGCAGCCGCCCCCGGAGGCTCCGCGGCCCGAACCTCCGCCTCGACCGGGCGGCTCTCCTCCGCTGAGAGCCGCCAAAGGTAGGCGCCGCCGAACACGCTCCGAGCCGCCACCACCCCCAGCTCCCGTTTGGCGCGGCGCAGGGTGATCAGCGCAATGCCTGCCGCCTTGGCGCGTGCCTCCACCTCCGCCGCCGGCACCGGGCCGCCGGCCAGCACCTCCTCCAGCCACAGCCCCGCCCGCTCGCGCCGCGTCGCCGCGGTCAGGCGGGCGTCCAGCGCGTCCTCCGCCCACACGGTCACCGGCCCCGGCTCCCAGGCCAGCACCGGCACGTCGGGCGCCGCGGCCGAAGGCACGATCCGGTAGGCCAGACCCGTCACCCCGCCCGCCAGGTTGCACTTCAGCGGCAGGAACAGCAGGCGGCCCGCCGCCTGGCGGTCCGGCCCCACCGCCCACACCGCGCGCGCCGCCGCCACGAACGCCAGGCTGCCCATCGCGCGATACATCGCCGCGGCATCCGACTTCTTCGTCAGGTGGCTGATCGCCACAACGGCCACCCGGGTCCGTTCGGCCAGCTCCCTCACCGGGGCCAGCGCGTGGCGCACGTCGGCGTTGCTGTTCGCCGCGGCGCCCCCCAGGTACGCGCTCACGGGGTCCAGCACCACGAGCCGCACATCCCCAAGCTCCCGGATGCACGCCGCGAGCACCTCGACGTCGTGGGCCAGCGAAAACATCTGGTCCCCCTCGGCTCCGGCCCGCTTCACGGCCCGCAGCACCAGCACGCGGCTCGGGTCGCCCCCCGCCGCCTCGAGGCGCGGCCGCACCGTATCGCCCGCATCGTCCTCGGCCGTCAGCAGGATCACGCTGCCGCGCGGATGCACACCCGCCGGCCTCGCCTCGCAAGCACCCAGCTCGGACCGCGAAAGCTCCTCATCCGGCCACAGCGCGCCCGTGGTCACACGCGCAGCCATGTCCAGCGCCATCAACGACTTGCCGCGCCCAGGGTCGCCCACGAGCAGCGTCACCTTGCCCGCCGGCACCCGCCCCGGCCACAGCCAGTGGATGGCGCGCGCCTCGACGTCCGACAGCCTTGCGACCCGCACCTCGACCGGCTCCTCGGCCGGCTTGGGCAGCCGCGAATAGCCAGCCCACTTCGCTCCCATGCCCCTTCTCCTCATCGAGTTACACGATACTTGGATACTACACCCACAGCACCCGCATCAAGTCAGGCGAGGTCTCTCAAGCGCACCCCCTTCGGCCGGCAGCGGCGGCCATGCGCCGGCCTCTGCTGGCCATAATCCGCAGCAATATAAGGATTTGCGGAATCAGGTGGATATGCAGCGGCTGGCCTACGTGTCAGCCGTTGGGCAAGGCGTTCCGCCGCCTCACCCTTTGGGCAGCAGGACAAGTGAAATGCTGCCCACTCCGTGAGTATATCATAATAATTTGCTTTGTCAAGCCTCCAATGAAAAAAAACGCCTTCCACCGCCCCAGGCCAAAGGGTTCCAAGGGACGAGGGGGACAGAGGAGACCACAGGCAGCCAAGCTCCCAGGCCGCGCCGGCGTTCCTTGAGTCCCTTCTTTCCCGTGTGGCCCTCCCCCCTCGCTCCGCCCCACTTCCTCGTCCCTACGCTCTGCCCCACTTTCTCGTCCCTACGCTCTGCGTGGGGACGCGCTCTTGGCCGCTCTGCGGCCCTCTTCGCCTTCCTGGAAATGGAAGAAGGGATGCCGGAGCGTCCGCATCTCCGCCCCCACGCAGAGCGTAGGGGCGAGAAGAGAGTCCCCTATGGTCCCCCTCCCCCACGCGGCACCCGGCTCGCGCGACCGCGCTTTCCGGCCCCCGCGCGGACGGGTGCACCCCCGAGTAGTAGGTGGCCCTGCTCCTGTGCGGCGGGTTTCATGTGGCACAGCCGCCCTCGGCTGTGCTTGTGGGCGGCGCGTCCCCGTCCCGCGGTTCGCGGCGTGGGGACACGCCGCCCACGATGTCCCCCACAGATGGGGGCGCTGGTGCGTACGGTCGCCTACCTTCCCGGTTCGCACCCCCCGCAAACGGGTGCGGGCCGCAATTGCAGGTGGATTGCTCCTCTCTGGAGCCTGAAAGGCTCGTATGGTAAAGCCCAGGGCAACGCCCTGGGAAGGAGGCCACCTCAGACCGAGCCCTGAAGGGGCGAGATAGGGGAGCCCCATGCCGCCCCTTCAGGGCTTCCTGGTGGGTGCCGCTGGACCCAGGGCGTTGCCCTGGGCTTCACCATGGCGCCCCGAAGGGGCTACGGAATCTGCCTACAATCCCGGCCCGCACCCCCCGCAGACTCCGCGGTTGACAGCCAGCCGCCCAGCCGCTATCCTGCTGGGCGCGTGCCGCGCGCCTCTCGGCTCCCAGCCCCCCAGGGTGCCTCACGCCCATGAGCGCCATGACCTCCGCCGAACGCGTCCTGGCCGTCCTCCGCCGCCAGGAGCCCGACCGCATCCCCCACTTCGAGTGGATCATTGACCGTCGCGTGCGCGACGCCCTCTGCCCCGGCGCCACGATGGAAGAGTTCACCGTGCGCATGGGCCTCGACGCCATCCTCACCGCGCCCGACTTCAAGAAGGAACGCCTCGGCCCCGGCCTCGCCCGCAGCGAGTGGGGCATGGTGATGAAGGACTCGGGCGAGGAGCACGGCGTGGCCGTCGAGCACCCCGTCCAGACCCTCGACGCGCTGCGCCGGTACCGCCCGCCCGACCCGCACGCGCCCGGGCGCTACGCGAGCATCGAGCGCATGGTGGCCCGCTACAAGGGCCGCCTCGCCGTGGGCGTGCACCTCAACGACGTCTTCTCCATCCCCCGCTACCTCGCGGGCTTCGACACGCTGATGATGGCCTTCGCGGCCGAGCCCGAGCTGGTCCACGGCCTCGTCGAAATCTCGGTGAACGCCAACATCGCCATGGCGCGCGAGGTGGCGAAGCGGGGCGTGGACTTCGTGTTCACGGGCGACGACTATGCGTCGGCGAGCGGCCCCTTCGTGTCGCCCGCCATGTTCCGCGAGTTCCTCTACCCCGGCCTCCGGCGGGTCATGGGCACCTTCAATGAGCTGGGCCTGCCCGTCATCAAGCACAGCGACGGCGACATCCGCCCCATCCTCGACATGATCCTGGACTCGGGCATTGACTGCCTGGACCCGATTGACCCCCTGGGCGGGCTGGACATGGCGGAGTTCAAGCGGCGGTACGGCGGCCGCATCGCGCTCAAGGGCAACGTGAACTGCGCGCAGACGCTCTCCTTCGGCACCGAGAAGCAGGTGGTCGAGGAGACCCTCGCCGTCATCCGCGCGGCGGGGCCGGGCGGCGGGCTCATCGTCTCGTCGTCCAACAGCATCCACTCCGCCGTCAAGCCCGGCAACTATCTGGCCATGTGGAACGCGATCCACATGTACGGAGCCTATCCCCTTCAGTTGGAAGGCTGGAAGGATTCGGGCGCGATTGAGGCGTTCTCGTGAGGCGTGATACGTGATTCGTAAGAAGGCGGGAGCCGAACGCATGTGCCTTCTCTTCTCACGCATCACGCAGCGCGTATCACGCAGCCGACGCGCAGGCTGCGGCAGGAGGAGCAGGACGCATGGACTACCTTGTGGGCATTGACCTCGGCTCCACCAGCCTCAAGGCCGTGGTCTACGATCTCCAGGGCAACGCGGTGGCCAAGGCCAGCCGCCCGACCGAGCGCGTCAACCCCGACCCCGCGCACCCCGACTGGGCCATCTGGAGGCCCGAGCAAATCTGGGGCGGCACCTGCGACGCCCTGCGCGAGGCCATCGGCCAACTGCCCGACCCCTCCGCCATCCGCGCCGTGGCCGTCACCGGCATGGGCATGGACGGCGTGCCGATGACAAAGGACGGCCGCTGGCTCTACCCCTTCATCAGTTGGCACTGCGCCCGCACGAAGCCGCAGCAGGACTGGTGGCTCGAGCACGTGGGCGCCCAGCGGCAGTTCGCCATCAGCGGCAACCCCGTGTGGGCCATCAACTCGGCCCTCCGCATCCTCTGGATGCGCGAGCACGAGCCCGAAATCCTCAAGAGAACCTACAAATGGCTGCTCATCGAGGACTTCGTGAACTTCATGCTCTGCGGCGAGTTCGCCACCGACTACTCGATGGCCTCGAACACCCTGCTCCTCGACCAGCGCACGCGCACCTACTCGGACGAGCTGCTGGAGGTCTCGGGCATTGACCGCGGCCTGCTCGCCGAGCCGCGCCCGAGCGGCACGGTTCTCGGCCAGGTGCACGCGAGGGCGGCGGAGGCCACGGGGCTGCCGAGGGGCACCCCCGTGGTGCTGGGCGGCCACGACTTCCTGTGCGGAGCCCTGCCCGCGGGGGCCTTCAAGCCCGGCGTCGTGCTCTCCGTGCTCGGCACCTGGGACATCATCGTCGCCGCCATCCCCGCGCCCGTGCTCACGCCCGAGGCGGCCGCGATGGGCACGTGGGTGGACTCGCACGTGGCCCGCGACATGTGGGCGGTGATGGGCTCGGCCGTGGCCGCCGAAATGCTCGAGTGGTTCCGCGACCAGTTCGGCTCCGACGAGAAACGCAAGGCCGAAGCCGAGGGCGGCGTGGACTGGGATTACCTGATGGCCGCAGCCGCCGCCGCGCCGCCAGGCGCCCACGGCGTCATGTTCCTCCCCCACATGTCCGGCAGCAGCTTCCCCATCGTGGACGCCTCGTCGGCCGGCGCCTTCGTCGGCCTCCGCAACATCGTGTCCAAGGGCGACATGACCCGCGCCGTCGTCGAGGGCCTCAGCTATCAGTTCCTCCAGATCCTCAAGGGACTCGAGCGCGGCTTCGGCCTCAAGGCGGAGTCGCTGGTGGCCGTGGGCGGGGGCACGAAGAACCGCTTCGCCATGCAGAACAAGGCCGACGTGGCGGGCAAGCCGATCGAGACGCCCGAGCTCGAGGAGGCCACCCCCCTGGGCGCCGCCATTCTCGCCGGCATCGGCGTCGGCCTCTACCGCGACGAGCAGGACGCCTACGACCACGTGGCCCGTCCCGGCCGCGTCTATGAGCCGAACGCGGCGCTCACGGCGCAGTACGCCGAGTGGTATGCGACGTTCGAGCAGTTGTACCCAGCCCTCAAGGGCATTCACGCGCGGTTGCGCAAGCTGGGGTGAGGCCCCATGCGACGTGGAACCCGTCGGGCCGGCCCGACCCGTCCGATGGATGATCCGGAGCCTCCTGACTAAGGAGCACGCACGATGGAGATCTGGCTGGGCTTTCTCTTCCTGTTCCTCGGCGCGGCGTGCGGCGGGTCGTTCGGCCTGCCCAGCAAGTTCGTGAGGAAAGACACGCCCTGGGAGGTGCTGTGGGGGCCGTTCTTCTTCTTCGTCACCGTGCTGCTGCCGGTGGTGGTCGGGCCGGCCGTGGTGGAGGACTTCTTCGGCGTCTACGGCAACGTGGCGATGGCGAAGCTGCTGCCCGTGCTGATCTTCGGCTTCCTGTGGGGCCTGGGCTCGATGACGCTGGGCCTGAGCTTCGCCTTCATCGGCCTGTCCCTGGCCTACGCGCTCAACTACGGCGCACAGATCGTCACGGGGTCGCTCCTGCCCATGGCCCTCTTCAACCCGAAGGACATGGCGACCGAGCACGGGGCCGTGATCCTGGCGGGCGTGGGGGTGTGCGTGGTCGGCGTCATCGTGGCCGCGCGGGCGGCCATGCTCAAGGAGGCCAGCGCCAAGGCCGCCGCCACGCCCGACGAGACCGCCGGGGCCCAGAGGCCCAGGATGCTCATCGGAGTCCTCGTCGGCGTCGTCTCGGGCGTGCTGTGCGCGTGCTGGGCCGTGGCGTCGGGCTACGCCGGGCCGGTGGCCAAGGCCGCCGAGGCCGCCGGCAACAAGGGCGTCGCCGTGGCCTGGGCCGTCACCTGCCTGATCCTGTGGGGCGGCGTGCTCTCGGCCTGCGGCTACTGCGCCTGCAAGCTCACGAAGAACAAGACCTGGGGCCACCTGTTCCAGCCGGGCGTCGGGCGCACGCTGTGCCTGGCCTTCGCCATGGCGCTGCTGCACGACGCCGCCGTGTTCTTCTTCGCCCTCGGCTGGGGCCGCCTGGGCTCGCTGGGCGTGCCCGTCGGCTATCCCGCCTTCATGTCCTTCGCCATCATCATCGGCAACCTGCACGGCTTCCGCACCGGCGAGTGGAAGGGCGCCAGCAAGCGGAGCGTGTAGTGGATCGTCGCGGCCATCGTGGTGCTCATCCTCGGCGTCGTGGTGCTCGCCCAGGGCAACGCCATGGCCGAACGCGCCCGGCACAACGCGGCCTCGGGGGCCGCCGCCCAACCCGTCCTGAAGGCAAAGGAGGCCCAGTGACATGAAATCCGTCCTCATCGCGCCGCGCAAGTACGTCCAGGGCCGCAACGTGCTGGCCGAGGCGGGCCGCTACATCGGCCTGGTGGGCAAGAAGCCCCTCGTGCTGTGGGACCCGCGCGTCAAGGCCGCCGTCGGCGAGACCGTGCTCCAGAGCCTCAAGGACGCCAGGCTCGAGGTTGTGGACGTCGAGTTCCGGGGCGAAACGACGAAGGCCGAGGCGGCCCGCGTGCTCGCCATCGCCCGGGAGAAGGGCGCCGACGTGTCGGTCGGCATCGGCGGCGGCAAGACCCTCGACACCGCGAAAGCGGTCGCCGTCCAGGGCAAGCTCGGCATGATCACCTGCCCCACCATCGCCTCCAACGACTCGCCCACCAGCGCCGCCACCGTGTGGTACAGCGAGAAGGGCGACTTCATGGGCTTCGACTGCTGGCCCTTCAACCCCGACATCGTGATGGTGGACACCCAGGTGATCGCCAACGCCCCGGTGCGCGCCCTGGTGGCCGGCATGGGCGACGCGCTCTCGACCTGGGTGGAGACCCAGGCCGCCATGCGCACCCGCAAGGTGCTCAACCTGGGCGGCGGCACGCCCACCCTGGCCGCTGTGGCCCTCGCGCGCCTGTGCTACGACACGCTCCTGGAGTTCGGCGTCGAGGCCCGGCGGGCCGCCGAGCTCCACGTCGTTACCCCCGCCGTCGAGAAGGTCATCGAGACCAACGTCCTCCACTCCGGCCTCGGCTTCGAGAGCGGCGGCCTCGCCACCGCCCACATGATCGGCAACCTGCTCACCGGCTACCCCGAGTGCAGGGCGCTCGGCATGATGCACGGCGAAAAGGTCGCCTTCGGCGTCGCCAGCCAGCTTTGCATGGACCCCGACGTGCGGACCGAGGACCTCTACACCATCGTGGACTGGTGCATCGCGGTGGGCCTGCCCGTGACGCTGGGCGACCTGGGCCTGGCGGGCGCCGCGCGCGAGCGCTTCAAGCTGATCGGCGACGCCTGCGCCGGCCCCGGCTCCCTGTGCGCCAGCCACGCCTTCGAGGTCACCTCCGAAGGCGTCGTGGACGCCATGTTCGCCGCCGATGCCCTCGGGCAGGAGCGCAAGAAGAAGCTGGGCGCATAGCGCTGCCGGACCCATGAATCACGTTGAGGACGGGATGGCGATGAGACTACAGGCTGTGTTTGTGCTGGCATTGTGGTTCTGCGGCGCGGTGGCGGGGGAGGGGCCGCCGGAGGCCAAGGGGGCGACGGAATCGCCGATCAAGTTTGTGCTGCATCGAATCGGCAACGTGCGCACCGAGGCGTGTGGGGTGGCGGACTTCAATGGCGACGGCAAGCTCGATATCGTGGCCGGCCCGTTCCTCTATCTCGCGCCCGACTTCAAGCCCCTCAAGGTGCGCTCCGTCCGCGGCACGGTGGACGACAAGGGCAAGGGCTACGCCGACGACTTCATGAACCTGCCGCTCGACGTGGACGGCGACGGCAAGCCCGACGTGGTGTCGTGCGGTTGGTTCTCCACGAGCGTCACCTGGAGCCGCAACACCCTCGGCGCCGCGGGCGAGTGGCCCGAGGAGGTCGCCGACAAGGCCGGCAACTTCGAGTGCGGCGACCTCGCCGACGTTGACGGCGACGGCAAGGCCCACGAAATCCTCGCCCACACGCAGCCGACCGTGTGGTACGAAGTCGGCATCCTGGCCTCGGGCAAGCGCGGCCTGGTCAAGCACGTCATCTCGCCCAAGCCGATGAACTTCGGGGCAGGCGTGGGCGACATCAATGGCGACAAGCGCCCCGACGTGCTCCGCCCCGACGCCTGGTTCGAGGCCCCCGCCGATCCCCGCAAAGGCCAGTGGACCGAGCACCCCTGGGCGCTCGGCGCCAGGGACGGCAAGGCCGACCACACCCCGCAAATCCTCGTCCACGACGTCAATGGCGACGGCCTGAACGACGTGGTGACCTCCAACGCCCACAAGCACGGCATCTTCTGGTACCAGCAGGTCAAGGAGGGCGCGGCCGTCTCGTGGAAGCAGCACGTCATTGACGACACCTGGTCGCAGCCCCACAGCCTCGCCCTGGCCGACCTGGACGGCGATGGCGACCTCGACCTCGTGACGGGCAAGCGCTTCATGGCCCACAACGGCGGCGACCCCGACGAGTTCGGCCCCCTCGGCGTCTACTGGTACGAGTTCCGCCCCGGGCCATCGCCCACTTGGGCTAAGCACGTGCTCTCCTACAACGAAGGCGTCGGCTCCGGCATGGAAATCCACGCGGTGGACCTCGACGGCGACGGCGACCTGGACGTGGTCGTGACCGGCAAGTGGGGCGGCCCGGCCTGGTTCGAGAACAAGCGGAAGCCGTGATGCGCCCCGTCCTCCTCGTCAACCCCAACCTGATGAGGCCTCCCGTGACGCCGGTGGGCCTCGACCACATCGGCCAGCACCTGCGCGATGCAGGGTTCGACGTCGAACTGCTCGACCTGGCCTTCGCGCCCTCGCCCGAGGCGGCCATTGACGCGACGCTCCGCCGCCGCGAGTGGCTGCTCGTGGCCGTGAGCGTGCGGAACGTGGACGACTCGTTCGCCGCGAGCCGCGACTTCTGCCTCGCCCGCACGAGGGCGCTCATCGGCCGCATCCGCGCGGCCACCGATGCGCCCATCGTGCTCGGGGGCGTGGGCTTCTCGATCTTCCCCCACGCCGCGCTCGCCTTCTGCGAGGCCGACTACGCCATCCGCGGCGAGGGCGAGGAGCCCCTCCGCCGCCTCGCCCACGGCCTCGCCCACGGCGCGCCCGTGGACGACGTGCCCGGCCTCCTCGCCCGCCGCAACGGGCGCGTCGCCTGCGACAACCCGCCCTTCCGCCACGACCTCGCGGCCATGCCCGTCTGGCGCCGCGACGTGGTGGACAACCCCCGCTACCTCGCCGAGGGCGGCCAGGTGGGCTTCGAGACCAAGCGCGGCTGCCCCCGCGCCTGCACCTACTGCGCCGACCCCGTGGCCAAGGGCACACGACTCGTCGCCCGCACGCCCGCCCAGGTCGCCGATGAACTGGAGAGCCTGGTGCGGCAGCAGGGCGTAGACGTGTTTCACACCTGCGACGCCGAGTTCAACGTGCCGCGCGACCACGCCCTGGCCGTGTGCGCCGAGATGGCCCGCCGCGGCCTCGGCTGCCGCATCCGTTGGTACGCCTATGCCGTGCCCGACGGCTTCGACGACGAACTCGCCGCCGCCATGGCCCGGGCCGGCTGCGCGGGGGTGGACTTCACCGCCGACCACACCGACGCGCGCATGCTCGCCACCCTGGGCCGCACCCACACGCTCGACGATCTGCGCCGGGCCGCCGCCGCGTGCCACCGCCACGCCATCCCCTTCATGTTCGACCTCCTGCTCGGCGGGCCGGGCGAGACGCGCGACACACTCCGCGCCTGCATCGAGGCGCTCAAGGAGATGAACCCCTCGCGCGTCGGCACGAGCCTGGGCGTGCGCCTCTATCCCGGCACCCCCCTCGCCCGTTGGCTGGGCCGAGGCGACGACGAGGAGGGCCTGCTGCGCCCCGCCTACTACCTCGAGCCGGCCCTCGGCCCGGACGCTCACGACTACGTCCGCCGCCTCATCGCAGGCGATGAGCGATTCCTCTTCCCCTCCGGCGGCGAGAGCGCCGCGAACTACAACTACAACGACAACTCCACCCTCTCCGCGGCCATCCGCGCAGGCGCCCGCGGGGCCTTCTGGGACATTCTTCGACGCATGACAGAAGAGCGATGAGATTCTGGCGCGAGCCTGCGGGGGAGGGAACCCCTCTTTCGAGAGGGGCTCCCTCCCCCGCACCCCCGCCCTCCCGGGAAATCTCACCCAGGGCCTGGGGGGAAACCCCCTACAGGCAGTTCTTTCCTACTGACTCGGCGGCTCGGGGCCATTGCTGAGGTAGAGCCTGTCGAGGCCCACCGCGCGCTCACGCACCGCGAAGACGAGAGCATTCACCCCCGGCTGAAGCGGCACCGGGCTGGGCCTCGTGCTGCCCTCGTCCACGGCCGAAGCCAGGTTGAACGGCTCCCAGTGCCACCCGGCCTTTGGGGCGAGGTGCCACGCCTTCAGGCTCGGGCTCTCCACCCCCTCGGGCGCCACGGCGACGAAGAAGGAGTTGGCGCTGGACGAGGGCGGCCGCACCCGCGCCCACAGGTAGACGGTGGCGGGCTCGTTCGCGAGCACGTGGAACACGACCCGCGACGACGGCTTGCCGTACTGGCCGCCGTCCTCATCGGGCGGCTCCCACACGAAGCGCCCGCCGGAGGCGGCCTCGTCGCGCCCCACCTCCATCGCGCCGACCCGCGCGACCGCCGCCTCGGCCTCGATGTAGAGCGGCTTGCCCTCGTAGGCCACCCGCGGCCCGGCTGCCGGCGACGGCAGGCCGCTCTTCTCGGCCGTCGGCGGCCGTGGGATCAACAGGCCGCGATGGCGGGCGACATCCGCTCCCGCCTTCCGGGCCAGCTCGAGCTCCGCGAGCGCCGCGGCCGCGTCGGCCCCGTCGCCGCCCAGCCGCGGGAGCGCCAGGGCGAGGTGATCGCGCCCCCCCTCGGCCTGCCGCACGCGGGCGGCCAGGGCGAGAAGCTCGCCGTCGGCAAGGCTGGCAGGCTTCTTCGGCACGTCGGCGCCGCCGGCCCGCACGATGAGCAGGCCCTGCTCGTACCTCTGGAACGTGGCCTGGGCGCCCTCTGCCTGAAGCGCGTCGCCCGGCTTGAGACGGGCGAGGGCCGTCTCGACGGCCTGCCAGAAGTCGGCCACGGCCTGGGCATCCTCCACGAGCCACTTCGCAGCGGCGGGCGCCTTGGCAAACGGTTCTTCGGCAGCGAGCGCCTTCGCCCTGGCAAGGGCCTCGGCGCGCTGCCCGCTCGCCCAGAGCGGCTGCACCGCGGCCACGCCGCCGTGGTAGAGGCGCAGGGCCTCGAGCTGGCCTGCCACGCCCGGGTTGGCGGCCAGCCACTGCGGGTCGGGCCGGCCCATCAGCCACAGGCCGCGGAACCCCGCCCGCACGCGCCAGGCCCGGAGCAGCACCGAGCCCTGGTGGTAGGCGCTGTCGGGCGCGCGCAGCCGCACCCCCTGGCCGAGCCACGCGCGCAACTGGTTGCCTGCGCGCGCCACGTGAAACGTGTGGGTAAGGCCCTGGCGCAGCCGGGCCTCGGCTGCGGCCAGCACGGCGGCCTGTCCGTCCTCGCGGTAGAGTTCCGGGTGCCACTCGCGCAGGTTCAGCCAGTAGCCGCGCCCCGGGCCGGCGTGCAGGGCCACCGAGCAATGCCCGTGGCTGCCGAGCGGCTCCACGATGCGGCACGCGCCCGCAACGTCCACCGCGCCCAGAAAGTCCATCACGTGCCGCAGCGTGTGGCTCTCGTCCGAGCCGAGGCGCAGCTCGCCCTCGGCCATCTGCGGCGCCGGGCCCGCCTCGACGCGCCAGTCGCCGAGTTGCGCCGGGTCGGACCCGTCGTAGTACAGCTCCACCCGCCCGTCGGGCAGAGGCCGCAGGCCGCCGCGCAGGGCCTCCAGCCCCGACACGGGCGGGAACGAGGGCGCCGGGGGCGCTTTCGCCTCGGGCGCGCCCTCGCCGCCCAGCACGAGGCCGGCCACCGACAGCAGCAGCTTCGCCAGACGCGCGGCGCGAGACATGCCCAGAGGATACCCCCGCGGCAAAGGCCTGTCAACACTTGTCTTTTCCGCCGCTCTCGGCTATCCTGGACGCCCTTGAGCAGCCGTCCACCCCCGTTTCGAAGGAGTCCGTGGGATGCCGAAGATCACTTTCATGGGCGCAGGCAGTACGATCTTCGCCAAGAACGTCCTCGGCGATGCGATGCTGACCGAGTCGCTGCGCGACTCGCATATCGCGCTCTACGACATTGACGCCACGCGGCTCGAGGAGTCGAAGCTCATGCTCGACACCCTCAACGCCAACATCAACGCGGGCCGCGCGAAGATCACCGCGCACCTGGGCGTCGAGAACCGCCGCAAGGCCCTCAAGGGCGCCCACTACGTGATCAACGCCATCCAGGTGGGCGGCTACGAGCCGAGCACCGTCATTGACTTCGAGGTGCCGAAGAAGTACGGCCTGCGGCAGACCATCGCCGACACGCTCGGCATCGGCGGCATCTTCCGCGCGCTCCGCACCATCCCTGTCATGCTCGACTTCGCCCGCGACATGGAAAAGGTCTGCCCCGACGCCTGGATGCTCAACTACACGAACCCCATGGCGATGATCACCGGGGCCGTGCTCCTCGGCACCCCCGTGAAGATCGTCGGTCTCTGCCACTCCGTCCAGGGCTGCGCCGAGGGGCTGCTGCGCCACGTGGGCCTGCGCGACCAGGTCAAGAAGCTCCAGTGGAAGATCGCCGGCATCAACCACCAGGGCTGGCTGCTCGAGATCACCGACGGCGGGGTGGACCTCTACCCCGAGATCAAGCGCCGCGCCGCGAAGATGAATGAGGAGGCCCGCAAGAAGGGCGCCAAGAAGCACTGGGACATGGTGCGCTTCGAGCTCATGCTCAAGTTCGGCTACTACGTCACCGAATCCTCCGAGCACACCGCCGAGTACCAGCCCTACTGGATCAAGAGCACGGCCCCCGAGCTGATCGAGGAGTTCAACATCCCGCTCGACGAGTATCCGCGCCGCTGCATCGCCCAGATCGCCGGCTGGAAGAAGCAGCGCGACGAGATCGTCGCCAACAAGGCCCTCACCCACACCAAGAGCCACGAATACGGCTCGTACATCATGAACGCGATGGAGACCGACGTGCCGATCCGCGTGGGCGGCAACGTGCTCAACACCGGCCTCATCACCAACCTGCCGGCCAAGGCCTGCGTTGAGGTCGCCTGCATGGTGGACCGCAACGGCGTGCAGGGCACCTACGTGGGCGACCTGCCCGAGCAGTGCGCCGCACTCAACCGCACGAACATCAACGTGCAGTTGCTCACCATCGAGGCCGCCCTGACCGGCCGCAAGGACGCCATCTACCACGCCGCCTATCTGGACCCGCACACCAGCGCCGAACTGACCCTCGACCAGATCAAGGCCCTCTGCGACGACCTCATCGAGGCCCACGGCCCCATGCTGCCGCAGTACCACTGAGCGCCGGCCGGGGACAACAAGGGCGCCGACCAAGAATGCCAACGCGCGCAATACCTGTTGGCATCCTTGGTGGGGCAGAGGCATCACGGCGCGTGCGCGAGATAGAGCGTGGCAATGCCGCCCGACAGGCTCCGGCGGCACGCGCCCTGGAACCCCGCGGTACCCAACTCGGCGGGGATGCCCGCGGCGGGGAAGCGATCTACCGACTGGCACAGGAAGCGGTACGGGCTCACCACGCCGCACACGAGCCAGCACATGAGCGCCCCGAAGGTGCGCGTGTAGAGCCAGTAGCCGGCGCGCGACAGGCGGTGGCTCGGCCCCGTGAGCTCGAGCAGCGACACCCGCCCGCCGGGCGCCAGCACCCGCCGCATCTCGGCGAAGGCCCGCGCGCGATCGGCGAAGCTGCGCAGCGCAAACGCACTCGTGATGCCATGAAACACCCCCTCGGCGAAAGGCAAGGCGGCCACGCTGCCCGACACCAGCGTCAGCCGATCCGTCACACCTGCTCGGGCCGCCTTGGCCGCTGCTACGGCGAGCATCTGCCGCGAGGGGTCGAGGCCCGTCACACGACAGCCAGGAGCCCGGCGCAGAACCTCCAGCGCCACATCGCCCGTGCCGCAGCCGATGTCGAGGTAGTGCTCGCCGTCGCGCGGCGCCAGCGCCGCCGCCTCGCGGCGTCGCCAGCCGCGGTCCAGGCCCAGCGACAGCAAGCGGTTGAGCCGATCGTACCGCGGCGCGAGGCCATCGAACATCCGCCGATTCGCGTCGGCGGGCAGCAGCGAATCGCTCATCAAGCGCCTACTCACCCACTTTGAAGATCTCGCCCCTCAGCCACTGCCGCCAGGTGGTTTCATACCACGAATCGTCGTTGGGGAGGGGACGGACGGGGACGGGGGCAACCGCGAAATCGCCGTCGCCGGCGAGGCGGGTTTCGAGGATTTCGCCGCGCAGGGCCATGTTCTCGCTGCGATGAGGCAGTTCGCTGCCGCGCTTGGTCTTGACGGCGAGGTCGCCCTTCTCGTCGAGGATCATGTAGCCGCCGCGGCTGCCGCCGCCCCGCTCGATGAGGGCCTGGATGGTCTGGAGGAAGGCGACGTGGGTGAGGGTGAGGTGGACGTTCTGGATGGCGGCGGGCAGGTCGGCGCGCCCGTCGAGCCGCATGCCGTGGGCCGACACTGCCGCCCAGAGGGCCTTGGCCCCGCTCACGGCGTCGCCGATTCCCGCGGCCGAACGCAGGAACGCGGCGTCGGCGCTCATGCGGTCCTGGATCTCGCCGCGCACCTGGGCGGGCGTGGGGGCCGAGGCGGGCGACTTGAGGAGGCGGCGGATCTCCTTCGCCTCGTCCTTCACTTGGGCCGCGGCGAGCTTGCGGAACTCGGCCAGCGGCATCGGGCCGGCGTGGTAGACGGCCTGGATGCGCTGGGCGGCGCGCAGGCCGCCCACCTGGCCGCTGTTGAGCGCGCTGCCGCCCGGGCGCACGCCGTGCGCGCCGTTCAACTCGCCGATGGGGAACAGGTGGCGGATGTTCGACTCCCACCAGATCGAGCCGCGCAGGCCGCCGTTGTTGTGCTGGGCGCACACGGCGCACTCGAGCGGCTCGCGGAGGTCAATGCCATGCTCGGCGTAGAGCTCGATGCTCTCGGGGTTCATGTGGGCGAGGCGTTCGTAGGGCGTGGCCTGGAGGGCGCCCGAGCGCTCGAGGTAGCGGCGGGCCTCGTCGCCCACGTCGGCCAGCGAGAACTCGCCCATCCCCTCGCCCGGCACGGGGTTCGACAGGAAGTCCATGAACACGCGCCGGCCCGCGGCCACTTCGTTGGCCACCGCGATGTCCACCACCGACGAGCCGAGGTTCTGGAGCCGCGCGGCGTGGAAGGGCCACTGGTAGCCCTTGAGGAAGGTGTTGGCCGCCACCTGGCGTGTCGTCTCGAAGTAGTCGTTGAGGAAGTAGCGGCGGTCGCGCCCGGCGGCGTCGGTCGAGAAGTAGCAGGGGATCACCTGCTGGTAGGTGCCGGAGAGGTTCCAGCGGAACTTCGTGGAGGCGAGGCCGAACTGGCTTTCGGCGAGGTTGTTGGCCACGGCGCCGATCTCGAGGGCGAGGCCGTGGTTGCCGATCTGGCCGTGGGGGTAGACCGAGATGCGGTACATCTCGCCCGGCCCGCCCGTGGCCATGACCACGTTCTCGGCGTTGAGCACGAGGAGGCCGAAGTTCGGGGCGTCCAGCTTGTCCAGCTCCAACGCCACGGCGCCGATCACCCGCTTCTCGGTGCCCTCGCCAGCCGTGAGCAGGCGGATGACTTCGACGCGGTCGAGGACCGGCGTGGCGTTGCGGCGCACCTGGGCGAGGGAGCGGGCGACCATGAATTGTGAGGTCTTGGGGCCGGCGCTCGTCGCCCGCTGGCGCGGGTCGTGGTCGGTCTTGTAGCCCACAAAGGCGCCGTAGGCGTTGAAGGGGAAGGGCACGCCGTTGCGCACGAGGTGGAAGAACTCGGGGGCCGAGCCGAGGCCCTCGATGTAGGCGAGGTCGCCGTGCATCATGCCGCCGGCCGTGAGCGTGCGGGCGAACTCCATCGGGCTGTCGGGCACGTCGCCGAAGACGCCGATCTTGTAGTAGGTTTGCTTATCGGAGCCCGAGTTGTACGACGTGCCGCCGCCGAGCTGGTCGGTGACGACGAGCAGGTCGCTCATGCCCAGCTCGTGCAGGTGTTCGGCGCAATTCAGCCCCGCCGCCCCGCTGCCGATGATCAGCGTCTGCACCGAGAGCACGCGGGCCTTCACGTTGCCGAAGGGCTGTTCGCCATGGTCCAGCATTCGCAGACTCCTGTTGCGTGATGCGTGGTACGTGATGCGTGATACGTGAGAAGAGACAAATGCCGGATGCCTCGGGCGCTCTGCGTCTTCTCACGCGTCACGTTTCACGTATCACGGCCTTAGTACGGCTTTCACCGCCTCGCACTTCTCCACCGCCGCCAGGCCGGCCATCGCCTCGGCCAGCGGGAACGTGTGGGTGACGAGCTGCTCGAAGGGAAACTGGCGCGAGAGCACGAGCTGGACCGCCTGCCACAGGTGATTCGTGTCGCTCACCCACACGCCCTGCAACGCCACATTCTTGCGGGCGATCCAGGCGAAGAGGTCAATGGGGAACCGCTCGCGCGGCTCGGCGATGCCGGGGATGGCATACGTGCCGCCGGGGGCAACCAATGCGATGTTCTCCTCGAGTGCGCGCACCGAGCCGGTGCAATCGAGGACCACGTTCGGCCCGAAGCCGCCGGTGGCGTCGAGGAGATACTGCCTGCGCTGGTCGGCGCTCATCTCGCCGACGTTGATCGTGCCGGCCGCGCCGAAGGCCCGGGCCATGTCGAGGCGGGAGGCGTCGGCCGGCGTGCCCGCCACGTAGACGCGGCTGGCCCCCGCCTTGAGCGCGAAGGCCAGGCAGAACAGGCCGACAGGGCCTGGGCCGACGACGAGCACCACGTCGCCCGGGCGGATGCGCGAGACCTCGATGGCGTGCGCCGCCGTGGCGCCCGAGCACGACGCGGCCACGAGCACCGCGGGGTCCATCGCGTCGTCAATGCGGAGGAAGGGCGCGCCCGCTTTCACGTGCAGATACTCGGCGTAGCAGCCGCGCAGGTGCGGCGGCTCGGCGCACGAGAATGAGATGCCGTAGGTGCGGCGGTGGGGGCATAGCGACGGCTCCTTGCGCACGACGCAGTAGTAGCATCGCCCGCACATCACGCCGCGCTCCCACATCACTGTGTCGCCGGGCCGCAGCACGCGGCCGAGCAGGTCGCGTTTCTCGCCGCCCGTGTCGGCGACGGTGCCGACGGCCTCGTGGCCGAGGATCATCGGCAGCGGCGTACGGGGGTCCTTGCCGCGCCACATGTGCACGTCCGATCCGCACACGCCGGCGGCGGCGATCTTCACCAGCACCTCGCCCTCCGCGAGTGGCTGAACCTCGAACTCGCGATACACGAGCGGCTCGTTGAACCTCTCGAGAACAGCGGCAGCAGCTTTCACAGGCGCGCTCCGGTCCGGTTGGGTGAGAGGCCGTGGGGCCGCGGGGCGCGGCCCGACGACCTGGCTATTCTACTCGAGACGAGGCGGTTTGGGAAACGCGGCCTCGAGCCAGACCATGTCCGAATGCATACGGGTGAGAGCCCGCACTGGGAATGACTGTTGCGTGGAATGCGGCCCAGGCAGCATGTGGCACAGCCGCGCTCGGCTGCGCTTGTGGGCGGGACGTCCCTGTCGCGCGTACCGCGGCGTGGGACACGCCGCCCACAGTGTCCGCCATACGCGGGCGCACCTGTCAGGGCGCGGCGGCCTCGGGGCCGAAGAGGCGCAGGGCCGTCGGCTTCGAGGGCACGTCGCGGAAGGGGCCGGGGAGCCGCGTGTCGGGCGGCCAGACCCGCCCGAAGAAGTCGTGGGTGATCGGGGCGAGGGCCTGACACCAGGGCGCCGGCCCCGTCACGTGCCAGGTGAGGGTGAGCGACTCGCGGTCGAAGCTGGCCACGACGCCGTCGCTGAGGTTGTGGCTCACGTCGGCCTGCTCGCACTTCGTGCTGATCCCCTCCTTGTTGGCAAAGAAGACGTTGTTGACGGCGACGTGGCCGCCGTTGCCGACCGGCTCGCCGTGTACCTTGCGGTCGGTGACTTTGCCGCGGAGCAGGATGGCCGGGCCGGAGCTGCGGCCGATGAAGTTGTGGGCGAAGGTCTGGCCGCGGCTATCGTGCTCGTAGAGGCCGGCGCCCTGGGTGTCCCAGATGACGTTGCGGTCAATGAGGTTGGGCCGCAGCGAGGCCTCGAGGAAGATGCCGCCGTGCACGGTGCGCGAGCCGACCACGAGGTTCTGCGTGCAGCGCGAGTTCACGTTGGCGAAGTCCATCCAGATGCCGCAGCCGTGGTGGGTGTCGAAGATGCGGTTGCGGCGGATGAGGGTGCCGTTGTTGCAGTGGAGCTTGATTGCGCCCGTCTCCCAGTACTGCTCGACGGGGTGGAAGGCGTTGTTGCAGAGGAGGTTCTCCTCGACCAGGCAGTGGGTGGCGGCGAGGCCCTGGATGCCGCACACGCCGCAGTCGGTGACCGCGTTGCGGCGGACGATGTGCCAGGCGGGCTTCGTCTTGGGCTGCGGCAGGCCCCAGAACTGGTCGCCGATGTCAATGCCCACGCCGTTGGCCTGGCGCACCGTGTTATGCTCGATGAGCCAGTGGTGGCCGCGCCAGGTGGAGAGCGCGCCGTACTGCGGGAAGGGGAAGGGGTTGCCCGCGTGCTCGATGGTGAAGCCCTTGGCGTGGATGTAGCCGAGGCCCGTCTCTCCGGGGGCGAAGACGCATTGCTGCGTGGTGATCTCCATCGTGGCCCGGTTGGGGTCGGCGTCGCCGAAGGGGCGGACCAGGATGGCGGGGCCGCCTGTCTCCAACGCGACCCAATAGGTGCCCGCCTCCCTCGCCAGGTCGTCGCGCTCGTTCACCTGGCGCAGGCGGCGGCCATCCTGGAACACGAGGCCGCGGGGCAGCGTGTAGGGCTTCTTGCCGCGCCAGCCGTGAGCCCAGTCCATCGGCTCGAACTGCTCGGGCGTGATGTTGGGGATGAGGAATGGGTTGTAACCGTGCCGGAACCACCTGGCCTCGATCTTCAGCGCCCAGACCCCTCGGAGCGAGCTGAGGGAGGTCCACTTCTCGGTCACCACGCGGGAGCCGCGGATGACCACGTCGGCCCCGGGGGCGGCCTGGTAGCTGATCATCTTGTCGGGCCCGGTGCCGCCGCGGCGCGGCTGCACCCATTCGCGGTAGACCCCCGCCGCCACGATCGCGCGCTCGCCGGGCTCGAGCACCATCGCCGCGCGTTGAATGGTCTTGAACGGCGCCTCCTTTGTGCCCGCGTTCTCGTCCGAACCCGCCGAGCCGTCCACGTAGTACGTCCTTGAGAACTCAAGCACGGGCTGCCAGGTCTTGAACTCCGAGCCGTCGGGCAGGAGCACGGGCGGGTCGAGGCTGACGAGCGCGGGCTGGGGCATGGCAGGCTCCTGTGCGGCGGCAAGCGAGAGCGCGAGGGAGAAGAGCACGATTCCCACGGGCATGCGGCCCCCTCAAGGGGGTTCAGGCAGCGGCCCAGGCGGCGGCGAGGGTGCGTTTGGAGCCGGCGAGGAGGGCCTCGACGGATTCGCCCTGGAGCGGCTTGACCTCGAAGCTGAGGATCGGGCGCCACGTGGTGCTGAGGAAGCCGGCGTCGAGCAGCGCGCGCAGGTAGTCGGCGAGCTGCGGCACGTCGTTCTCGCCGCCGGGCACGCCGAAGCGGGGATGGCTGTCGCCGTAGGCCTCGTGGGCCGCGTCGCGCATCACGCAGTTGCCCATGTGGGCGTGGACGAGGTAGTCGCGCACGGCGCTCACCGCCTGCTGCGGGGTTTCGCCCTGGAGCGGCAGGTGGCTGAGATCGATCATCAGGCCGAACGACGGGAAGTCGCGCCGCACGCGGCGGGCCACCTCGGCGGCCTCGGCGTTGGGGCCGATGAGGCAGTTCTTGCCGAAGGGCACGCGGTCGAAGGTCTCGAGCACGATGGGCGGTCCGCCCCTGTGCGCGGCATAGTCGCACAGCCACTTGAGCGAGTCCACGAGCCGGTCGGTCGCGGCCTTGCGCCCGCCCTCGCCGGGGTCGGGGCCGCTGAGGACGGCGCAGCCGGCCGCGCCCAGCTCGATGGCCTGGTCAATGGCCCGTTGGACGGCCTCGATGGCGGCGGTGCGGTCGGTGTCGCTGGGGGCGTTGAGGTCGAGCCTGCCCCCGAGCAGGATCGGCTGGGCGCCGAAGGCGAGGGTGAGGCGGGCGGTCTGGGCGATGTCGCGCACGCGGCGCCGCGCGGCGGGGTCGTGGATGCGGGTGACCTCGACGGCGTCGAAGGCGGCGTCGGCGGCGAGGCGCTCGAAGGTTTCGGCGATGGGGCCCTCGCCGCTCATCGTCTGGGGCCAGAGCATGAAGTGGATGATGCCGACGCGCGCGTAGGAGGAGAGCGGCTCGTCCATGTCGGCTCCCTGGTGCCGGCGCGGGCGACAAGGTCAGGAGGTGACCTGTTGCCGCATCACGCGCCCGAGGAGGGCCTGGAAGCGCGGGTCGCGGCGGATGCCCTCGAGGTCGGGGTCGCGCTGAAGGTAGGTGCAGTCGTGGTAGCCGAGGCCGATGGCGTGCTCGAGGGTCTCGATGGCCTGGTCCACCCGGCCGACGAGCGAGTAGGAGCAGGCAAGGTTGTAATGGATGATCGGGTCGTTGGGCCGGAGGCGGCAGAGGCGCTCGTCCACCGGCAGGCTCTTCTCGTGGAGGCCGCGCTCGGTGTAGTCGTTGCCGAGCGCCATCAGCACATCCACGGAATCGGGCAATCGCTTGAGGATTCGCTCGTAGAAGGCTATCTCGAAGTCGAGGTCGTCGTGACTCGTGCGCTTGCGCCTCACCGGCGCTTCGCTGTGGTCGGCTTCCGGCATGGTTCGCCTCCAGCGGCCTCGGGTCTCTGCTCTCGGCGATTCTCGACTCATGATAGTGATCCGGCCCGTGGAAGTCAAGCGAGCTTGACTTGCCGGCACGCCTGTGGTACAAACACGGCCAACCACAAGTCCCACGGGTGTCGCCCCATGCCGGATTTCGACCTGACGCTGTTCGTGCTGCGGATTCCCCCGCTGCTCTTCGCCCTGACGATCCACGAGTTCGCCTACGGCTGGTCGGCCTACCTGTGCGGCGACCCCACGGCGAAGCACCTGGGCCGGCTGACGTTCAACCCCCTCGCGCACCTCGACCCGATCGGCGCGCTGTGCCTGCTCTTCGCGCCCTTCGGCTGGGCCAAGCCGGTGCCGGTGAATCCCTACAACTTCCGCCATCCGCGCCGCGACGACATTCTGGTCTCGCTCGCCGGCGTGGCGGCCAACCTGGCGACGGCGGTGGTGGTGGCCCTCCTGCTGCGCGCGTTCCCCGCCGCTCCAGCGTCCGAGATCGGGCGGTACTTCTGGATCATGCTCTTCATCCTGCTCCAGATCAGCGTGGGGCTGGCCCTCTTCAACCTCATCCCGATCCCGCCGCTCGACGGCTCCCACGTGCTGCGCAACCTGCTGCCGCGCGAGCAGGCCATCGCCTACGAGCGCCTCGCGCCCGCGATGTCCGTCGTCTTCCTCGTGCTGATCGTCTCGCGAGCGATTGACCTCGTCCTCCTCCCGCCGCACACGTTCCTCGTCCGTCTCCTGCTTGGCTCCTGAGGCGCGCATGGTGTCGTCCTACGAAGAGGAAAGCTACGGCTACAAGGTGGACCTGGAGGCCTTCAGCGGCCCCCTCGATCTCCTCCTGTACCTGATTCGCCAGGAGGAGGTCGAGATCGCCGACATCCCCATCGCACGCATCACCGACCAGTACCTCCAGCACCTCGAGGTGATGCAGCAGGTCAACGTGAACCTCGCGGGCGAGTTCCTGGTCATGGCCGCCACGCTGATGGAGATCAAGTCGCGCATGCTCCTGCCCCAGCCCGAACGCGAGGGCGACGAGGAGCAGGAGGACCCGCGGGCCGACCTCATCCGCCAACTGATCGAGTACAAGCGTTTCAAGGACGCCGCCCGCGCGCTCGCCGCCCGGGCCGACGAGCAGGCCCTCAAGTTCACCCGCGGCGCCGCCGCCGCGCTCGGCCTGCCCGAGCGCGCCCCCGAGGAGAACCTGCCCATCCTCCTCGGCGAGGTGACCGTGTGGGACCTCGTGGCCGCCTTCAAGGTGATCCTGAGCCAGACGACGCTGGACCCGACCCGCCACATCGTGCTGGACGAGCGCCCGGCCAGCGCCTACTGCAACGACCTGCTCGACGAGCTGCGCTCGCGCCGCCACGCCACGCTGCGCGAGCTGTTCAACCCGGCCGACGGCCGCCTCGGGCTCATCCACGCCTTCATGGCCCTCCTCGAGCTGATCCGCCGCCGCCGCGTGCGCGCCGAGCAAGCCGGCGCCCACGGCGACATCCGCATCGTGCTCCTCGACGACACGCCGCTCAGCGAGACCGAACTCGTGGCGCCCACGCCCCCGCCCCCGGAGCCCGAGGCGCCCGAGGCTACGCCCCCCGAGCCGGCCCCGCCGCCCGCCGCGGCAGCCAGCGACGAGGACGCCGCCGCCGACACCGAGGTCGAGGACATCGCGGTGCCCGAGGTCGCCGCCCTGGGCGACACGGACGGCGAGCCGCCGCCGGCCGCCGGCGAGGAGACGCACGCGGTGGTCGAGGACGCGGTGCCCGTGATCCCGCTTCGGCCCGAGCCCGCGCCACGTGTCAGGAAACGCAAGGCCCGGGCGACGCCCATCGCCCCCGCGGCGGCCCTCGCCCTCAGGCGGCGACATCGGCAGCGCACCCGGTGCCTGCTCGCGCGCTTCGCGCGCCTCCGCCCCCTCGCCTCGACCCGCCGCGTCGCCGGCCCCAGGCGGCGCCGCTAGGAGCCTGTCATCCGCCGGGCTATAATGCAGAGAGCCGGTGTCGCCCGAACGCTCGAGGAAAGGAGTCAGCGATGGCGCGACATATGCGAGTCACCTCCCGCCGCGGCTTCATGGGATCGGTCGCCCTGGCGGCGGGGCCCTACTTCCTCACCTCCAGCGCCCTCGGCGGCGCGCGCCGGCCCGCGCGGACGCCCGAGGAAGCCCCGCGGCCCCCCGCCAGCGACCGCATCACGATGGGCGGCATCGGCATGGGAGGACGCGGCAGCGGCGACCTCACCGGCTTCTCCAACTTCCCCCAGGTGCAGGTGCTCGCCGTCTGCGACGTGGTGAAGTCCAAGCGCGAAAACATGAAGGCGGCCATGGACCGTAAGTACGGAAACACCGACTGCGCGTCCATCAACGACTTCCGCGAGATCACGGGCGACCCGCGCATTGACACCGTGATGATCGGCACGCCCGACCACTGGCACGCGATCATCGCTTGCGAGGCGATGAAGAACGGCAAGGACGTCTTCTGCGAGAAGCCCGAGACGCTGACGATCCGCGAGGGGCGGAAGATGGTGGAGACGGCGCGCCGCTTCGGCCGCGTCTTCTCCGGCGGCAGCCAGCGCGTGCTGGGCGACTATGGGGCGCTCGCGCGCTACATCCGCAGCGGCGCCATCGGCGAGGTCAAGGAGGCCTTCGTCGGCGTCGGCGGCCCCTCGCGCGATTGCGATCTGCCGCCCGAACCCGTGCCGCCCGGCCTCGACTGGGACCTCTGGCTCGGCCCCGCGCCCTGGGCGCCTTACAACAAGGGCCGCCTCGGCTTCCGCGCCTGGAAGGACTACTCGGGCGGCGGCATGACCGACTGGGGCGCGCACAAGTTCGGCGCCGTGGTGTTCGCCATGGACCTCCAGGAGACCGGCCCCGTCGAGATCCTCCCGCCCGACGGCAAGGACGTGAAGCTGCTCACCTACGTCTACGCCAACGGCTTCCGCATGTACCACGGCGGCGCGCCCGACATCACCTACAAAGGCACCGCGGGCGAGGCCTCGCGCGGCAGGATGGGCCAGCCCCTCCGCCCCGTCGAAATGCTCGGCTACAAGGGCAACGGCGGCCTGGCCGGCGACTTCCTCCACTGCGTCGTCACCCGCGAGCGGCCCTTCCGCGACGTGGAGTTCTGCCACCGCGCTGTCACCGTCTGCCACCTCGGCAACCTCGCCTACTGGCTCGGCCGCCCGCTCAAGTGGGACCCCGTGAAGGAGGACTTCATCGGCGACCCCGACGCCAGCCGCTGGGTGGACCGCCCGAAGCGCGAGCCCTGGACGCTGTGAAGGCAGGCGGTGTTAGGTGTTCGGGGATAGGTGTTGGGGTACAAGAGACCGGCAAGAGTGGCAGGCCTGGCTCCCAACCTGCCCCCACCCCCTAACACCTGACACCCAGCACCGCCTCCGGTGTTCCCTCCGCTCAGGAGAATGCCATGGCCTACCGTGAGATCCGAAGCACCCGCGACATGTGGGAGAACAACCTCCCCCGCTTCCCCCGCAAGACGGCCATCGTGGAGGGCGACGTGGCGCTCTCGTTCGCCGAGGCCAACGACAAGATCGAGCGCCTCCGCACGGCATTCGTCAATCGCCTCGGGATCAAGCAGCACGAGAACGTGGCCGTCCTCCTGCCCAACTGCCTCGACTACTTTCTCGTCTACTGGGCGCTCGTCAAGCTCGGTGCCGTGGTCGTGCCCGTCAACACCCGCCTGCGCGCCGAGGAGATGCACCACATCCTCCGCACCACCGACGGCTCGACCCTCCTCGCCCACAAGACCCTCTGGAAGACCGCCCAGGCCGCCTTGCCCGATTGCCCGAACATCCGCCACATCGTCAGCGTCGGCTTCGAGGAGGACGGGCTGATCCCCTACGACGAACTCCTCGCCACCGAGCCCCAGCCCTACACCCCGCCCGACATCCAGCCCGACGACCTGGCCATCATCATGCACACCTCCGGCACCACGGGCCAGCCCAAGGGCGCCGTGATGCACCACGCCGACCTCCTGTTCAACGTCCGCATGTCCCTCCTCGCCCACGGCTGGCGCCACGAGGACGTCCACCTGCTCGTGGTGCCCATGTTCCACGCCACCGCGCTCTACTCGATGCTCCCCGCCTCGGCCTACCTCGGCTCCACCATCGTCGTCGCCCCGCGGCCGCACGTGCCCGAGCTCGTCGCTCTCATCGAGCGCCACCGCTGCACCACCTTCTTCGGCGTGCCCACGCTCTTCTACTGGCTCGCCACCGCCCGCGGCCTGGAGAAGCACGACCTCGCGTCCCTCCGCCTCATCGCCTACGCCGGCTCCATGATGCCTCCCCAGACCATCTACAAGCTCCGCGAGCGCTTCCCCGGCGTCGCCCTCCACAACTTCTTCGGCCTCACCGAGACCATCTCGGCCACCCACGTGCTGCCCAACTGCGATGCCACGACCCACGCCGACTCCATCGGCAAACTGCTGCCCGAGGTCCACCAGCTCATCGTGGGCGACGACCTCCAGCCCGTGCCCCCCGGCACCGTGGGCCAGCTCTGCTTCCACCGCTCGAACATCGTGCGCGGCTACTGGAAGCGCCCCGGCCTCATCGAGCAGGCCTGCTTCACCCACGAGGGCGAGGAGTACTTCAACACCGGCGACCTCGCGATGGCCGACCCCGACGGCTACGTCTACCTCCGCGGCCGCAAGAAGGAGATGATCATCGTCGGCGGCGAAAACGTCTACGCCATGGAGATCGAGAACACCATCCTCACCCACGAGGCCGTGATGGAGGCCGCCGTCGTCGGCGTCGAGGCCACCGGCGCCAGCGCCTACCTCGGCGAACTCGTCAAGGCCGTCGTCGTGCCCCGCGAGGGCCACAAGGTCACCGAGCTCGACATCAAGCGCCACTGCGCCGAGCGCCTCGCCAGCTACAAGGTGCCCAGCATCGTCGAGTTCCGCGACGCGCTCCCGCGCAACCCCGGCGGCAAGGTGCTCAAGCGCGAACTCAAGTAGCCGCCTGCGCGCGCACCGCCACCCGGCGCACACGGCCCCCTCCCCCGTCCCTCAACGCACCTTGTACGCAATCGTCATCCCGTCGCGCTTGGCGTCCGACGCACGCACCGTCACGCTCTCGTAGTCCGGGCTGTTCGCCAGGTAATCCAGGAAGTCCCTCATCGCGCCGGCCGACTGGATCGTGTTGTCCGCCACGATCACCGCGCCCGCCTTGAGTTTCGCCTCCACGGCCTTCAGGTACTTGAAGTAATCGCTCTTCGCGGCGTCAATGAACAGGAAATCAATGGGCCCCTCGAGCGTGGTCAGCACCTTCAGCGCATCGCCCGTCACACACGTCACGCTCTTCTCGAGGCCCATCTTGCGGATGTTCTCGCGGCACTGCTCCGCCGTCGCGGGGTCAATCTCGATGGTCGTGAGATGCCCGCCCGTGCGCTCGAAGCCGATTCCCATGTGGCAGGCGCCGAACCCGATGTACGAGCCCACCTCCACCCCGCGTTGCGCGTGCCGCGCCTCCACCAGGATGCGCAGCAGCGTCGCGTCCTCGGGCGTCGTGCTGAGCGCGCTCTTCGGCATCCCTGCGAGAAACTCGCGGCGGAACGCCTCGCTCGGCCGCTCCCCCTCCCCTGCCCCGGCGGCGCCCGCCGCCAACGCCGCCAGCGCACACGCCACCGCCCTGCCCCACGACCCCCGTTGCACCATGCCGCGCTCCTTTCTCAAGAGTCCGCCCGCGGGTCACGATCTCACCGCACCTTGGGCCAGTCAATGTCCAGACCGCCGATCTGCGCGGTCAGCACGATGGCCGTCATGCCGCTCGACTCGCGGCCGCCCACGCCGAACAGCGCCAGGGTCATCTCGCTGTCCGCCGTGTTCAGCCCGCCGATCACCAGCGACTGCCCGTCGCGCACCGTCACGCGCGTCGCGAGCTGCGTCACATCCACCACGCTCCCGCGCCGCGTGCTGAAGCGCGGCCAGAGCTCGATCGCAATCTGCCCGCCGCCCAGAATCGTCGGCCGCACCACGAGCTGGCGGCCCACGAACTCCCGCTCCGCAATCAGCAGATACCCGCGCGGCGTCCAGTAGCCCAGGCGCGTCAGCCAGATGTCGCTCCCCATCGCCAGCGCGCCTTCCGTCCCGCTCCTCACCACGATGAACATCTGGTCGCGGCTGCCGGACCGCGTGCGACTCACCGAGCCGCCGAGGCGCCCGGCAAACGAGCCCGACACAACCCGCACATTGAGCCCGCCGCGCGCCGCCCCCGGGTCCCCACCCGAGATCACTCGCTCGCCGCTGCGCGCACGGAAGCTCCCGCTCAGGTCCATCGCCGACGCCGTGCCCGCGTCCAGCTTCTCCACCACGATCGCCACGTTGTCCGGCGACCGCCCGAGGACATCGCCCTCCTTCGGCACGCCCCAGAGCCCCTCGTCCCTCCGCGGCGTGGCGCCGAACGGCAACTTCCCTTCCGCCTGGGTCCCCTGCGCCCCCTGCGGCGCCGCGGCAACCCTTGGCGACCCGCTAAAGGGCGGACCGCTCCCGCGCCCCTGGTAGACGCTCGGATCCAGCCAGGCGCATCCACTGGTCCAAACGGCCACGCCCAGCACCGCACCGAATAACGCTCTTCCTGCAATCATGGCCATTCCCCCTGCCCGGCCGCTTGCCTCCCTCCTCATGATACTCCGATCGCGGCGCCGGAACACTCACTTCTTCGCCAATTCCGCAAGCACCATCGCATCCGTCAGCTTCTCGCCCGTCCCTCGCCACACCACGGCACCATCGCGGCCGATCAGCACCACCGTCGGCACCGCAACGATCTTGTACGCGTCGAATGTCACCCCCGACCCTCCCTTCATCTCATCTATAGCCAGCGGATACCCCACCGGAGTCCCCTTCACGTACTCCTCGAGATCGTTCTTCTCATCCTCCGTCACCCCAATCACCACCAGGCCCTCCGCCTTATGCCTCCGATACAGCTCATCGAGATGCGGCATCAGCTTCCGGCACGGCCCACACATCGTGTTCCAGAAGTCCAACAACACCACCTTCCCCTTGAGACCCTCCAGAGTCAAAGGCTCCGTCCCGTACCACTGCGCAATCCGCAGCGCCGGCGGCCCCACGGCCTTCGGCTTCGTCGCCGCCCCCTCACTCGGTCGCGCCTTCGGCCCCTCCCCCCTCTCACAGGCAGCGGCACCCACCAGGCACACCGCCATGACCCATGACCCCGTCCTCATCTGCGCTCTCCTACATCGTCCACCCGCCCCCGGCCGCCAGCCACACCGCGCGCACACCCGTCTGATTCTACAGCCGTCATACACTTAGCGCAACGCCCTCTCGTCCTTACGCTCTGCTCCCTCTTTTCGTCCCTACGCCCTGCGTGGGGCGAGCCTCTTGGCCGTTCAGAGGCCCCTCGCCTTCGCGGAACAAAGGGCGACGGGTCGGGAACCTCCCGCGGCTTGCGAACCTGCGGGAGGTTGGGGCTGCCTGCGCGACCGTCCGCATCATCGCCCGCCGCTCCACTAACAAAAGCTGCGGCGCAGTCATCACCCCGCGTTCCCACGGACCGAGGTACCCCCAAGCCCCAAGCATCTTGCATAGCGCACCTGACCCGGCATCTCCCAGCCAAGCCACCCACCCGAGGATGCCACAGTCCCGCACGAGCCAAGCATACCGCTGTCCCTTACTACACGATGCTCCCTCGACGCCCAAGAGTGGCTTTCCGCTTTACTAACCCTTGCACTTTCCGATGTTGCTTCACTCGTCTCACCATAGCCATCTTGCTACGCTATGCTCTCGCTTCACACCTCTTTACTCAATTCGTGTTCCTTCTCCACCCACCTTCGCACCAAGACCCTATTTCGATCCGCCCACCCAACGCGGTTCCACGAGATTTCATCGCACCAGAGGTTCTACACCACACTACCGGCGTTCATGCATCACCCACCATGCCCCCCCATCAGCCCAGGAACTGCTCCCTAGCCCCAGACTACCTCTGTACCCAACCTGCCCCCTGTGCCGCCACCTCGCTTTCTGCCACACCCGTAACCTACTCGCCGGGAACTATCATGACTCGGCACCTCTACGGAACTAGCCACTCGTCGCCCCCACCCCTCTCTAAGTCGCGGTCGCCTCCTCCGGACGGCCCGCCCTCGGCAGCAGGCGCTCCAGGAGGCGCTGGAAGTCATCCTTCGTGAAGAAGTCCACGACGATTCGTCCCCCCTCGTCGTGCTTGTGGGGCAGGATGGTGACACGGGTGGCCAATGCTTCGCGGAGTTTGCCCTCGAGGTCCGTGATGTAGGCAGGCTTGGGCTCGGTTGTAGATTGGTGCGAGCGTGCCCGCTTGAGTCGGTCATTCACGATCTGCTCAGTCTGGCGCACGGAGAGGTCGTCGCGCTGGATGCGCGCGGCGAGGCGCACTTGCTCGGCTCTGTCGGGCAGGGCTAGAAGGGCGCGCGCATGCCCCATGGACAATGTTCCACGTGAAACAGCGTCCTGGATGTCGGTTGGTAAGTCCAATAGTCGCAAGATGTTAGCCACCGAGGAGCGTTTCTTGCCGAGGCGCGCGGCAGCCTCCTCCTGCGTCAGGCTGAAGCGTTCGATGAGGTTCTTGTACGCCCTGGCCTGCTCCATGGGGTTGAGGTCCTGGCGCTGGATGTTCTCGATGAGCGCCAGCTCGAGGCTCTCGTTCTCGCTCGCTGGCCGCACGATGGCTGGGATGGTGGCCAGGCCCGCCAGTTGCGCGGCGCGCCAACGGCGCTCGCCCGCAATGAGCTCGTAGCCGTCCTCCAGTGCGCGCACGATGATCGGTTGGATCACTCCGTTGCGTGTGACCGACTCGACGAGCTCGCCGAGGGAGTCCTGGTCGAATTCGTGCCGCGGCTGGTTGGGGTTGGGTCTGACCTTGGCGACAGGGATTTCGAGGGTCTGCTGAGGTTCGGGCTGGAGTTCCTCGGCGTTGCCGAGGAGGGCGCCTAGGCCGCGGCCCAAATGGCTACTCTTCATCGGAGAGAATCTCCTTTGCCAGTGCGACGTAGCTCCAGGCTCCGATCGAGCGTGGAGCGTAGTAAATGATCGGCTTGCCGTGCGAGGGCGCTTCACTGAGCAGCGTGTCCCGAGGGATCGAGGTCTCGTAGACATGTTGTCCACAGTGGTAGCGCACCTCGTTGGCGACTTCATCGGCGTACGGGAGGCCGGGCTGGTACATGGTGAAGAGGATGCCCTCGAGACGCAGCTTGGGGTTGTAGTGGTCGCGCACATGCTGGAAGAGCTCGAGCATCTGCGCCAGCCCCTCCATGGCGTAGTACTCGCACTGGATGGGGATTAGGAGGCCGTCGGCGGCCGCCAGGGCGTTGGTGGGCAAGAGGCCTAGCGACGGCGGGCAGTCGACGAAAACATAGTCGTAATCAGAACTTATGGCTGCGACTGCTTTGCGGAAGCGGGTGACCCGGTCGGGGTGATGGGCCAGCTCGGTCTCGGCGCCGCCGAGGAGGCGGCTGGCGGGACAGAGCGAGAGGTTGGGGACGTCCGTGGCTTTGACAGCCGCGGGTGTCTTGTCGGGCGCGAAGAGGACATCGTGGGCGCCGCCGTTGCGTGCCCGCAGATGCCCCAGCCCGCTGGTGGCATTCCCCTGGGGGTCTATATCTACAAGGAGGGTCCTCGCTCCCGAGAGTGCGACACAGGCGGCGAGGTTCATGGCGGTAGTGGTCTTGCCCACGCCGCCCTTCTGATTTGCGATTGCGACGACCTTCATCGTGAGGGGTCCCGCCTGGAGCCGCGTCGCGCAGTCTCACGCGGCCTCGAGTCGTGGCATGTGGATCGGGGAGACGCCGCCGGAACGGGGAGGGATATCATGCACAGGGGTCCAGCGCCAGACGCTTGGCTTGGCCGCAGGCGCGACACTGGCGGGGCGGCCGGCAGGCGTCGTGTTCCACGTGAAACATTATAGCGCTTCACCATGAGAGTGCAAGAGGAAAATCGCGAGAGTTGACTTGAATGGCGGGTAGTTGTAGCCGCCGAGATCCCCGGAACAGGGTGCCCCCTGCCAGGCAGCCGCGAGCGTCCCGCTTGCGGTTACCCTTGGCCGTTCGACAAGCTGGACGCTTGTCGCTGCGGGGAGTCGCAACGGAGACGGCCTACAGAGATAGTCCACGCCCGAGAATGCCGTCCTTGGGGGGGAGACTGCGCCTGGAATCGGCCAGCGAGCCCCCCCTCCCGAACGTTCCAATGCGTTCGGGAGGGTGCGCCCCCCAGCGCCCGCCCCTCCCGTTACCCTCCCGAGGGTATTGGAACCTTCGGGAGGGTGGTCTCTGGAGCATGCTGCTTCCACTGGCCGCAGGCGACGCGGGTTCTGAGGGAGCGCCTAGTGCCTCGGGGGTGGGCGGGCTTGCCTCGGTTGGCCTAGTGCGGGGTGCAGACGTTCCTGCTCCTTGCGGCCCTGGCGGTTCGTGGGGAAGGCCCTGGCGAGTGCCCGCGAGCGGCCTGCTCATACTTGCTCAACCCTGAGAGGGGGCAGGTGAGCAAGTATGGGCAGATGGCCGAGGATTGACGATTCTCGCGGTTCCGGCCATTCGCGCTCAATTCCGGGATGAGCAAGTATGGGAGGGGGCATGCCCGGGGATCGTAAGTCATTGCGGGACGTTGGGCCCCCTTTGGCCCCGCAGCGCAGCCCACGGGGGTCTCCGCACAGACCCTAGCTCGTGAAGGGAAGCCGCTCGCGGGTGACGGGATGGAGTGGCGGCAGGCCGGCAAGGTAGCGTTCGAGTTCCTGGATGCACAGCTCGCCCATGCGTCGGCAGTCGGCGCCCGTGGCGCCGGCGAGGTGGGGGGTGAGGATGACGTTGGGGAGGGAGTAGAGCGGGCTGCCCTCGGCGGGCGGCTCGGGGTCGGTGACATCGAGGCAGGCGAGGAGGCGGCCCGTGCGGAGCTCGGCGACGAGGGCCTCTTCATCCACGAGTGCGCCGCGCGCGGTGTTGATGAAGACCGCGCCGTCCCTCATGCACCGCAGTTGCGTGGCGCCAATCATGTGTCGGAGGTGGGGGAGGTTTGGGGCGTGGAGGGAGACCACGTCGCTGCGGGCGATGAGGTCGTCGAGTTCGGTCTTCTCAACGCCGAGGGTGCGGGCCTCGTCGAGGGTGAGGAACGGGTCTGCGACGAGGATCGGGCAAGTGTAGCTTTTCAGAAGACGGATTGTTTCGCGCCCCGTGGCGCTGGCACCGATGATGCCGACCACGGCGCGATGGGTGCCACGGGAGGGGCCGAGGTCGGCTCGGCGCCAGGCACGGCGGCCTTCGCGGCGCAGCGCGGCCAGGTGGGCCCAGGCGTTCTTGAGCGAGAGGGTGATGAGTGCGACGGTGAACTCGGCCACGGCGGTGGCGTTGGCGAGGGCCGCGGTGGTGACGGTGATGCCGCGGTCGTAGACGGCTTCGGTGACGAAGCCTTTGACGGAGCTGGCGCCGTAGAGGATGACGCGGAGGTCGGGCGCGGCGTCGAGGATGTCGGGGGTCATCCTGGGCATGCCCCAGGTGGAGAGGACGATTTCGACGCCGCGGAGTGCGGCCTTGACGGTGGCGGGGTCGTTGTGGGGGAGGGCGGTTGCTGCGACATCGCAGAGGGCTTGCGCCCGAGCGATGAGCTCGGGGCCGAAGACCAGCTCGACGTTGGCGGCAGGCGCCAGGAAGGTGGCCTTCTTGCGGGGCATGCGCGCTCCTCACTACTTCGGCGCGGGCTGAGGGCGTTCGGTCCAGCCGGAGGGCAGCTTCGGGTCGTAGTCGGGGTTGCGCGCGGGCATCTGTGCGCCGACGGCGCGCCGCCAGTCGTCGAGTTTCTTGCGCAGCTCGGCGGCCTTCTCGGGCAGCTTGGGGGCGAGGTTGGAGGCTTCGCCCAAGTCGTCCTTGAGGTTATAGAGTTCGAGCGCGCCGTCGTCGTAGAACTCGATGAGCTTCCAGTCGCCCTGGCGCACGGCGCCGCCGGGCCGGCCGCCCTGGTTGCTGTAGTGGGGGTAGTGCCAGTAGAGGGCGTCGCGCTGGAGGCCGCCGGCCTGCTTGAGGAGCGGCACGAGGCTCTCGCCGTCCACCACGTGCTTGGGGTCGGCGGGGACGCCTGCGAGTTCGAGGAAGGTGGGGTAGAAGTCCTGGGAGCAGACGGGGATGGAGCAGGTGGAGCCTGGCTGGATGACGCCTGGCCATCGGATGATGAGGGGTTCGCGGATTCCGCCCTCGTAGAGGTGGCCTTTGCCGGCCCGCAGCGGGGCGTTGGAGGTGGCGGGGGTGTTGGGGCCTTCCTTGACGGAGAGGCCGCCGTTGTCGGAGGTGAAGACGAGGACCGTGTGGCCGGCAATGCCCAGTTCGTCCAGCTTGGCCATCACGCGGCCGACGCTGGCGTCCACGCACTCGACCATGCCGGCGTAGAGGGGGTTGTTCTGCGGGGCGTCGGGCTTGGCGCGCGCGGTGTACTTGGCCACCAGGTCTTCGGTGGCCTCAAGGGGGATGTGGACGGATTGGTGGCAGAGGTAGAGGAAGAAGGGCTTGTCCTTGCTGGCCTCGATGAACTTGAGGGCTTCGTCGGTGATGGCGGAAGCCTGCTTGTCGGTGCGGTTGGGCATCTTGGTGGGGCAGACCTGGAAGCCCTGCTGGTCGGGGGTGGAGAGTTTGCCCTCGTTGAGGTGCCACTTGCCGACGTGGCAGGTGGCGTAGCCGGCGGCCTGGAGGGCCTCGGCGAGCGTGACCTCTTCGAGGGGGAGGTGGAGCTGCCAGTTGACGGGCAGGATGGGGGGGTTCTTGGGCCAGCGTTTCCCGACGAGGAAGTTGGTGAGGTGGAGGCGCGCGGGGTACTTGCCCGTCATCACGCTCGCGCGGGTGGGCGAGCAGACGGGGCAGGCGGCATAGCCGTCGGTGAAGCGCATGCCCTGGGTGGCCAGGCGGTCAATGTTGGGGGTCTCGTGGAAGGTGCTGCCGTAGCAGCCCACGTCGGCCCAGCCCATGTCGTCAATGAGGATGAAGACGAAGTTGGGCCTGGGCTTCGGCGGGGCGCCGGCCAGGCGCCGCGCGCAGCCGAGCGCGCTCAGGGAGGCAATGGCGGCCTGGTGGAGGAAGGAGCGGCGATTCATGGCGGACCCCTTGAACTGATCGGACCGATGGGGCGACCGGTGCGCCGGCGTCAGGCGGTTCCGCAGGGTCGGCGGTTCTTGCCGGTCATGCCGCGGGTGGCGTCGCCGAGGTCCTCGCGGCAGCGCTGGGCCAGGTCCTCGAGGCGCTGGACGACGTCGGGGTTGGCGGCGGCGACGTTGTTCTTTTCGCCGATGTCGGCGTCGAGATCGTAGAGTTCGGCGGGGCGCTCGTGTGCGGCCTTGGCCTTGGTGGCGGCGACGTTGCGGGCGAGGTGGAGCTTCCACTTGCCGCTGCGGACCGCCTGGAGCGCGTAGCCGCTGTAGTAGAAGAACGCCTCGGTGGGGCTCTTGGCGCCGGGCGCGCCCAGCATCAGGGGCGAGATGTCCTTGCCGTCAATGAGGCGGTCGGTGGGGGCCTCGGTGCCGGCGAGCCGGGCGAAGGTGGGCAGGATGTCGAGGGTGGAGGCGAACTCGGCGCAGGTTCGCCCCGCGGGGATGCGGCCGGGCCACCAGAGGACGCACGGCACGCGCATGCCGCCCTCGTAGGTGGTGCCCTTGCCGTCGCGCAGCGGGAGGGCCGAGCCGCCGTGCTCTCCCATGATGAGCCACGGGCCGTTGTCGGAGGTGTAGAGGACGCAGGTGTTCTCGGCGAGGCCGAGGGTGCGCACGGTGTCGAGGATCTGGCCCGTGCTCCAGTCGATCTCCTCGATGACGTCGCCGTAGAGGCCGCGCCTGGACTTGCCTTTGTGCCGGTCGGAGACGAAGAGCGGGATGTGCGGCATCGAGTGCGGGAGGTAGAGGAAGAAGGGCTTGTCCCTGTTCGCCGTGATGAACCGGATCGCTTCTTCGGTGTAGCGCGTGGTGAGCTGCGACTGGTCTACGGGGTACTCGATGAGCTTGCTGTCGCGGAAGAGGGGCACGGTGTGCTTGAGCGGCTTGTCCGTGCGCATCTTTTCCAGGGTCATGCCGTCGCGCCAGGCCACATTGTCGGCCACCTCCATGGTCGGGTCCACGGCCATGTCGTTGCTGTAGGGGACGCCGAAATAGGCGTCGAAGCCGTGGCGGGTGGGGAGGAAGGGGGGCAGGTGGCCGAGGTGCCACTTGCCGATGCAGGCGGTGGCGTAGCCGCGGGCCTTGAGGAGTTCGGGGAGGGTGACCTCGCTGTCGGCGAAGCCGATCTTCGAGCTGGGGAAGACCACGGCGGGCAGGGAGACGCGTTGGGGGTAGCAGCCGGTGAGGAGCGCGGCGCGCGAGGGCGTGCACACGGGCGCGGCGACGTGGAAGTCGGTGAACCGCGTGCCCTCGGCGGCCATTCGGTCAATGCAGGGGGTCTGGATGTCGGGCGAGCCGAAGCAGCCGAGGTCCTGGTAGCCCTGGTCGTCGGTGAAGATGAGGATGAAGTTCGGCGGGCGCGGCGCGGCGGGCGCCTCGGCGCCGTGCGCGGCCTGTGCGGCGGCGGCGGCCGCCGCCCCGGCCACGCCCAGGAACTCGCGGCGGTTCAGTCTCGATGCCATCGCTCGGCCTCCTCGTCACTTGCCCAGTGGGGGGAGAAGCGAGAGTCTGCCCGTGACGTACTCGTTGTAGCGCTCGGCGATCTTCGCCTCCTTCGCGTCGCCGTTGTGGACGAGGACGCCGACGCGCATGGCCAGCGATTCGCCTTTCTTCAGCGTGAACGGCTTGCCATTCTTCGGGTCGGCGCGGCGCGGGCCGAAGGTGCCGTAGTCGCGCGTGAGCCAGGTGTGCGGGTGCTCGTTTTCGGCGTGGGAGAAGAAGGCCAGGCCCTCGGTCTTGCCGTCGAGCGTGTTCGTGTAGTCGCACCACTTGGCGGGCTTGCCGTGGGTGCCGGCCTGTTTGAGGCCGCCCTCGGAGTTGAGCAGCGTGCCGCCCCTCTCGACGGAGAACTGCGGGTGGATGCGGATGTAGGGCCAGGCGTAGTGGGCGGCGTCGCTGCGGAAATGCACGTCGCCCCACTCGGCCGTGACGGTGAAGCGAATGTCGAGGAACCACTCGCCGTTGCCGAGCGCGAGGAAGCGGGCGTCGCGGGCCTCCTTGAGCACGGGCTTGTCGGGGGCAAGCTCCCAGAGCAGCTCCATGCCGAGCGCCGCGGAGTCGCCCTCGGCCTTCTCGGCGGCGAACCTCGCGTGGCGGATGCAGGGGCCCTTGCCGTCCTTGAAGCTGTAGAAGGCATTGTAGAAGCTGGCCGGCGCCTTCTCGCCCTCGAGCAGCACGGTGTCGGCGAACCAGAAGCTGCGGTGGTGGGGATACGGGTCCGTTTGCTTGATCGTCAGTTCCTTGCCCGAGGGGCTGTTGACCGGATGGAAGTAGGGCAGGAAGCTCTCGGGCTCGAAGTGGTAGACGAGCGCGGCCTTGCCGTCGGCCAGGATGGCGAGCTGGTGTTGCGCGTCGTCGCGCTTCAGCTCGACCTGCGCGGCGGCGGCCAGCGCGGCCACAGCCATCAGCACGGCCACGGTGCTTCCCGTCAACTGACGCATGGGGCTTTCCCTTTCCGGCAGGATCGCAGGCGCACCGACGCTCGGGGGCTTTCCTGCGCGGGCCAGCGGCCGGGCGGCCTCGCTCAGGCCTGAAGCTGCTTCCTCAGCCAGGCGATGCTGGCCTTGAGGTTGGCGTCGGTGCCGCTGCACTCGATCGAGAGCACGCCGCTCCACTTGGCCTTCTTGAGAAGCTTGATGCACTCGCGGATGTTCTTCGCGTTCACGCCCTTGCCGATGGGCGATTCGCTCATCGCGATGCCGGTCTCCTCGCCCCGCGCGGCCGCGGCGAGCGCCGGGCTCACGTCCTTGATGTGCATGTAGCTCAGCTTCGGCAGGAAGCGCCGCAGGAAGTCCACCGGGTTGCCGCCCGAGATGAAGGTGTTGCCGGTGTCGAGGTTGAACCGCAGGTACGGCGTGTCGAAGAAGTTGAGCATGCGGTCGAGGATGTCGGGGTTGGTGGTGTAGGGGCCGTGGGTTTCGATATTCACGATGACCTGGAAGTCCTCGGCCCACTCGAGAATCTGGCGGTAGTTTTCCTTCGTGATGGCCAGCACCTCGTCGTCGGTGTAGCCGGCGGGCTTGAACTGGCCGTCCGTGGTGTCCACCCGCGGGCAGCCGATCAGGTGGGCGAACTCGATGGCGCGCTGGGCGTAGCGGACGGCGAACGTGGAGCCGAGCGGTCCGGTGATGGGATAGGCGGCGTCAATCTGCGAGGGCCGGAGGCCCATCGAGTCGAGGTAGCGGCGCAGCTTGATCGGGTTGGTGTCGAGCGACACGGCGGGGCTGTAGCCCAGGCCCTCGATGAAGTCCTGCCCGTCCACCACGCCGAACTCGATGTGTTTGAGGCCGAACTTCTTGGCGGCCTCGCAGGCCTGCTTGAACGAGCCGCTGAGGCAGCGCCAGTTGTCGGTGTGCATGCTCAGTTCGATCATCGCCACTCTCCTCGCCACAGAGGTGTCGGGCCAACGCCACTCGCGCCGAGCAGCCTATCATGAGGCCGCGGCGCGATCAAGCCCAGGGCCTCTTGCACGGAAGCGGCGCGGCGCGTACAGTGATGCGAACACGAAGGCCCCGTGGCGGCACGGGGCCGCTGGCAGAGCGCGGAATGCCGAATGACGAAGTGGAAGGGTGGGCGCGCCTGGCTCTCCTGGGCTTCCATTCGACATTCGACATTCGGTGTTCGGTGTTCCACATTCGTTCCGCCACACGAGTGTGCGCCCGCAGGGCTCGGGCGACAGGAGAGGACTATGGGATCAGACCGCTTCACATGGCCCAAGGGCCGTCGCGCGGCGGTGAGCCTGAGCTTCGACGACGCGCGGCTGAGCCAGGTTGACCGCGGCATGGCCCTCTTCGACGCGCACGGCGTGCGGGCCACCTTCTACGTCTCGCCCGGCGGCGTGACGGCGCGCCTGGACGGCTGGAAGCGCGCGGTCGCCGCCGGCCACGAGATCGGCAACCACACGGTCCACCACCCGTGCAGCGGCAACTTCGCCTGGTCGCGCCAGAAGGCGCTCGAGGACTACTCGCTCGAGCGGATGGAGCGCGAGCTGCTCGACGCCAACCGATTCGTCGCCGAGACGCTGGGCGTCACGCCCGTCACGTTCGCCTACCCGTGCGGGCAGGCCTATGTGGGCCGCGGGCGCGATACGGCGAGCTACGTGCCGCTCGTCGCCCAGCATTTCCTCGTGGGGCGCAGCGCGGGCAACGAGATTCACAACGACCCCGCCTTCTGCGATCTCGCGCAGGCCGCCAGCCTGGGCTCCGACGGCAAGAGCTTCGAGCAACTGCGGGCGATGGTGGACCGCGCCGTGGCCGACGGCGGCTGGCTGATCCTGTGCGGCCACGAGATCGGCGACAGCGGGTTCCAGGTCACTCTCGCCTCGGCGGTTGACGCCCTGTGCCGCTACTGCAAAGACCCGGCGAACGGGGTGTGGATTGACACCGTCGCTGCGATCGGCGCGCATGTCGAGAAACACAGGTAAGGCGTGCAAACCTGCACGCGCAACCCCTGGAGGACGAAGCCATGCTGCGAGTCGGCCAGAAGGAAGTGGACGCGATCGCGAAGGTGCTCCTCAGCGGCAAGGTGTTCCGCTACAACATCGGCGGCGAGTGCGCGCGCTTCGAGCAGCGCTACGCCAGGTTCCTCGGCGTCCAGCACGTCTGGATGACCTCCAGCGGCACCACGGCCCTCACCGCCGCCCTGGGCGCGCTCGGCCTCGGGCCCGGCGACGAGGTGCTCGTGCCCGCCTGCACCTACATGGCCACCGCGGTCTCCGTCGTCGCCGTCGGCGCCATCCCCGTGATCGTGGACATTGACGACTCGATCACGATCTCGCCCGATGCGATTGACGAGGCCGTCGGGCCGCGCACCCGCGCCGTCATCCCCGTCCACATGTGGGGCCTGTGCTGCGATATGGACGCGATCCGGGCGGTCGCCCGCAAGCACGAGCTGCTGGTCGTCGAGGACTGCTGCCAGGGCGTGGGCGGGGCCTACCGGGGCCGCATGCTCGGCTCGTTCGGCCAGGCCGCCGCCTTCAGCTTCAACTACTACAAGAACATGACCTGCGGCGAAGGCGGCGCCGTGGCGACCAGCGACCCCAACGCCTCGGAGCGCGCCCGCTGCATGATTGACTGCTGCAACTTCTACTGGACCGGGCGCAAAGAGGGCGTGGTGCCTTTCCTCTCCAACGGCTCGCGCGCCTCGGAGCTCGAGGGCGCGATGATGAACGCCCAGCTCGACCGCCTGCCCGCCATGATCCGCACGCTCCGTCGGCAGAAGAAGCGCATCCTCGCCGCCACGGCGCAGACGGGCCTCCAGCCCATCCGCGCCCACAGCCTCGACTGGGAGTGCGGCACCCACGTGATGTGGACCCTGCCCACCCTCGAGCAGGCCGAGAAGTTCCGCGAGCTCGTCGGCGGCACCATCTGCGGCAAGACCGGGCGCCACGTCTACACCGAGTGGGACCAGATCTTCAGCCACCAGGGCGCGCACCATCCCGCCCTCAACCCCTTCACGCTGCCCCAGAACCGCGGCTGCCGCAAGAAGTACACGAAGGACATGTGCGCCCGCTCGCTCGACATTCTCAACCGCACCGTGATGATTGGCAACCACCCCGACCGGAAGGCGAAGGACGTGGCGGCGACCATCGCCAAGGTCAAGGCCGCAGCAAGACAGGTGTTAGGTGTTGGGTGTTAGGTGTCGGGGTACGGAGGAAGAAGCTCCGTTGGCGTCCTCTTACCCCCAACACCTGACACCTGCCGCCCAACACCGCTTCCTAGAAGGGCAAACCCATGAGTGCGCAAGACGACCGTGTCAAAGCCATGAAGTTCCAGCACCCCGAGTACATCCCGGTCGGCGTGGGCATTCTGCCCGCGGCGTGGAAGCGCCACCGCGAGAAGCTCGACCGCATCCTCGCCCGCCACCCCGCCATCTTCGGCGAGGTGAAGGTCGGCGAGCGCGATTACGACAAGGTGGGCGGACTCTACGTCCAGGGCCGCCACGTGGACCCCTGGGGCTATGTGTGGGAGAACGTGTGCGAGGGGATGGACGCCTACCCCGCCGTGCACAATGTGCCCACGCGGGCCGACGTGCACAGGCTCAAGGCCCCCGAGGTCCACGACGGCATGCCGCACGGCTTCATGTACATGCGCCTGTTCTACCTCCGAGGCTTCGAGGAGCTGATGCTCGACTTCGCCGAGGAGCCGCCCGAGCTCCAAATGCTCATTGACATCGTGCTCGACTACAACGTGCGCGAGCTGGAATACAAGATCGAGCAGATGGGGCCGGGCGAGAAGTTCGTCTACTTCGGCGACGACCTCGGGATGCAGCACGCGCTGCCCATGGGCCCCTACAAGTGGCGCAAGTACCTCAAGCCCTGCTTCATGAAGCTCTACCGCCGCTGCAAGGAAGTCGGCTGGTGGGTCTACATGCACACCGACGGCCACTGCTGGGAGATCATCCCCGACCTCAAGGAGTGCGGGGTGGACGTGATCAACCCGCAGTTCCGCGCCAACGGCCTCGACAACCTGGTGCTCACCTGCAAGGGGAACATCTGCGTGAACCTCGACCTCGACCGGCAGATGATGCCCTTCGTGGGTCCGGCGGAGCTGGACGCGCACATTCGCGAGTGCGTCTCGCGCCTGGGCACGCCCGAGGGCGGGCTGTGGATCACCGCCGAGATCGGTCCCGACGTGCCCCTCGAAAACGTCGAGGCCATCTGCGCCGCCCTGGAGAAGTACCGCGCCTACTTCCGCTGAGGCGGGGCGAGATGAGGCCCCGCGCGCGCATCGCGCGCACCCTGCGCGCCTGATCAGAAGCTCTTGCGGCGAACATGCCGGCCTGTAGGGGCTCCACCACATCGGCATGTGCACGGCGCGGCCGCCCTGGGAGTCTATCCGAGAATCCGCGTGAGACGGCGAGGGCGACCCCGGTGGGCGTTGTGGGCGGGACGTCTCTGCCCCGCGAATCGCGGGGCACAGGGGGTCCCGCCCACAGTTGGGGCCGACTCGCGGGGCGCGGAGGCTCCACCCGCAGCTCGGTCACTGCGCCTCGGCGGGCGGCGGGGGCGCGGCTGTCTTGGCCTTCGCCGTCGCGAGGGCCTCGACGAGGGCCTCCTCGAGAACCTTGGGATCTACGTCCACCTTCTTGCCCGCGAGGCGGCCCACGGCGTCGCGGAGGGCGGTGCCGGTGCCCTGGACGAGGTTCATGGCGGCTTCGCGGACGTTTTCGGGGGTGGACTCGACGAGGCCCTGGACGGTGAGGCCCCAGCCGACGCTCTTGAGGAATTGGCCGTACATGGTGGCCAGGGTGCTCGGGTCGCCGAAGAGCTGCATCTTGGCGCTGGCGAGCATGGTGCCCACGGCATTGGCCATCTGGATCTGGACTTCTTTGTTGGCGATGATCTGCTGCTTCTTGAGCTCGAACTCGAGGGCGGCGCGGCTGTAGCGCTCCTGGTTCTCGAGGTCCTGGCGGCGGACTTCGACGCGGGCGGCCTCGACGTTGACCTTCTCGCGGTCCACCTGGACGGGGACCATTTCCTTGGCGCGCTCGCCCTCGGCGATCTTCTTGGCGGCCTCGGATTCGCCCTCGGCGAGGATGAGCATGGCCTGCTTGCGCTTGTCGGCTGCCGTGAGCTCGCCCTCGGCCAGCTTCACGGCCGTGTAGGCCTTCACGTCGGCGTCCACCTGCTCCTGGTAGCGGCCGATGTCCACCTGCTGCCGCTCGGTGATCATCTTCTGCTGGGCGCGCCGGTCGGCCTCGGTGGTGACCTTGATGGTCTCGATGCGCTGGGTTTCCTCCTCGCGCTTGGCCTCGGCGGCGCGGGTCTGGGCCTGGGCCTGAGCGCGCTTGGTCTCCTGCTCGGCCACGGCCACTTCGGCCAGGCGCTTGGCCACCTCGACGGCTTTGGCCCGCGCCACGTCGGCCTCCTGCTGGGCCTTGTCGCGCTCGATCTGGGCCAGCCGCTCGGCCTCCTCGCGCTTGGCCTGCGCCACCGAGAGGTTCCGGTCGCGCTCGATCTCGGCGTTCTGGACCGTCAGCTCCTTCTGCACGCGGGCCAGCTCGACCTCGCGTTCCTGCTGGATGGCGAACTCGCGGGTCTCGCGCTGGCGCTCGGCGTGGGCGTTGGCCACGTCGCGGCCCTGGGTGGCCTCGGCCAGCTCGCGGTCCTTGTCGAGCTCGAGAATCTGTTTCCGCGTGTCCACGTCCTTCTTGCGGATGTCGCGCTCGGCGTTGCGCTGGATCTCGTTGCGCTTGACGAGCTGATCCTGGGTCACCTCGGTGATGCGCCGCTTGCCTTGCGCGTCGAAGACGTTGTCGTCCTTGAGGAAGTCCAGCGGCGTCTGGTCGAGGCTCGAGATGGTCACGGTTTCCAGCGTGAGGCCGTTCTCCTGGAGGTCCTGGGTGACGATGCTCTGGACGGCGGAGGCGAACTCGTCGCGCTTCATGTGGAGTTCGATGAGGGGCTTGGTGGCGGCGACGGTGCGCAGCGACGAGATGAGCTTCTCCATCACCAGCTCGCGGATGCCCTCCTCGGAGACGGACTTCTCGCCGAGCGAGCGGGCGGCGTTGAGGATGTCGTCGGCCTCGGGTTGCACCTTGATGTAGAACTCGGCCGCGATGTCCACGCGCAGGTTGTCGCCGGTGATCAGGGCGTCCTCGCCGCGGCGCGAGACGTCGAGCCGCATGGTCTCGAGCGACACGGGCACGACGCGATGGACGATGGGGATGACGAGCGCGCCGCCGTCGAGCACGACCTTGGCCTTGCCCATGCCGGTGCGGACGAAGGCCTCGTTGGCCGTCGTCTTGCGGTAGAGCTTGGTGATGGCGACGAGGATGCCGGTGAGCAGGACGACGACGGCGCCGGCGCTCACCAGGATGATGCGGGTCATGATCTCGAGCCTCTCGACGGCGAAGCCGGCGGCGACGAGGCCCGCGCCGATCAGGATGCCGATGAAGGCGGCCATGCTTCCTCCTTCCTTGCGACGGTGGGGGCCGGACGGGATGGGGGCCTGGGAGTCGGGCCGGTCCTGGACAAACACCTGCTGCGCCGGCACCGGCCTCTGGACCTGGCCCGCGGCGGGCAGCGGCGGGCGCTGGGCCGGCCGACGCGACAGGCCGCCCGGCGGCCCGGGGGCGGAGCTAGGGGGCCGGGACATGGTAGGGCTCCACGACGTAGTAGCCGCCGGGCCGGCGGCCGGGCTCCTTCACGGGCACGTAGCGCACGAGGAGCACGGTGCTGCCCTTCGCGATGGGCGGGGCATCCTCGCGCGCGCGGCAGAGCACCTTGTGCAGGGTGCCGTACTCGTCGCGGACCAGCGCCGTGCCGAACTGGGCCGTGATCGTGAGGCTGGCCGTGGCGATGCGGCCCGCGAGCTCGCCGCGCCAGAGCGCCGCCGACTCGATGGGCCGCAGGTAGCGGCCCACGGTGGCGGCGAGGGCCTTCGTGCTGCCCAGGCCGCAGGCGATGGCCGCCGCCAGCGAGATGGGGAAGAACGCGATCGGCGCGGCGAGCGCCGGCTCGAGGAGCTGGTTGGCCGCCCAGCCCACCACGCCGAAGGTGATCAGGAACGTCATCAGGATCACCGAAAGCGGCACCTTGCCGATGCCGAAGAACGACAATGCCTGCTCGAACAGGCTCGGGGCGCTCTCCACGTGGACGCCGTGGTCCACGTGCAGATCGGGCAGGTGCTCGGCGTCGAGGCTCGCCCCTCCGGCCGCGGCGCCGAGGTCCACGTCGTGGTCCGCCTCCAGGTCGGCGCCCGACAGGATGCCGCCGTGGCCGCCGAGGCCGAAGGCGTTGAGCGCCGCGTACACGAAGGCGAAGAACACGGCCAGAACGAAGACCAGGTTCCACCAGTGGAGTATCTCGGGCATACCGGGCACCTCCGTCCTGAGTCCCCCGAGACAGAAGGCGTGGGAGCGCAGCCGGCGTCTTCCGCCGATGGGACTTCAGGACTCGCGGGTCTCCGCGTCGGGCTCGCCCGCCGGCAGCCGGCCGGCGATGCGTTGCTTGAGCTCGAGCAGGCGGTTCTCGACGGCCCGCCGGCGTTCGAGCTCGCGGAAGCGGGCCTCGGCGTCGCCGCCGCTGAGGTCGAGGGCGACCTCCGCGTAGGCGCCGGCGCGGGCCTCGGCCTCGATGACCTTGTCCTCCATGCGAGCCACGGCATCCAGGATGCTGGCCCCCGAGCCCGCCTCGATGCCGGCGAGGACCTTCTGGACCTCGGCCTGGCTCTTGGCGGCGCGGGCGCGGGCGAGGATCTCGTCGCGCCGGCGCTCGAGGGTGTGCAGCTTGTCGTGGAGGTCCTGTCGCGCCTCGCGCGCGCGGCTGGCGGCCACGCGGGCCTGCTCGAGCGCCCGCTGGAGGTCGGGCACGCGCTTCTCGCCCGCCATCTGGCCCTCGATGGCCGTGCGGGCCAGCGCGTCGTCGCCGTCGCGCACGGCCAGCTCGGCGCGCTGCTCCCACTTGGCTATCTCGGCCTGGAGGTCGTCATACTCCTGCTGTCGCCGCTTGAGCGCCGCGACCGCGATGGCCTCGGCGTCCACGGCCTTCCGGCACTCGTTGCGCAACTCCTGCACGAGCTGCGGGAAGATCTCTTCGGGGTTCTCCACCGCATCCAGGAAGGCATGGATCTTGCCCATGGTAATGCGGCGCACACGCTTCAGAAATCCGGCAGCCATGGCGGCTCCTCCTTTCTTCCGGGCTCCCTGGGAGGCTAATCCCGGGATCACCCCTGCACGCCGCGGGGTTAGCCGCGGCTACGCACTCCCTCGCCTGGAGCACCACTCGGTGGCTGCGCTCCCACTCGAAGCGTGGTGTCCGCGGCCGGGCACGGAGTGCTTGGCTCGGCCGTCCATCAGAATCATACCACACGCGGGCTGATTGTCAACCGGCCGCGGCCCGATTCGCCCTAACTGCCCGTTTCAGGCGGGCTTGCGCCTTGATCCCCCGCGCGCCCACGGCTATAATGCATGATGAGGGCCGACGGGTTACCACGCCGGAGAACCACGTGATCGGTTGTACCAAGCTGTTGTGCGGCACCGCCACCATCGCCGACCTGATGCGCCACGACGCCGGGCAGAAGGCGCACCTGCTCCAGTTCACCACCGAGAACCGCCCGCTCGTCGTCTGGAACACCACGCGGCGCTGCAACCTGGCCTGCGCCCACTGCTACCTTGATGCCAGCGACCGCGCGGCCCGCGACGAGCTGACGACCGAGGAGGCCCGGGCCTTCATCACCGACATCGCGGCGATGCGCTGCCCGGTGCTGCTGTTCTCCGGCGGCGAGCCGCTCCAGCGGCCCGACGTGTTCGAACTCGGCCGCTTCGCCATCGCGCAGGGCCTGCGAGCCGTGCTCTCGTCCAACGGCACCCTCGTGACGCCCGAAGTGGCGCGCCAGATCGCCGACGTCGGCTTCTCCTACGTCGGCGTATCCATTGATGGCACGGCGGCTACCCACGACGAGCTGCGGCGCAAGAAGGGCGCGCTCGAGGCCGCGCTGACCGGCATCCAGAACTGCCTCGCCGCGGGCGTGAAAGCCGGCATCCGCTTCACCCTCAACCGCCGCAACGTGGCCGACCTCGACGCCGTGCTCGACCTCGTCGAACAGCGCGGCGTGCCGCGCTTCTGCCTCTACCACCTGGTTTACGCCGGCCGCGGCCGCGAAATGGTCGCCGACGACCTCGACCCCGCCCAGACCCGCCGCGTGATCGAGCACCTGCTCGACCGCACGAAGGACTGGCACCGCCGCGGCATCGAAACCGAGGTGCTCACCACCGATAACCACGCCGACGGCATCCTGATCGAGCAGCGCCTCGCCGCCGAGGCCCCCGCGCGCCTGCCCGAGGTGCGCGAACTCCTCGCCCGCCACGGCGGCTGCTCCGCCGGCACCAAGATGGCCAACGTGGACGCCAGCGGCAACGTGCACCCCTGCCAGTTCTGGAGCCACGTCACCCTCGGCAACGTCCGCGAGCGGCCCTTCTCCGCCATCTGGACCGACGAGAAGAACGAACTCCTCGCCATGCTGCGGCGCAAGACGCAGCACCTCAAAGGTCCCCGGTGCCGTTGCTGCCAGTACAACGGCCTCTGCGGCGGCTGCCGCATCCGCGCCGAAGTCGTCCACGGCGACCCCTGGGCCGACGACCCCGCCTGCTTCCTCACCGACGAGGAGATCCGCAAGACGTGATGCGTGCCGTGTCCCGCGTGAGAAGCCCAAGAGATGCCTGAATTCCGCACTCCGCACTCCCCACTCCCCACTCTAGGCCGCCGCGCCTTTCTCAAGACCAGCCTCGCCGTCGGCGCCGCACTGCCCGCCTGGGGCCTCGCGGCGGATGACAAGAGCCGCGTCGTCGCCGCCACGAGCAGCAAGGTATTCGGCGATGGCAATGCGCTCAAGCAGGACGCGGCGCAGGACCTGGTGGACGCCGCGGTGTGCTCGCTCACGGGCGAGAAGAGCGCCGCGGCCGCCTGGCGGCACTTCGTGAAGCCTAACGACACGGTGGGCATCAAGGCCAGTTGCCTCGCCGGCGAGCGCCTCTCTACCCGCATCGAAATCGTCCGCGCCATCGCCCGCGGCCTCCAGGCCGCCGAGGTGCGCCCGCAGCGCATCCTCGTGTGGGACCGCAAGCTCAGCGACCTCACGCGCGCCGGCTACCCCGCGGAAGGCGGCGACGACTTCCGCCTCGTGGGCAACGACGACCGCGTGCTCGGCTTCGCCCCGCCCCTCATCGAGGTCGGCGAGATCGGCTCGTTCTTCTCCAAGCTCGTCACCGACACCTGCTCCGTCATCATCAACGTCCCCGTCCTCAAGGACCACGACCTGGCCGGCGTGACCGTCTGCCTCAAGAGCTTCTTCGGCGCCATCCACAACCCCAACAAGTACCACTTCGCCAACCTCCACCAGGCCATCGCCGACGTGAATCGCCACGACGACATCCGCCGCAAGACCGTGCTGCACCTCTGCGACGCCACCTTCGGCTGCTACCACGGCGGCCCCACGCCGCCGCCCAAGTGGATCGAGCGCCTGGGCACCCTCTATGCCAGCCGCGACCCCGTGGCCCTCGACCAGGTGGCCTGGCAGAAGATCGAAGAACTCCGCAAGGCCAACAACCTCGAAACCCTCCTCGGCTCCAAGCGCGAGCCCAAGCACATCGCCCTCGCCGCCGAGGCCAAGCTGGGGACGAATGATCCGAACCGCATCGAGCTAGTGAGGGCGGCCGTCTGACGCGTGACGTGTGACGCGTGAGAAGGGACCGAAATGCCCGCAATCCGCAACCCGCAATCACCGGTCCGCAATCTGTCCCGCCGCGAGTTCGTGCGGCACTGCGCCCTGGGCGGCTGCGCGCTGGCCGCTGGGGCCGGCGCCACTGCGCTGCTGCGCCCGGCCTCGGGCCAAGACGAGCCTGGGCTCGCCACGCTCGGCGGCATCTGGCAGGCGCCCGAGGCCCGCTTCTACGAGAAGCTGCCCGAGGGGCGCGTCCGCTGCACCCTGTGCCCCAACCTCTGCGAAGTGGGCGACCAGGAGCGCGGCTACTGCGGCGTCCGCGAGAACCGCGGCGGCGTCTACCACACGCTCGTCTACGGCAACCCCTGCGCCCGCAACGTGGACCCCATCGAGAAGAAGCCGCTCTTTCACTTCCTGCCCGGCACCTGGGCCTACTCGATCGCCACGGCCGGCTGCAACGTCGAGTGTCTGTTCTGCCAGAACTGGGAGATCTCGCAGGTGCGGCCCGAGCAGACGCGCAACCTCAACCTCCCGCCCGACGCGCTCGTGGCCGACGCCGCGCTGCCGCGCCGCAGCTACTTCACCGACGGCCCGCTGCGCGCCCGCACCATCGCCTTCACCTACACCGAGCCGGTCGTCTACTACGAGTACATGTTCGATACGGCCAAGGCGGCCCGCGCCAAGGGCATCGAGAGCGTGATGATCTCCAACGGCTACATCACGCCCGAGCCGATGGAGAAGCTCTGCGACGTGCTGAGCGCCGTGAAGATTGACCTCAAGGCCTACACCGAAAGGTTCTACAAGAAGCTCGTCCACGGCAAGCTCCAGCCCGTGCTCGACACGCTCAAGCTCCTGGCGAAGAAGAAGATGTGGTTCGAGATCGTCTACCTCGTCATCCCCACGCACAACGATGACCCGAAGGAAGTGCGCGAGATGGCGAAATGGATCTGCGGCGAGCTGGGCCCCGACGTGCCGCTGCACTACAGCGCCTTCTTCCCCACCTACAAGCTGCGCGACCTCGAGCGCACCCCGCCCGAGACCGTTGAGCGCCTCTGGGAGGTCAGCCGCAAGGAGGGCCTGCGCTACGTCTACGTCGGCAACGTCTCGCGTCCCGGCGGCCATCCTGGCGAGAGCACCCGCTGCCCCAAGTGCGACCGCTATCTCATCCGCCGCGTGCGCTACAGCATCGGCGCGGTAGAGCTCAAGGACGGCAAGTGCCCGGGCTGCGGCACCCCGATCGCGGGCGTGTGGGCGGGCGTGGCGGGGAAGACGGAGAAAGGCTGAAGTCGGCAGCTACCAGTCGGCAGCGCGGAGGGCAGGGAGCTGGAGACCCATCGGCTGTAGGCAGGCGCGACCAGATCATGTCATCGTGGCTTGAGTTCCCACCCGATCCCGCGAGAGAGGATACGGCAACCGAGGAGATCCCGAGCCCGCATCCTGCCGACGGGCTGATGCGCTCGGGCGAGCGGCGGTTCTACGAGGGCGAGTTCGAGGCGGCGGCCCGCGACTTCCGCGCGGCGCGGCGCCACGACCCCTCGCTCTTCGAGGCCTGGGCGGCCGAGGCGGACGCCTGCCTGCGCGCCGGCGACCTGCCCCGCGCCGACGCCGTGGCGACCGAGGCCCTGGCCTCGTACGGCAAGGTGCCGCTCTTCTACGCCGCCAAGGCCCTCGTGCTGGCACATCAGGGCCACTTCGAGGCGGCCTACCACCACTCCGACATCGCCGTGAAGCACCAGGGCGCCGGCCTGTTCACCTGGCTCGCGCGCGCCGAGGTGGTGCTGGCCACCAGCGTCTGGGGCACGATCGAGAGCGCCGAGGCGTGCTTCGAGAAGGCTCGCCAGGCCGACCCGAGCCACTGGCGGGCCGACTTTCGCGCGGCCCTTTGCCTCATGCGATGGGGCCGCCACGGGCGCGCGCTCGAGCGGCTCGCGCTCGCCGCCCAGGCCGTGCCGGCCAACCCCTTCGTGTGGAAGCTCACGGGCGACTGCCATCGCGCCCTGGGCCACCTTGCCGCCGCGCGCGACGCCTACCGCCAGGCCCTGGCCCGCCGCCCGGGCTATGCGCCGGCACTCGAGGCGCTCGACGAAATGACCGCCTGGGGCCGGTTCCGCAAGTGGGCGGCGCAGATGTTCTCCTGGCAGCGACTCGCGAAGGCGACCGGCAGTCGGCAGTAAGAGAAGGACCACTGTTACGGGGGGCAGAAGCGCTCCGGGCGTTCGATCATGCCGCCCAGCATTCGGCCCACCTCTTCGTAGCCGGTCACCAGTTCATTGCGCTGCTCCGCGCTGATGTAGCCACAATCGCGCAAGAAGTCCAGCCACACTTGCGTCTCGGCAGCCTCGCCATCCGAGTCGGTCAGCTTGAGCACGAAGACGTTCACGTACCTGCGCTTGCGATAGCCTTCCGCGATGTTGGCCGCCACGCTTCGCGACGTTCGGCGAATCTGGTCCGTGAGCGAGTACCGTTCCGCAGGCGGGAACCTCTTGGTGATTCGGAAGATCTCCATGGCCAGTTGGTATGCCCGCTGATAGACCTTGAGACCCCTGAAGCCCGCCGCGCTCCCTCGCTCAGGCATCGGGTCATCTCCTACCGTCAGGGATGCATTCTTGATCTTGCTGCTGACCGCTGCCTGCCGACTGGTCTCCGCTATCGCGGCAGCTCTCGTTTGATGTTCAGCCCGCCGTCGTGCTCCAGCGTGATGCGGTAGGTGGCGCCGGGCACGGGGCGGATGCCCACGGCCTCGATCTGGGCCACGCGGATGCCCTCGGCCTCGGCCTCGTCGGGGTGCTCGGCCCAATGCCAGAAGCGCAGCCACAGGGCCTGCTCGAAGGCCGAAGGCGCCGCACCCGAACGATAGGCGTCGGGCACCACGCTGCCCGAGGCGGCGAGCATGGGGCCCTCGCGCGGCTCCTGGGCCGAGCCGAAGGCCCGGCGGAAGAAGTGCAGCGACCGCCCCCGCAGCGGGTCCCCCACCTTGACGAGATCGTCGGTGAACTTGATCACGAGCGCGTCGAAGTACACCTCGGCGCCGCGCACGGTGAGCACCTTGGCGGCCAGCGGCTTGCCCGCGCGGTCGTTCTCGGTGAACTCGAAGGTCCAGAGCGGCACGTTCTGCGAGTCGAGGCGCTGGCCCACCACGCGCACCTGCGCCACGCGCGATTCGGCGCCCAGGCGCGCCACGAAGGTGCGTAGCTCGGCGTTCTGGGCCTCGAGCTGGCGCACGGCGCGGCGCAGGGCGTCGTTGCGCTGCCGGAGGTCGGCAACGGCCTCCTCGAGCTCCCGCCGCTCGCGGTCCAGCCGCGCCTGGCGGTAGCTGGCCATCAGGTAGGTGATGCCGATGTACGAGAGGGTGAGCAACACGACGACGGCCAGGAGGTTCGTGGGGCGCAGCAGGTCGCGCAGCAGGGCGCCCATTCCGTTGATCGCGGCTCGCGCGCGGCTCAGGGGAGCGCCCATGGCTCACTCCTTGACGGCCGGCGTGGCGGCGGCCGGCGTGGCGGGCGCCTCGGGGGGCGGCGCGTAGGGGTCCTTGATCTCGAGCAGCAGGTCCCACACGGCGCGCGGCTCGATGTGCTGGGTGGCGCGGGCGTGGGCGGGGTTGGTGGCGTGCCAGGCCTGGGGCGTTTCGAAGGCCCAATAGGGCTTGTCGGGCTCGACGGCCCAGGTCTGGTAGTAGGCGCCGAAAGCGGTCTGAAGGGCATTGGCAACGAGCTCCTGGTCGCCACGCTGGCGGCCGACGTGGTAGAGCGTGGCCGCGAGGCGGTAGGTGTCGGCCACCGAGACCTCGAGGCAGCGCCCGATGCCGGGCGGGCAGCGGTCGGTGCCGACGACGTTCAGGGCGCCCACGTCGGGCGCACCGTCGCCGGTGGCGTCGCGGAGCGGCTTGACGCAGCGCAGGTAGACCTGCCGCAGGTGCGGCTGGAGGCGCTCGGCGGGAAGCAGGGGGGGGAGGCCCGCCCCCTGGGCGAAGCGAATGCCCGACAGGGCGCCGGCGGCGATGGCGTCGGACTGGCGCGAGTGGGTGTCGATGGCGTAGTAGCCGAGCCGCGGGCGCCAGAGCTGGCGATCGAGGTTGGCGCGGGCCAGGGACGCCAGGCGGCGGATGGCATCGGCGTCGCGGTCCTCGCAGGCCGTGGCGAGCTGCGCCAGGGCCTCGAGGGCGGCGGCGCACAGGCCGCCGCCCAGCAGCGACACGCCCTGGAGCGGGCAGGGCGAGGTGAGCGTGTCGTCGCCATTGTGGCCGGGCAACCCGTAGCCATAGGTGTCGGCGGCGCGCAGCGCGGCGAAGCACTTCTTGCAGGCGGACCAGACGTGGATGAGGAAGTCCCGGTCGCCCGTGGCGCGGTAGTAGGCGTAGGCCTGGAGGATGAACAGGGCGGGCAGGTCCTTGGCCTCGCGGGCCGCGTCGGGCGAGGCGTTGCCGGCCAGGAAAGGGTTGCCGCTGGGCGTGCCCAGGTCGCAGGCGAAGGCGGTGGTGGCGTCAATCAGGTCGGCGTAGGCCAGGAGCACGTCGCGCTCGATCTGGGGCCAGAGGGCCAGCCGCGCGCGCTGGGCGGCGAAGCGCCACGCCAGCGGCTCGCAGAACGGCTCGGAGGGGCAGGCGAGGAGGAAGTGCTTGTTGTCCTCAGGGTGGAGGCCCCGGAACTCCTCGGGCGTGGTGAGGCAGCCGGCCTCCCAGAAGGCGCCGCCGAAGCTCTCGTAGTAGAGCTCGTTGAAGGCGGCCTGCTTGAGCCAGTCGGGGTAGAGCGGCTCGTCGAGCACGGGGCGCATCCAGGCGTCCACCCCGGCCTCCCACTCGGCGTGGCGCGTCAGGGCCTCGCACGCCAGGGCGAAGGCGTTGCCGTCGGCCTGGCTGAAATACTCGGTGTAGCGCCGCTGCCACTGGGTGGGCCCGAGGGCCACGCGGGGAAAGTCCCAGCTCAGGGCGAACGGCACGGTGATGGAGGCCTTGGGCTCGAGCGTGGCGCGGAAGGCCACGGCCCCGGCGCTCGCCGTGGCGTCGAGGGGCTGGTTGGGCAGCCGGCCGTCGGCGGCGAAGGCGCCCAGCACGTCGCCCCCGCTGGCCATGGCGTTCCACGAGGCGGCGTGGGAGACCTCGCCGCCCCGCTCGGCCCGCGCGGCGAGGCACCATTCGGTGCCCTGCGTGGTCGGCGGGTTGCGGTCGTGGCGGGCGCCGAGCACGACTCCCACGATGCCCTTCTCGGGGGCGGCGCGGGCGACGCTCAGGAAGCCGGTGCGCAGCTCGGCCGTGTGCGCGGCGGCATTGGGAAAGGTGAAGAGCACGGCCACATCGAGTTTGCGCGCCGTGGGGTTGGCGATGGCGAACTCGAAGAGGGCCACGGGATAGCTCGTCTCGCGCGCGTTGCCGCGCAGGATGGGGCTGAGGAACTTCATCGCCAGGTCGGCCGCGAAGCCCGAATACGTGAACCAGCCCTTGGGATAGAGCGCGGCGTAGGAGCCCGAGCCGGGCGGCAGCGGCGCCCATCCCGGCATCGGCGGCTGGGCGGCCAGGGTGGCCACGCGCGCGGCCCCGCCCTCGGGCCTCTCGTAGAAGTGGAACGCGGCCCCGGCAAGCCGGCGGCCCGACTCGGGCGCCCCCGGCTGGAAGTGCCAGGGGCCGAACGAGCCGCCGGAGTTCAGCATGAAGCTCCCCGCCCCGAAGCCGCCCAGCGGCACGCCCCGCTCGCAGCGGCCCAGGGGCACGCGCCAGGCCGCCGCGGGAATGGGCCAGGCCACCCGCGCCAGCGGGGCCTCGGCGGCGGCACCGGCCCGCGGCGCCGCCAGCGCCCCCACGGCCCCCAGCAGCAGCAGAATCCAGCGTGCCATCGGCGTGAGTCCTCCGCCCGCGATGCTCCACCCCCGATGGTAGCAGAAGGGATCGCTGGATTCAAGAACGCTGTTTGCAGTTGATCGGCACCCCCCGAAACGCTATAATGTGACGAACACTGCACGAGCGGGCGCGCGTGGAAGCCCCGCGCTAGGTGAAGGACACGCTGTCTATGACGATGGACGGAACGAAGAAGAGCGAACTCATCGGCACGTATCGGGTGCATGACCAGGACACGGGGTCGCCCGAGGTGCAAGTGGCGCTGCTGACGGAACGCATCAACCATCTGGCCGAACACCTGAAGTCCCACCGCAAGGACCACACCTCGCGACGCGGCCTGCTGCTGATGGTGGGCCGGCGCACCCGGCTGCTGCGGTATCTGCACCGCGTCAGTCCGGACCGGTACACGTTGGTGGTGAAGCGGCTGGGGATCCGCAAGTAGGCGCGCGGGCGACTCGCAACCTGTTCCGAGCCAGAGCGAACCCCGCCCGGTGAGCGGTCTGAGAACGGAAGAGAGAGCAGATCGGCAAGCGACACGAGCTTTCCCCACCACGTGTGACGGGCAAGGACAGGCCTATGGGTAGGCCGGCGTGCGGAGAAGGCACACAGGAGGCAAGAGACGCGCATGGCCATTCATCGAGTTGAGAGAGTCATCGGCGACCGACCCCTGATCATCGAGACCGGCAAACTCGCCAAGCAAGCGGAAGGCGCCGTGACGGTGCGCTACGGCGACACCGTGGTGCTGTCCACCGTGAGCTGCGCCGAGGCGCGGCGCGAGACCGACTTCTTTCCGCTGACGGTGGAGTACCGCGAGAAGTTCCACGCGGCGGGCAAGATCCCCGGCGGACGCTTCATGAAGCGCGAGGGGCGGCCGAGCCGCAAGGAAATCCTCACCTCGCGCATGTGCGACCGCCCCCTGCGCCCCCTCTTCCCCAAGGGCTTCCGCGAAGAGGTGATGATCCACTCGATCGTGCTGTCGGCCGACAAGGACAACGACCCCGACGTCCTGGCCATGGTCGGCTCCTCGGCCGCCCTGTCCATCTCGTCCATCCCCTTCCTCGGCCCCCTGGGCGCCGTGCGCGTGGGGCGCATCGGCGGGCGCTTCCTCATCAACCCCACCTACAAGCAGGTGGCGGACGGCGACCTGGACCTCGTGATGGCCGCCTCGAAGGACGCCATTGTGATGGTCGAGGCGGGCGCCAAGGAGATCCCCGAGTCGAGCGTCATCGAGGCCCTGCGCTTCGGGCACGACGCCTGCCGCCAGATCGTCGAGATGATCGAGGAGCTGGTGCGCGATTGCGGCGTCACCGCGCGCTTCTTCGAGGCCGCCGGCGTGCCCGAGGACCTCAAGGCCAAGCTGAACGCGAAATACCGCGGCCCGCTCCAGGAGCGCCTCCAGATCCGCGCCAAGCGCGAGCGCGGCGCCGCCGTCATCCAGTTACGCCAACAGGCCTTCGAGGAGTTCGCCCAGAGCGAGACGAACGAAGACGGCTACCCGAAGGGCGACGTGGCGGCCGCCTTCGAGGAACTCGAAGGCAAGGTGATGCGCAGCCTGATGGCCTCGGGCACCCGCTGCGACGGCCGCGGCCCCAAGGACATCCGCCCCATCGCCTGCGAGGTCGCCGTCCTGCCCCGCGCCCACGGCTCGGCGCTCTTCACCCGCGGCGAAACCCAGGCCCTCGTGGCCACCACGCTCGGCACCTCGACCGACGAGGAATGGGTCGAGAGCCTCTTCGAAGACTACACGCGCAAGTTCATGCTCCACTACAACTTCCCCGGCTTCTCGGTCGGCGAGGTGCGGCCCGAGCGCGGCCCCGGCCGCCGCGAGATCGGCCACGGCGCCCTCGCCGAGCGGGCCTTCGAGCCCGTGCTGCCCTCCTGCGAGGACTTCCCCTACACCATCCGCATCGTCTCCGAAATCCTCGAATCCAACGGCTCCTCCTCCATGGCCACCGTGTGCGGCGCCACGCTCTCGATGATGGACGCCGGCATCCCCATCCGCGACCCCGTGGCCGGCATCGCCATGGGCCTGATCAAAGAAGGCGACAAGGTGGCCATCCTCACCGACATCCTGGGGGATGAGGACCACTTCGGCGACATGGACTTCAAGGTGGCCGGCACCCAGCACGGCGTGACGGCGTTGCAGATGGACATCAAGATCGGCGGGCTGAGCGACAGCGTGATGCGAGCCGCCCTCGAGCAGGCGCGCGAGGCGCGCATCCACATCCTGCGCGAGATGCTCCGCACGCTCGACCGCCCGCGGCACGACATCTCGCCCTACGCGCCGCGCCTGCTCCGCGTGCAGATCGACCCCGCCAAGATCGGCACCGTGATCGGCCCCGGCGGCAAGATGATCCGCAGCATCGAGGCCGAATCCGGCGCCAAGGTGGAGATCGAAGACAGCGGCGTGATCACCATCGCCTCGCCCGACGTGCGGGCCGCCGAGCGCGCCCGCGACCTGATCCTCGGCCTCGTGGCCACCGCCGAGATCGGCAAGGTGTACAACGGCCGCGTCGTCTCGACCAAGAACTTCGGCGCCTTCATCGAGTTCCTCCCCGGCCAGGAGGGCCTCTGCCACATCTCCGAACTCGCCGACCGCTATGTCGAGAGGGTCGAGGACGAGGTGCGCGTGGGCGACGAGGTGAAGGTCAAGGTCATCTCCATTGACGACCAGGGCCGCGTGAAACTCAGCCGCAAGGCCGTGGGGCGCGACGACGGGCCGCCCCCGAGCCCCAACGGCGGCAGACGCTGATCGCGCGGCGCGCCCCCGGCCCCGCCGGGGGCGCGCCGCCGCTTCCCCCGCAGGGAGACGCCCGGATGGCTCAAGGCATCGTGAAGTGGTTCGACCCCAAGAAGGGCTATGGCTTCATCACGGTGGACGGGCAGCCCGACATCTTCGTCCACTGGCGCAACATCAAGGACTCCGAGGACTTCAAGACCCTCGAGGATGGCGAGGCGGTGCAGCTCGACATCGTGCAGGGCAACAAGGGCCTCGCTGCCGAGAACGTCATCCGCCTCGCCTGAGCCGCCGCGCCGAGTGCCTCCGGCCCCGAGGCAGGCCCTGGCCATCGCCCCGGAGACCGCCCGATTCCGCCCCCGGCCCGGTGCCAGGACGGCCATGAGCACGCACCCCGCTCCGCACGACAACGCCTGGTCCCACGTGGTCACCCTGGCCGCCGGCCTGGCCCACGAGATCAAGAACCCGCTGAGCACCATCAGCCTCAACCTGCAACTCATGCTCGAGGACTGGCAGCGCGACGCCACCACCCCGCGCGAGCGCCGCACCCTGAAGCGCCTTCAGACCCTCGAGCGCGAGACCACCCGCCTCGTCGGCCTCCTCGAGGACTTCCTGCGCTACGCCCGCACCCCGCACGCCAGCCCGCAGCCGTGCGAAGTGAATCTCCTGGTCCAGGAGCTGCTCGACTTCATCGCGCCCAAGGCCGCGCAGCTCGGCATCCGGGTGCGCAGCCAGCTCGCCGCCGACCTGCCCGTGATCCAGGCCGACCCCAAGCTGCTCAAGCAGGCCCTGCTCAACCTGCTCATCAACGCCGAAGAGGCCATGCCCAAGGGCGGCGAACTCATCGTCGCCACCTCGGCCAGCCCGCCCGGCGTGCAGATTGACGTCACCGACACGGGCATCGGCATCCCCGACCACCAGCTCGGGCGGATCTTCGACCTCTACTTCTCCACCAAAGAGGGCGGCAGCGGCCTGGGCCTCTGCACCGCGCGGCGCATCCTCGAACTCCACGGCGGCTCCATCGCCGTCGAGAGCGACGTGGGCAAGGGCACCCACTTCACCGTCCGCCTGCCGCTCGCCCCGCCCGGTTCCGCCACCCCGGAGGGCCGCCCATGACCGCTCCACGCCCCGCGATCCTGCTCGTGGACGACCGCGCCGACCACGCCGAGACTCTCGCCGACGCCCTGGAGGCCCTCGACGCCGTGTGCGACATCGCCACGGGCGGGCGCGAGGCCCTCGACCGCCTCTCGGCCAAGCCCTATGATCTGGTGATCACCGACCTCAAGATGGCCGATCTCGACGGCATGGAGCTGCTGCGCGAGGCCAAGGGCCGCAGCCCCGACACCGAGGTGATCGTCGTCACCGGCTACGCCACCGTCGAGAACGCCGTCGCCGCCATGCAGCAGGGCGCCGCCACCTACCTGCGCAAGCCGGTCAACCTCGAGGAACTGCGCGCCGTCGTCCGCAGCGTGCTCGAAAAGCAGGCCCTGCGCCGCACCAACGCCGAGCTGCGCCGCGAGCTCGACCAGCGCTACGGCTTCGAGGGCATCATCGGCAACAACCCGAAGATGCTGCGGCTGGTCGAGACGCTCCGCCAGATCGCCCCCACCGACGCCACGGTGCTCATCTACGGCGAGAGCGGTACGGGCAAGGAACTGGTCGCGCGCGCCATCCACAACAACAGCCCGCGGCGCGCCAAGCGCTTCGTCGCCCTCAACTGCGCCGCGCTCTCCGAGGGCATCCTCGAGAGCGAGCTGTTCGGCCACGAGAAAGGCTCGTTCACCGGCGCCGCCGCCGCGCGCCAGGGGCGGTTCGAATACGCCGACGGCGGCACGCTGCTCCTCGACGAGGTGGGCGACATGCCCGCCTCCACCCAGGTCAAGCTCCTGCGAGTCCTCGAACAGAACGAGATCGTCCGCGTCGGCTCCAACGCGCCCATCCATGTGGACGTCCGCATCGTGGCCGCCACCCACCGGCGGCTCGAGACGCTGATCAAGGAAGGCAAGTTCCGCGAGGACCTCTACTTCCGCCTCAAGGTGGTCACGCTCTACATTCCGCCGCTGCGCGAGCGGCCCGACGACATTCCGCTCCTCGCCGACCATTTCCTGCGCGAGATCGCCACGGCCTACAAGAAATCCGTCACCGAGATCGCTCCCGACGCCCGCCGCCGCCTGGCCGCCTACGAGTGGCCGGGCAACGTGCGCGAACTGCGCAACGCCATCGAGCACATGGTCGTCGTCACCACCGACCCCGTGCTGGGCGCCGACGACCTGCCCGACCACATCGCCCCCGGCGAGGCCCAGGCCGCCGAGGCCCCCCCGCTTGTCGGCATCTCCATCGAGCACGCCGAGCGCGAGCTGATCCGCAACACCCTGGCCGCCGTGGGCGGCAACCGTGTCGAGGCCGCCAAGACCCTCGGCATCGGCGAGCGCACGCTCTACCGCAAGATCAAGGAATACGACCTCAAGTAGCCCCTCGGCGACGGCTTCCTGCATCGAGCTCCACCGGCAGCGCAGGAACCCCAACCCTGGTTGCGCGCCCGGGCATCCTTTGATCTTCGCCCCCCAATCCCGTATTCTCATAGCAGAACAGCCCTCTGTGAGCACAGGCCCCCGCCGAGGCGTCCGATGGCCCAGCCCCCCACACTGCCCCAGCCCCCCTTCCTGCCCATGAGCCGCGCCGAAATGGACCGGCTGGGGTGGGACACGCTGGATGTTCTCCTGGTGACGGGGGATGCGTATGTGGACCACCCCGCCTTCGGCGCCGCGCTGCTGGGGCGATGGCTGGTGGCCCATGGCTTTCGCACGGGCATCATCGCCCAGCCGCAGTGGGACACTCCTGCGGGCATCGCCGCGCTGGGCCGCCCGCGCCTCTTCGCGGGCGTGACGGCGGGCGCCCTCGACTCGATGCTCGCCCACTACACCGCCTTCCGCAAGAAGCGGCACGACGACGCCTACACCCCCGGCGGCCGGGCCGGGGCACGGCCCAACCGAGCGACCATCGTCTACACCAACCTCGTGCGGCAGGCGTTTCCCGGCCTGCCCGTGATCATCGGCGGCATCGAGGCCTCGATGCGCCGGGCGAGCCACTACGACTTCTGGACCGACAGGCTCCGCCGCTCGCTGCTCCTCGACAGCAAGGCTGACCTGCTGGTCTACGGCATGGCCGAGCGGGCGGTGCTGGAGATCGCCCAGCGGCTGGCGGGCCGCGGACCGGGTGCCGCCTGCCCAGACGCCGCGCTGCGCGGCGTCCGAGGCACCGTGGTGGCCGCGGGCAAGCCCCACGAGTCTGACGAGTCTGGTAGAGTCTGGCTGACGCTGCCCTCTCACGAGGAAATGGAGGCGGACCCGGCGAAACTCATGGCCGCCACGCTGCTCCTCGAGCGCCAGGTGCATGGCGGCTCGGCCTGGGCCGCGCAGAGCACGCAAGGCCGCACACTGGTGTTCGCCCCGCCGTCCGAGCCCCTCACAACCGCTGAACTCGACGCGCTTTACGCCCTCCCATTCTCGCGCGCGCCCCACCCCTCGTACTGCGAGCCGATCCCCGCGGTCGAGATGGTGCAGTTCAGCCTCACCACCCACCGCGGCTGTGCGGGCGGCTGCTCGTTTTGCGCCCTGGCGCAGCACCAGGGCCGTCGCATCCGCTCGCGGAGCCGCGAGTCGGTCCTCGCCGAGGCTGCCCGCCTCACGACGCACCCGGCCTGGCGCGACAGCCTGTCGGACGTCGGTGGCCCCTCGGCCAACATGTGGGGTGCCACGTGCGCGGGCGACCCCGCGAGTTGCTGTCGCGTAAGTTGCCTTACACCAAGCATTTGCCCGAACTTCGCGGCCGACCAGCAGGCCCTGGCCGAGCTGCTTCGCGCCCTCGCCAAGGTGCCGGGGGTGAGGCACGTGCGAACCTCGAGCGGGGTGCGGCACGACCTCGCATTGACCGAGCCCGGCTATGTGGAGGCGCTGGTGGGCGAATTCACGGGCGGCCAACTCAAGCTCGCGCCCGAGCATTGCGTGGGCCACGTGCTGCGCCTGATGCGCAAGCCGGCCTTCGCCGCCTTCGAGCAGTTCCTCACCGTCTTCGAGCGTGTCTCGCGCGAGGCGGGCAAGGAACAATACGTGATACCTTACCTCCTCAGCGCCTTCCCCGGCTGCACCGACGCCGACATGCGCGCCCTGGCCCACTGGCTGCGCGCCCGCGGCTGGAGGCCCCAACAGGTGCAGTGCTTCATCCCCACCCCCGGCACCGTGGCCACCGCAATGTACTACGCCGGCATTGACCCCGATGGCCATCCCATTCCCGTCGCCCGCACCGACGCCCAGCGGATGCGCCAGCATGCCATCCTGGTCGGCAAGTGGGGCGGCGGCAGACCGGGGCAGCCGAGACCGGGCCAACGTAGAAGGTTTCGCAACTTGTAGCCTCGCGCTCTCTTGCGCCCCGCCCCCTCCATGCTAGAATGACGGCGAGGAGCAAAGGAGCGGCACCCTTGCCCGACGCTGTGGACCTCTCGATCATCGCCCCGATGTTCAACGAGGAGGAGAGCATCGCCGACACGGCGCGCCGCGTGCGCGAGGCGATGGCCGGCTTCGCCGGCTCCTGGGAACTGGTGATGGTGGACGACGGGAGCACCGACGCCTCGCGCGCCCGGGCCGAGGCCGAGGCGGCGCGCGACCCGCGCGTGCGGGTCGTCGGCTACACGCCTAACGCCGGCCGCGGCCGCGCTTTGCGCACAGGCTTCGCAGCCGCGCGCGGAGCATTCGTCGTAAGTGTTGATTTCGACCTGAGTTACGAGCCGTCGCACATCCTCCGCATGCACGAAGCGCTGAGACGCGCGGGCGGGCCCGACATCGTGCTGGCCTCGGCCTACATGCCCGGCGGCACGAGCGCGGGCGTGCCGTGGAAGCGCCTGCTGCCCAGCCGCCTGGGCAACTGGCTGCTGCGCTTCGCGTGGCCCGAGCGCATCTACACCTCCACCTGTATCGTGCGCGGGTATCGCCGCGAGGCGCTCGAGCGGCTGACGCTCACCGAGGATGGCAAGGACATCCATCTGGAGATCCTCAGCCAGGCATTCGAGCGTGGCCTGAGGATCGAAGAGATCCCCGGCCACCTGCGCGCTCGGGCGCGCGGCAAGTCGAAGGCGCGCCTCGGCGGCACCATCGGCAGCCACCTCGGGTTCCTGGCCCGGCGGCGGCCGGGCTTGTGCGCAGCCGTGGCCGCCGCAACCCTGGCGTTCCTCGCCGTGGCCGCCTGGCTGGCTCTTCGCAGCCTCAGATGACACCCATGGCTAACAAGAGCCGCACTCGCGGCACTTAGGGATAGAGCGAGTCGCAGCATGGAGCCCGACCTGGCGAGCATGGTGGCCGCAGCCAAGGCCGGCTCCGAGGTGGCGTGGCGGCAACTGGTCGAGGCGTTCCAGGCGCCGCTCGTGCGGCTGGCCTGGATGCTCACGGGCGACCGCGAGCTGGCCGCGGACGTGGCGCAGGAGGCCTTCGTCGAGGCCTTCGTCCGCCTCCGCCAGCTTCGCGAGCCCAAGGCGTTCGGCGGCTGGCTGCGGACGATGGCCGTGCGAATCGCCCAGCGGCGCCGCGAGCACCGCAAGTGGCAGCCAGAGCAGGAGATAGAGCACCATCGGACGCCGGAGACCGAGCTGGCCGGCGTCGAGTTGCGGCAGAGCGTGGACCGTGCCCTCGCGGCGCTGTCGCCCCTGTGCCGCGAGGCATTGGCCCTGGCGATGGAGGGCGGGCTGACCTCGGCCGAAGCCGCCACGCTGCTGGGCTGCTCGCCCGAGGCCTATCGCGTGAGGCTGCACAAGGCCCGACAGCAGATGCGGCGGCACCTGGCCGCCTTCCTCGAGGAGTGAGCGATGGACGAGCGCGACGACGCCCAACTCGATGCCCTGCTGCGGCAGGCCGCGCCCGACGCCGCGCCGGCCGGCCTGGCCCACCGCGTGGTGGCCGCCACGCGCGCCCGGCGCGCCCGCAGGCGGCTCATCCGCCTCGCCGCCGCCGCGGCGGCCGCGCTGGCCGTGGGCGGCGCGGTCCGCCTCGGGCTCGAGAGCGGAGCCGATGGCGCGAAACCCCTCGCAACGAACGCGATGAGGGCGCCGCTCGAGCCCGAACCGGTGAGCCCCGCGCCCACGCCCTCGCCCGCTTTCGCCGCCGTGTTGGCCTCCAGCGGCGAGGCCGCCCATCGCGTGATCCTGGGGCACTTCGACAACAAGCTCGTGGTGTTCGCACGGCCCAACGTGCGCGGGGCCGATGCTCCGGCCCCGTCGCCCCGCGCGTTCGCAGCGACCGTGGGCTACGAAACCCTGGACTAGGAGCCTGGAGAATGAGACTCACTCTCGTGGCGTTGCTGGCCGCCTTGTGGATGCGTGCGGGCCTCTGCGGCGAGCCGGCTGCGCCCGACAAGAAGCCGAAGCCCGCCGCCGGCGCCGAGGAACCCGAGGCCGACAAGAAGATCAAGGAACTCCTCAAGACGAAGAAGGTGACCTTCGACTTCGTCGAGACGCCGATTGTGGACGTGATGAACTTCATGCAGCAGCTCATCGGGGTGAACCTGATCGTGGATCCCGGCCTCGACAAGCAGATGCCGCTCACGCTGCGGGTGAACGAGATGCCGGTGGGCCAGGCGCTCCAGTGGATCGCGCGCCTCGCCGGCGGGAAGATGGACGTCCGCGACGGCGCCGTGGTGGTGGAGGTGGCCAAGGAGGGCGAGCGCGAGTTTGCCGCCCTGAAGCCGAAGCAGGAGAAGGCCCTGCTGAAGGCGGACCACGAGAAGATGATGCGCAAGGGGGGCCAGCCCTTCGGCAAGGTGAGCCTGCCCATCGGCAACGGCGGCACGCTCGAGATCGCTCTCGACGAGGACGACATGGGGCCGGAGATCCGCGCCCTCGTGCTCCGAATGCTTCATCGCCAGCTCATCGCCGAACTGGCCAAGCAGGACCCCGAGGGCGCCGCCCGGCTGCGCGAGGCGATGGAACACCGCATGCGCATGGAGACGGAGGAACGCCTGCGCGCGCTCCAGAGAGAGGCCGACATGCGCCGCCGCGCCGCCGAGGAAGACGCCCGCAGGGGGATGGAGAAGCGCGAGAAGCCCCAGAAGCCCGAGGCGGATAACAAGGGCCAATTCTAGGGTCTGTGCGGGAATCCACGCGGGACTGCGACGCCGCGAATTCTGGCCGCGAGCAAGGAGCGCGGAGGAGGCGATGCGGCGGAGAGCATCGTTGACGACGAGCGACACAGCTCGAGGCCATAGGTCGCGGCTTCCCTTCGGGTTGCGGCGGCAGCGGGGTGTCTGCCGCGTTGCGGCTCCTCAGCGATGCGCTCCGTAGCATCGCCTGCGTCGCCGCGCCTTGCATCCGCCCCGCTGGCGCCGGCAACGCAGCCCGCGTGGATTTCCGCACAGACCCTAGTAGAACACCGTGCGGGTGCGGTGCCGCGGCTGCGCCTTGTAGTGCGGCTGCTGCCCGCGGTTCCAGAGCACGTAGTCCAGCCCCATCGCCGTCACGTCGCCGCGGCCCGCCGCGCGGAGCGCGCCCACCATCCGCTCCACCGCATGAAGGGCGCAGGCGCGAATCTCCACCTCCTCGGGCGAGCCGGCGGGGACAAGCTCGCCGGCATCAATGCGCGCGGCCAGGCCCTCGTCGTAGGCCAGCACGCCGTCCACGCGCAGCACGTGGGGCACCAGGTTGTCGGCGAAGATCGTCAGGCGGTCGAGGTCGCCGAAGCGGCCCGGCCCCTCGCCGCCGAAGGCGATCGCGAGGTCGGCCGCCGCAAGCTGCGCCCGCTTGTAGAACGGCACCTGCCAGGCGCCGTACGGCTCGACGTCCTGGAAGTACGCCATCTCGGCGAGCAGGGCGGCGAGCCGCTCGGCCGAGCCTTCGGCCGCCGCGACCAGCCGCAGGAAGTCGCCGCCGAAGCGCTCGAGCAGGAACCGCCCCAGGTCGTTCAGCGCCCGGGCGAACAGGCGCATCAGCTCGCCGATCGGCTCGGCGGCGTCCTCCTGGCCGAAGAGGGCCGCGCAATCGGGCGCGGTGAGCCGGGCCAGCTCCTCCGCGGCGAATGGCCCTCGGGCGCGAAAGGCATCGGCGAGCGACGCCGCGACGGTGAAGTAGCCGGAGTGGCCGGGCCGCTTCCGCAGGTGGGGGAAGTAGCCCGAGCCGAAGTTCACGGTGTCGAGCGTGAGGAAGAAGGCCACCGTCTCGCCGCCGCGGCCGAGATAGTGCGTGGCCGGGTCGTGTTGCGGGCGCGCCGCCTGGTCGAGCGGGAGCGAAGCGGCGTAGTCCGCGATCCGCGCCTCGCGGATGCGCACGCGCGTTGCGCACTGCGCAACAGCCTGGCACGCGGCTCGAATCCGGTCTGCGATGCTCACGAGCGCGCCCCGCTGCCTGTGGGTTCGGCGCTCCGTCCCGGAACGCCTGCGGCAATGAGCGTGAGCCCCGCAGAGCACGGCCCCACCCACGGACCGCGGCGGCGATGGAGTGGGGGGCGGCCGAGCCAAGTGGCCTCTCGCTCCACCGCCATGCTATTGGCCTGCCCGCGCGAATTCAAGCCGAGGTTTCCCGGGGGGTGTGGGCCGGAATTGTAGGCAGGGTGGTTCTCTCTGGAGCCTGAAGGGCTCGCATGGGATAGCCCAGGGCAACGCCCTGGGTTCAGTGGGATTCACGGGTCCAGCCCTGAAGGGGCGAGATAGAAGCTCTCTATTCCGCCCTGTCAGGGCTGCCGCGGGGCGGTCTGGTTCCCAGGGCGTTGCCCTGGGCTATCCCATTTCGCTCCTTCGGAGCTCCAGCAGCCACCTACAACTCCGGCCCACACCCCTTTCCGGGGGTGCAGGCCGGAATCGCAGGCAGCTTCTATTGCGGGAATCCCCGGAATAGGGGAAGCGGCTCGCTTCGTCCGTTCGACAAGCGGGACGCTCGTCGCTATGAGAGTCCGCAACGGAAACTACCTCCAGAGATGGCCCACACCCGTTTGCGGGTACACGTGAGGCCCTGGCCGACGCCGCGCGGTTCCGACGACCGGGTTCCGGTGTTGACATCCACGGGATGCTTGGTATCTTAGGGGCAGTGCGGGAATCCACACGGGACCGCGACACAGGAGGAGCCATGAGCCGCAAGGAGTGCCCGAAGTGCCATGCGGCCCTTCCCAGGAAGGGGCAGTTCTGTCTCGACTGTGGCTTCGACCTCTACGCCGCGGGGCTGCACCATCGGCCCATCCCGTGGTTCCACATCCTCGTTCTCCCTCTGGTGCTGGCCGGCCTGGCGGCCCTGCTGATCGTGGGGCCGGGCAAGGGCGACACGGCCCCCGAGGTGAAGGTCGTCGTCGAGCAGACCCAGGGGCTGCTCGCCCTGCTGGCGCAGAAGGACTATGCGGGGGCGGTGGAGCAGTACTTCAGGGCCAATGCCGCGCGGTTCGCCGCGGCGGAGGAGAAGCTGCGCGACATCGCGCGCGGCGAGGGGGCGCAGGGCCTCAGGAACGCCCAGTCGCACGGCTTTCGCAACCTCGACGAGACGCTGGCCTACGTGCGCAAGCACGGCACCAAACACCCCGACTACATCGCTCGGCTGCTCTACGCCATCGTGTCGCGGCCTGAGCCCAACCCCTGGCTCTCGCCGCGGCGGGCCGAGCTGTTCTTCGAGTGGTATCTCGAGCAGTCGTTCGGCAGGGCCGACACGGCGCACGCCCAGATCGCCGCCCAGGACGCGCGCTGGGAGGACGGGCTGATGACGGTGAATGTGCGGTACCCGGAGCCTCCCGAGCTGGTGCCCGGGGCGGCCGACCCGTCGGTGTTGCGCTGGCGCCTCGTGGGCAGCGCCTGGGGCGGCTGCGGCAAGCAGCGGGCGGTGCTGGACTTCGGCACCGACGACCACCTGGCCGAGTTCCTGGACCTGCTGACGCGCCTGCCGGCGGACTGAGGCCCTTCTCTCCTCCACGCGCCTTGCGTGCGGCCAGAATCGCGGGCGTCGCAGTCCCACGCGGATTCTTGGACAGGCTCCTAGCGGGTCTCGAGGTCCTCGTCGGTGTGGAACAGATGTGAGGCGGGCACGATCTGCCTGCGGCCCCCGATGGTCCAGTAGAGCTTCGCTGGATCGTGGTCGTCCTTCTCCAGGCTCTGGCCCTGGAAGTACTCGATGACGATGCGGTGGTAGCCGGGGGTGAGGGTCGCGGCGGCCTTGCGGCGCGACTGGGGCGTCTTCTCCCAGCGGGCGCGCCAGTCGTCAATGAGCTTCTGGCCATCAATGAAGAGCCGCGCGCCGTCGTCGGCCCACAGCTCGAAGCCCACGTTCACAGGGTCCGAGGCCTTGTGTTCGCCCGAGGCGCCGGGCTCGATGTTGATGTAGCCGACCCACCGGATGCTGAACCAGCCGTTGCGGATGAACAGGTGGTTGATGAGCGGCTCCACGCGGCTGTAGGCGTAGGTCGTGAACGTCCAGTCGGCCGGATTCACCTTCGGCACGCTCACGCCGTCGGGCCAGTTGCCGCCCCAGAACTGGGGGTCCTGGTAGTAGTGCGCGACGAGGCCCTGCTTGTACTCGCGCGGGCCCTCGGCCCGCGCCAGCGACGCCAGCCCCACCATCAGCACCGCCGCCCACAGCGCTCTCATGTGTGCGCCTCCTGACCCTCCGCGTGCCGAGAACCGCCAGCCTGAAGAGTCTGCTGCTCCTCAGGTCAGTACTTCATCTCGGGGAACGGCTCGACCACCAGTTCCGGGGTATCCCTGTCCGCTCCCTGCCTGATCTTCACGCCCGCGGCGAGCGGACGGAGTTGGGTGGCGGTTGGCTCGCGGAACGGCTTGCCCGCGAGGGCCGCCTCGTAGCGCTGGAACATCTGGCCGTCGGTGAGGAAGCGGCCCGCCTGCACCTCGAGCCGGATCTGCTCGGCCATGGCCAGCACCAGCCCGGCCCGGCCCCCGGCCTCGCGGGCCTTGGCCCGGAACTGCTGGCAGAGGGCCTCGTTGCGGGCGAGGGAGCGTTTCTTGGCCTCCACCTCGTCGGGGGTGAGGGGACGCGCTCGGGGCGTTGGGTTCTCGGGGGGTGCCGCCGCGGGCGCCGCCTCTGGGGCGATGGGAACCCCATCCAGTGTCACCGCTCTAACCTTCGACCTGGCAATGGCATAGAGCTTGCCGGCGCAGCGGAAGGTCACCGAGATGACCGCCCCGCGCACCGTGGAGCCGTCGGCCAGCTCGACGCCGTCGCCCTCGCGCGACAGCGCCGCGGACTTGAGAACTGACCGGGCATAGGCGCGCGGAACCCCGTCCACACGCACGAGGAGTTCCTCGAGCGAGCCATGGAGGCGCCCCTGGTCGGCGAGTTGGAGAACATCGGCGCGCGAGCCGCACGCCAACAGGAGGGATACCGCTGCTGCAACCGCCCCGCGTCCCATGGCACCGCCCCGCCAAAGTCGGGCCAAAGTACGGACCGGCTTCTAATACAGTTCCGGGATAGTATAGCCCAGCAAATTAGTGATGTCAAGCGACCGGTCGGTCAATCCGTGCGCATTGCCCCAGACGGATGGCTCGCTGTAAGCGTATATATAGCAGGTACTTGAGAGGTACAGCGCGGTTCTTCATGGTCTGGCGATCTTGGCTCGGCGGGCCTGGTGGTTCCTCGGGAGGGCGCAGCCGGGTGCTTGGGGGGCGCAGCGTGCCCATGTTGTATCAACCCTGTGAGGGGGAAAGTGATACAGCAAGGCCAGAAGGGCGAGGATTGGCGATTCTCGCGGTTCCGGCCATACTCGCTCACCCGGGCGATGAGCAAGTATGCAAGGGGGGAATGCGGGAGGGCGTAAGGTGTTGCAACATAGGCGGTTATGGCGTGGTTTCGCCGGCGCCGCGGCACCGGTTCCGCGCTCCCGGCGGTCGGCAGGTCACGATCGCCAGGCCCTGGTGAGCCCGCAACCCGCCGCTACAGGCACGCAGCGAACCACTCGCGGACGCGCTCCTCGGCCTCGGGTGGCACGCTGTGCCCCTTGCGGTGATTGAACAGGCCGACCCGGGCGGGGCCGCCGTAGAGGCGGTAGACGGGCAGCGCCGCCTCGATGTAGGGCCAGCTCCGCGTCCCATCGGCGTCGTCGCCGCCCAGGAGCAGGAAGGCCCGCGGCGCGATCAGGCCGACCAGTTCGTGGTGGCTGCGCGCGAAGCCCGGGTCGCGCACCTCCTGGCCGAGGTACCAGGGGGCGTCCCAGTTCGAGAAGGAGATGCCGATGCCGCCCTCGCTGGAGACGGCGGCTTTGACCCGCTCGTCGAAGGCGGCGAGGTAGAGCGCCTCCTTGCCGCCCAGCGAGTGGCCCACGGCGCCCAGGCGCGCGGCGTCCACCTCGGGCAGGGTCTCGAGCACGTCCAGGGCGCGCGCGGCGTCGAAGAGCATCTTGGCCATGCCCTTGGCGCCGGGGTGGCGCTGGTGGAAGGCGGCCACGCGGGCGAGGTAGTCGCCCTCGCCCACCCACAGGAAGCACTTGGGGCAGAAGGCCACGAAGCCGCGCTGCGCGAGGCCGAGGCCGAACGCCTTTTCGGGCGTGTCGGTGAGGCCGGCCGTCTGGCGGATCGTGGCGTTGGTGGTGGAATGGAGGGCGACGATGCCGGGCCGCGGGCCGGTCTGCCTGGCGGGCTTGAGCAGGTAGGCCTCGACGGGGATTCCCGGCTCGCTCTCGTAGCGCACGAGCTGGCGGATGCAGCCCTCGGGGCGGTCCTCCTCCAGCACCTCGAGCTTGGGGCGTGCGCGCTCGGCCCGCACCGTGCCGAGGAAGTCGAGCCAGGCCTGGCGCAGCTCAGCCCGTCGCGTGCGCCAGGCCCCGAGCGTGGTGATGGGGCGCCCGTGTGCATCCACCAGCAGCGGCGCCAGCCGGGGTGTATCCGCCGGCAAGTCGGCGGGGGCCGCCTGCACTTCCGACAGCCAGGGCACAATCGGTCGCCTCTTCATGGTCCCGCTCCAGTAGCATCCGGGGAATGCGGCCAGAGCCGTGGCCGAGGCCAGGAACCGCCGCCGGCTCGTTCGCATGGTTCGCCTCCTGGGCATGACTCTGGGGTCTGTGCGGAAATCCACGCGGGCTGCGTTGCCGGCGTCAGCGGGGCGGATGCAAGGCGCGGCGACGCAGTCCCGTGTGGATTCCCGTACAGACCCTGGTTCGGCTCAGATACCATAGCGCGCGGCGGCAGGAATGCAAGGGGCCTGGCGGGGGCCCGCGCATGGACGCGGGCAGGCGACGAGCGTGTCATCGCCTGCCCGCCCTGCTTCGTGCGGGCTGGGCTTCCGCGTCCCGCGAATCTGCCGAGGCGGGACGCAGAGGTCCCGCCCACGGAACCGACGCGACGGGTCACTTCTTCGCGACGAGGGCCTGCCAGCCCTGGGCGTCCTTGGAGGCGGCCAGGATGATCTCGAGCACGGCGCGGCCCTCCTCCACCGAGTGGAGCGGGCGGGTGCCGTTCTGGAGGCAGGTGGCGAAGTGGGCGATCTGGTCGGCGAAGGTGTCGCCGCCGCTGAGCACCATCTTGGCCGGCTCGCGGAAGCCGTCGGGCAGCAGGAACAGGTCGTTGCCCGAGCCGAAGAGCTGGCCCTTCTCGCCCACGACGTGGATCTGGTGGGTGCCGTAGGGGTTGGGGAAGGCCCACGAGGTGAGGATTTCGCCGAGCGCGCCGCTGGCGAAGCGCACCTGGACGCTCGCGGTGTCTTCGCCTTCGATCTGCTGCACGAAGCGGCCCATGCTGCCGCGCACGCCCACGGCCTTCGAGCCGCCGAGATAGAGCAGGCGATAGGTGGGATGATAGCCCGTGTCAATCAGTTCGCCGCCGCCCTGGGTCTTCAGGCTGGCGCGCCAGGTGCCGGGGAACCACTGCACGCCGGCCAGGAAGCAGTCCTGCGACCGGATCCAGCGGATGGCGCCGATGGCGCCGGCGTCGAGCAGCTTCTTGGCCTCCTGCACGGCGGGCAGGAAGAGCTGGTTGTGGGCGGACATGTAGGTGATGCCGGCTTTCTGGACGGCGGCGGCGATGGTGTCGGCTTCCTTGAGGCTCATGCACATCGGCTTCTCGCACAGGATGTGCTTGCCGGCGGCGGCGGAGTCTACGATGGCCTTGGCGTGCAGGTGGTGGGGCAGGCAGATGATCACGGCGTCGAGGCCGTCGGCCAGGTCCTTGAGCATCTTGCGCCAGTCGGTGAACCAGGGGCGCTCGCCGCCGAGCTGGTCGTTGCGCGCCTTGAGGTTTTTCTCCGAGATGTCGCACAGGGCGACGCACTCGACCTTGTCCTTGTGCTTGAGCATGCCGGCGCAGTGGGCGCCGGCGATGCCGCCCGAGCCGATGATGGCGACACGGACTTTCCCTTCGACCTTCTTGGGCATGGCGTTTGCCTCCTATAAGGGCCCGATGATTGGGGGGAAATGGTACAGGAAACGGGCGTGGCGTGCAAGCGCGCTATTGGGCGGTGATCTCGAGCGTGCGGCCCTCGGGGCGGCGGATGCGGATGAATTCGCCCTGCGGGTCGAAGTCGGCATGCGGGCGGCCGTTGACGGTGACGCTCTGGAGCGGGGGGGCGCCCGGGCGGCGCAGGCGCAGGCGCAGTTCGGCGGGCCGGCCCTGGTCGGGCAGGTGCACGCGGGCGGCGACGAGGCCGCCGCTCTTCGCCTCGAGTTCGAAGCCGGCAAGGCCCCAACGCGTGGTGGCGCGCTCGACGCTGATTCGCTGGCCTGCGGCCAGCCAGGCGCGGGGCAGGGCGCGGCCGAGCCAGAGCAGGTCGGCGTCGGGCTCCTCGAAGGCGAGCATCCAGCGCGTCATCAGCGGGGTGACGAGCTGGGCCGGGACGCAGTAGTCGGCGGCAGGCCGGCGGGTGGGGGCGCCGCGGATGGCCACCTGCTCGTAGGCGGTGTAGGTGCCGGGGGTGCGGTGCACGGCGAGGTCGCCGTAGTAGCCGAGGAGGAAGTGGCGCACGCGGTCGCGCAGCAGCAGGCCGTAGGCGTAGCCCGCGTAGGGCCAGTCGTCCAGGCGGTCGAGGAAGCGGGTGGTGCCGAGCAGTTCGCCGCCGTGGGCGGCGCGGTAGGCGATGAGGGCGTCGTGCCATTCGGGGCGCAGGAAGCCGGCCGAGAGCATCTCGGGCCAGTAGCGGTAGTTGGTGTAGGAGGCGAAGCGGTCGGCGGTCATCGAGTGGAAGAAGCCGCCGCGGCCGGCCACGGGGGGCACGAACGGGGGCGCGGTGATGGGCACGACGCAGGCGCGCAGGCTGGCCTCGAGGTCGGCGTGGAGGGCGTGGCACTCGGCCGTGAGCTCGGCGGCGCGGCGGCTCAGGGTGTCGTCGCCCAGCGCGGCGTAGGCGCGCGCGGTTTCGAGCCAGCCGCGCCAGGCCCAGCCGCTGCCGGAGTAGTAGTAGTCGGGCTCGGCGGCGGTGTCGGCCTCGGCCGGGCCGAAGAGCAGGCCGTGGCGGGGGTCGTCGCGGGGCCACTTCTCCTGCGCGGCGCGGCGCAGGGCCAGCAGGTGGCCGGCGATGCGCTCGACGACGGGCACGCGCTCGCGGAGCCAGGCGTGGTCGCGGCTGCGCCGCGCGTAGCGGGCGATGGCGTCGAGCATCTGGCCGTACTCGGAGACGGCGGGGGCGTAGTAGTCGAAGGTGCCGTCGGGCCGCACGAGGCGATCGAGGTAGTCGTCGAGATGGGCGCGGGCGCGGGCCAGCAGGTTCCACTCCACGCAGGCGTTCACGGTGCTCAGGGTGGCGGGGGGGAAGGCGTCGTGGCGTGGCTCGCGGTAGAGGCCCACGCCGTAGCGGGCGCGCGGGCCGTCGTGGGTGATGAAGGCCCGCACGAGCGAGGCGAGGCAGGCGTTGGACACGGCGGCCTCGGGCCCCTCGAGGCGCAGGGCGGAGCCGAGGGCCCGCGTCCAGTGGGCGCCGAGCTCGCGCAGATAGTCCTCGAAGCGCTCGCTGGAGACGGGGATCTTGCCGCGCTCGCCGATCTGGAGGCGCAACACGGCCTCGCGCCCGCCGGCTCTCACGATGCGCAGGAAGACCAGGAGGTCGGGCCTCGTCGGGCGCACGAAGGCGATCTCCTGCCAGGCCAGCGACTGGGCGCTGTCGAAGAACGAGTAGTCAATGGCCGGCAGGTAGCCGCCGTACAGGCGCCGTTTGGCGCGGTCGCACGTCGCGGGCGGCAGGAGCTCGCGCGGGTCGAAGAGCGCGGAGTCGAATTGCACGGGGCCGAACTCGCCGGCGGTGACGCCGAGCCGGCCGTCGGGCTCGACGTAGAGGATGCGGCTCGACAGCTCGTTGCCGAGGAAGGTGTAGCCCACGAGCTCCGGCAACTGGGCCGCGCAGGCGGCGAGCGACGGGTCGCCGCCGCCGGCGAGCACCTGCTCGCCCAGGAGGTCGGCCTGGCTTTCCAGGAGCCGTTGGGCTTGGTCCTCGGCACACATCCCCAGGTCTCCCCGGCAAGGCCGCCGGCGCGCAGGGGCCGGCGGCGGGTCTTGCGGCGCCGCGCCCGCGGCCCGGCCGTCAGCCCAAGAAGCGTTCGATGTAGCGGCGGCCGCGGTACTCGGCGACGAGGCGTCGGTCGAGCGGGTATTGGCCGAAGCGGCGCGCGGCGGCGAGCATGGCCCGGTAGTTGGCGGGGCGGACGGCGGGGTGGATGCTGTTGGACGAGGCGAGGATGTGGCCGCCGCCCGGGCTGGCCTTGGCGATGGTCTCTTTGACGGCCTCGACCACGTCGTCGGGCGTGCCGCGCGAGAGCAGCTCGCCGCAGTCTACGTTGCCGCACAGGGCGATGCGGCGGCCGTACCGGGCCTTCACCTCGCCGATGTCCATCCCCGCGATCGGCTCGATGGGGTCGAGCGCGTCAATGCCCGCGCCCACCAGGTCGTCGAGGATCGGCCACAGGTTGCCGTCGGTGTGCTTGATGAAGGGCTTGCGCAGGCGGTGCGCGGTGTCCACCATCTCCTGGAGATAGGGCAGGCAGAACTCGCGGAAGTGGGCGGGCGACATGAGGGGGGCCTTGCGGTTGGCGTAGTCGTCGCCCGTGAGCAGCACGTCGGCGCCGAGCGCGGCGGCGCGTTCGCACACGCGCTTCTTGTAGTCGGTGACGATGCGGGCGAGGCGGTGGGCCACCTGGGGCTCGGCCACGTAGGCCATGAGCAGGCGGTCCATGCCGTAGAGGTAGCAGGAGAACTCGAAGGCGTCGTGGCTGAGGAAGACGATGGCGCGGCGGCCCTGGAAGCGGCGCACGGCCTCGGCCAGGGTGAGCAGGCGGTGGTCGGCGTCGGGGTCGGGCGCGCGATAGGCGTCGAGGTCGGCGGGCGACTTGATCGGGCCGTCCACCCGGTAGGGGATGCCGGTGGCCTCGTCGGTGCGCCAGAGGATGCCCCACTCGTCGCGCACGGTGTGCGGGTCGAGGCGGGTGACGCGCTGGTTCTCGAAGGTGGTGACGCCGTCGAGGTCCTCGCGGTCGCAGAAGTCGTGGTACGAGACGCCCGGCCCGTGGAGGGCGCGGATGATCGGCTCGTTGACGATGAGTTCCCACACCGGCACGCGGTCGGGCTGCTGGCGGCGGAGGGCTTTGAGGAAGCGCTGTTGACCCGTCATGGCATTCCGGGGCGAATCGCGGACTGCCGACCCGCAGTCCTACATGGGGACGCCGATGATCTTTCCCTCGAAGACCATTCTGGTGCCGACGAAGGCCTGGGCCTGCATGACGGCATAGGCGCGGCGCAGGCTCTCGATCTGGCCCACGACGATGAAGCGGTCGCCCGGCTTCACCTCGCCGCGGAAACGCACCTCGTCCATCCCGCCGAAGCCGACGAAGTCCTTGAGGTCCTTCACGCACTGGGCGATGAGGAAGCTGGCGGCCTGGGCGACCGCCTCGCACATCACCACGCCGGGCATGAGCGGACGGCCGGGAATGTGGCCGCGGACCCAGAACTCCTGGTCCGAGACGTCCTTGTAGGCGATGATGAGGCGCTTCTCGGTGTCCACGTGCACGATGGCCGTGAGCTGCTCCATCTCGAAGCGCTGGCGGTTGCACTTGCGGATCGCCTCGATGTCGTACTGGATGCGGCTCGTGTCAATCGAGGCGGGGTCCACGATGGGCGGCTTGGGCACGGCGAGATTCTCCTGTGACGGGCGCGGGCCTGCCCCGCTGGCGCTCAATCGAGGATCTTGGGCACCACATAACAGCCGCAGGCCTGCGCGGGGGCATTCGCCAGCATCGCCTCGCGAGGGGCCGAGGGGCGCTCCACGTCGTCGCGGAAGACGTTGCGCAGGCCCATGACGTGCGCCGTCGGCGCCACGTCCGAGGTGTCCAGCTCGGCGAGCTTCTCGAAGTAGGCCAGCACGCTGGCGAGCTGAGAGCCGAAGAGCTGGCGCTCGGCCTCGCTGAGCGCGAGGCGCGAGAGATGCGCCACATAGTCTATCTGGTCTCGGTTGAGGTCCATCGTGCTCGTGCTCTCGGCTCGCCTGCCCTGGCCACGACGCGGCCATTCTAGCAAAGCCGGGCCAAAAAGCAAGCGCCGACCCGGCCGCAGGAGAGACGAGGCTTACGTTGGGCAGGCGAGGGCGCTGAGCAACGGCTCGGCGATGAACGGCTTGGGGATGACGGCGTCGAAGAGCCGGTCGCGTTCGGGGCCGGCACGGTGCTCGGCGAGGCTGTCGAGCACAAGGAGGCGCGTGGTGGGGCTTGTCTCGCGCAACTGGCGAGCCGTCCCCGCAGGCTCGCTGCCCAGCAGATCCAGGTCCACCACCGCCACCGGACACGAGTCCCGACGCAACGCGTCCAGGGCCTCCGCCAAGGTCGAGACGCACTCGCACATATACCCTTGGCGCGCGAACAGGCGTCGCAGATGCTTCAGAACCGTCGGCTCAGCTACGACGAGCAGCAGCCTTTGGGGCATGGGGCACCTCTGGCGGAGCCAGTTGCGTCGTCCCGTGCCCTCTCCCCCCGGCTCTACTGCGCCAACGCGCGAGCGGGGGTCAGAGGGACTTAACGGCGGCAGGGGGAGGAACTGCCGCCGCTGTTGCCGTGCCCCCCGCTCTATCCTTTATTATACACCAACCCGCGGCTGCAAGAGCCATGCCGGCGTCATCGCTCGAGCTTCGCAAGCCATAACAGCCGCATCAGGAAGCACTTGTATGGCCTGCCGTTCGAGCAGAAAGGGCGCCGGAACACGGGCCTTCGCCGCACAGTGTGCGAAAACACACAGGCGAATGGAGGTGGCGAGGCCGCCGACGATGCCGTGGCGCGAAGCCGCGCTACAGCGCGCGGGCCTCTTCCGGTATACTACAGGCACTCGCAGCAATCGCCAGCCGCCTCGTGTCTACAATGATAAGTGGGAGTAACGGATGGAAAGCCGGTCGGCAGGCGACCCCTTGGCTCCGGAGGACGGCCAGCTTGCCGAACGGGCCAGAGCCGGCGACCGGCGGGCCTTTGCCGCGCTCGTCGAGCGCTATCAGGGCCTTGTGATCGCCCGCGCCTACGCCGTCCTGCACGATCGAGCCGAGGCCGAGGATGCGGCTCAAGACGCGTTTCTGCGGGCCTTCCGCTCGCTGGGTCAGCTCAGGCAGCCGGAGGCATTTGTCTCCTGGCTCCTCAAGACCGTGCTCAACGTGGCCCGCCGGCGCGCCTCGAAGCGCGCGCGGCACCCCACGAGCCTGCTCGACGCCGCTGTTGCAGACCGCCGTGAGCCGCACCCCGAGGTGCTCGACGCCGTCGCCACGCTGCCCGAGGGCTATCAGCAGGTGATCCACCTGCACTACTCCCAGGGCTGCTCGTGCGAGGAGATTGCGCGGCTCCTGGGGCTCCAGACCGGGTCCGTGACATCTCGGCTGACGCGCGCACGGCAAATGCTCCGCAAGATGCTGAGTGAGGATCGGCACAAGCAATGACCTGCAAAGAAGTTGTGGATCAACTGGACGCTTTGGAGCTCGGCGCCCTCACCGAGGAGGCCCGCGAGGCTGTCGAGGCCCACTTGGCGTCGTGCTCCGCCTGCCGCACGGCGCTGGCCGAGGTGCGCCGAGTGGATGAGGCGCTGCGTTCGGCGTTCGCCTGGGCCGAGCCCTCGCCCGCCTTCGCCCAGAGCATACTGGCCCGTGCGCGCACGCAAGTGTCGTGGCGGCGGTGGCTTGCGGCGGGCGCTGCCGCAGCGGCGGCGGCGGCGTGCCTCACTGTGGCTCTGCTTCGTCCCCACCGCACACAGATCTCCCCGTCGGTTGAACCGGTCTCGGCCCGCCGCGAGGCAGCATCCATTCCCGGCGGGCTGCTGGCCGGCGAACTGCTCGATGGCTACGGGCTTCCCGCTCGGCGGCTGGTGCAGGGCCGGCCCTACGTGGCGGCCGAGCCGGCCGCCGTTGGCCTCGCCCCCGACTCCCTGCTCCTGGTGGCCAGCGGCAGCCAGTTCACGGGAATGCCCGGCCCCACGGGCGAGGGGACCGGCCTGAGTCTGCTGGCCGGCAGCCTGATCGGGCAGGTGGGCGGGCGCGGCAGGGAACTGGCGATCGAGCTCGCGCCCGAACTGGGCGGCGCCATCGCAAGAACAAGAGGCTGCGAGTTTTACAGCGCGGGCTTCCCCGCCAACCGGCTCGCCGCCGGCATGGCCTTCCCCGAGGGCGCGCTGGCCCACTGGCCCGAGAGCATCCGCATCCATGTCTTCAGCGGGCACCTGGACCTCGACCTCGGCGCACAGAAGCTCACCCTGGCCGAAGGCGATTCGGCCATCATCGCGGGCGGCGTATCGGCCGGCACCGCGCGCGTCGTGGAAGAGCGGGCGCGCGCGCTCCGCGCGGCACTCGGCGAGGCCCTGGTCGAGAAGCGGGCGCGCTACGCCCGCCTGCGCGACGAGTACGCCCGCCGGCTCCTTGAGCTTCGTTCGCCCGCGGTGCAGGAAGGGCTGCCCCACCTGAGCCAGCGCGTCGAGTTCGTCGAACGCCTGCTCCACGCGCACGCCGCCACCTTGAGCCGCCTCGAGGCCAACCATCCCGAGTTCTTCGAGCTCGACGCCGCGGCGGCGGAGTTGCGGCGCCTGGAGCAGGTCCGCGAGGAGGCCGATCACTCCCTCGAGCGCTTCCTGGTGCTCATGGCGGCCTTGAACTGACTGGCGGCCCCATCACCATCCCCAGGCCGGGCGTTGCCCGGCCCCATCGAAAGGAGCGTGAGTCGTGAGGAAGCTAATGTGGTGGAGCCTGGCGCTGGCCCTGGGCGCGCAGGCCGTTCTCGCCGGCGGCCCGCCCGGCCGCCGGGACGGCGAGCGCGGCGGCGCGCCGGACCGCGGGCGCTGGGACGCCCTGAGGGGCAGCGACTTCTTTGGCGGCCGCCCCCACGGCAACGCCTTCGACGCCCTGCGCCGTTACTTCGACCTCACCCCCGAGCAGCAGGCCGCCGTGGCCAAGCTCGACGAGCAACGGAGCCTGGACGAGCGCGAGGCCCTGGTGGAGCTGGCCAGGACCCTCGACAAGAAGTACGCCGCCCTCCTCGTCGAGGCCCTGCCCGCCGACCAGAAGGCCAAGTACGAGCAGGTGCTCGCCGCGCTCGCCGCGCGCGACGAGGCCCACGAGGCGGCCCAGAAGGAGTTCCGCGCCGTCCTCCTCAAGACCCGCGAGGCCCAGGGCGTCACCGGCCGCATGTCCATCTACAACCTGCCCAACAGCAAGACCGACATCGTGCGCACCTGCATCAACGTGACCGAGGACCAGCGCGCCGCGATGGACGGCGTGCAGCGCGACGCGTGGGCCGGCATGCGCGACAAGATGCGCGACGTCGCGCGCCCGCAGAACTGGGGCGACGCCGAGGCCCGCCAGAAGTTCGGCGAGGCCATGCGCAAGGTGCGCGAGCAGGTCGAAACCCAGGCCGCCGAAGGCATGGTGATGCTGCTCAACGAAGAGCAGAAGAAAGCCTACCAGGCCGGCGCCGCCGCGCTCGACGTCTACAACAAGAAGGTGGCCGAGGCCGACGACGCTTGCGAGAAGAAGCTCACAGAGATCGTCGGCGCCGAGAAGGCCAAGGCCCTGCGCGCCGGGTGGTGGCAGCAAGTGGCGCCCGTCGTCCAGCCCGGCGGCCCGCCCCCGAAGGCCGACGCCCCCAAGGCTACCGAGTTCTAGGCGGGTAAGCCCTGCCCCCGGATTTCCCCGCCCCGAATCCCCCGCCGGGAACGCCCCGGCGGGGGATTCGCATGCGGGCGCTTGACGCCCTGCCCCCTGCGCGGTACGATCCTCGGCGTCCGTCTCCCCTGCAACCAGCAAAGGGCGCCCGACAGAAACCATGCCAGATGTCAAAGTCGCCGTGATCGGCGCAGGCTCCTACGTCTTCGGCGCCAGCATTCTCAAGCAGGCCTTCGTCGAGAACCGGCTCGACGGGCTCGAGCTGGCGCTGATGGACGTCCACCCCGAAATGGTCGGCCTCATGGGCAGGGTCGGCCAGCGCCTGGTCCGCGAGTTCGGCCTCAAGAGTCGCGTGACCGTGCACACGGACCGCGACGCGGCGCTCGACGGCGCCGACTTCGTACTCTGCGCCGCCGCGGCAGAGCTGCGACGCCGGCTTGATATGGACTGCGAGATCGTCGCTCGCCTGTATCCCGGCCACTGGGTCACCGAGTTCGGCGGCGTGGCCGGCATCAGCTACTCGCTCCGCCAGATCGCCCTCATCAGCGGCCTCGCCGATGCAATGAAGCGCCGCTGCCCCAACGCCTGGCTGCTCAACAGCGCCAACCCTTTGCCGCGCGTGTGCCAGGCGGCGCACGAGCGCGGCGTGCGAACGGCCGGCTTCTGCTCGGTGGCCGTGGGCGGCCTCAGCGGCGTGTGGCACCTGCTGCACGGCGAGCATCTGCCGTGGCCGCCCACGCGCGCCGAGGTCGCCTGGAACGTGACGATGGCGGGCGTGAACCACTTCAGTTGGCTCCTCAGCCTGCGCGACAAGGCCACGGGCGCTGACCTGGTGCCCGAACTCCGGCGACGCATCGCCGCGAGCGACAACCCTTCGCGCTCGTTCGTCCTCGCCCGCGAGACGGGGTTCCTGCCCATGTCGGGCGACAACCACATCCGAGACTTCCTCGAGCCCCTCGGCCCGGCGCCGCGCGGCCAATCGCTGCACCACGGCACCGCCGAGGAACGCGAGGCGCGCCTCGCCCTGCTGCGCAACGTGGCCGACGGCCGCTGCGCCTGCGACCCGCTCTTCGAGCACCCCGCCTGGGAGCGTCCGATGGACCTCGTGGCCGCGATGGCCTTCGGCCGTCCGTGCCGCTTCCACGCGCTCAACCTGATCAACCGCGGTCAGGTCCCCAATCTGCCGCGGGGCGTCTTCGTCGAGACGCCTGCCGAAGCGACCCCGAGCGGCCCCGTGCCGCAGGCCGTCGAGCTGCCCGCGAGCGTGCTGCCGTATTGCGAGCGCACGGCGCGCGTCACCGACGCCATCGTGCGTGCCGCGACAGCGCGCAGCCGCACGCTGCTGCGTGAGGCCGTGGAACTCGATCCCACGATTCTCGACAAGCGGGCCGGCATGGAGGCCGTGAACGCCTGCCTCGCGGCCCACGCCGACCTCGTGCCTGCGTTCGGCGAGTAGGCGCCAACAAGCGCAGGAAAAGAGCACGAACATGGCGGGCCGTGTTCGGGTCCACTCCATTCCCCTGGCCCTCGCCGCCGCCCTTTGCGGCTGCGGGATCGTCCTGTGGCGCGTGGCTCCGCCGCAAGGCGGTCGCGCGGCCGGCCAATGGAGCGCGTCGGCGTCGCGCGAACGCCGCGCCTACCGAGGCCACGCGCTTGCGCTCGGGGTGGCGATGCGGCATATTCCGTTGTGGAGGTGAGATACATGCGGATCGAGGTGGAACGGGAAGAAGACGGGCGCTGGATCGCGGAGGTGCCTGAGCTGCCGGGGGCGCTGGCCTACGGTCAGACCCGCGAGGACGCCATCGCCAGGGTGGAAGCTCTGGCACTGCGCGTCATCGCCGATCGCCTTGAGCAGGGTGAGCCTATTCCTGAGCTGGATGAGCTGTTCGCGGTACCCGCGTGAGCGATTGGCCATCGTGCAAAGCGCGAGACGTGTTACGGGCCTTGCTACGCATTGGCTGGGCAGTCAAGCGCAGGGCTGGGGGTTCACTTCAGGTGCTATCCCGTCCGGGATGGCCTGACCTCGTTTTCGCCTTCCATGACCGCGAGGAGATCGGCCCTCGCATGCTCGCGCGGATTGCCAGGCGAACGGGGTTGCGCCCCGAAGACCTGTGATCTCGCGCGGGACACTTGCGCCCTCACGATTCGCTGGCACCGTGGATCAGGTCGGCGAAGACGAAGCCCTCGCGCTCGACGGTTTCGCCGACGCGCACGGGAATAGGCTGAGCGAACATGGGGCCGGCGCAGGCGAAGGTGTGGAACTCGCCCCGCTCGGCACAGGGGTCCACGCCGTCGGGCAGGGCGTCGAGGAATGCCTGGTCGAAGGGCCGCCCGGCCAGCTCGCGGGGCAGCTTGCGCGGGTCGAGGCAGGTGACGTAGGCGCGAAGGCCCGCTGCGATCATCTCGCGGGCGAGAGCGCGCGTGTCGAGGCCCCAGAGGGGGAAGACGGGCTGGATGCCCGTGGGGGCGAGCTTCTCCTCGCGGTAGCGGCGCACATCCTCCAGAAACAAGTCGCCGAAGACCATGCGGCTCACGCCGAGCGACTTCGCGGTCGCCATCGCCTCGGCCATGGCGGCCTCGTAGGTCTCGTTGGAGCAGGGCGCGGGGATGAGCACCTTGTGCAGCGGCAGCCCGGCTGCGCGAGCCTGGGCCTCGACGAGTTCGCGTCGCACGCCGTGCATGGACACGCGGTCGTACGGCGCAGTGATCGTGGTGAGGAGGCCGATGACCTCGATCTCCTCCGTCATTGTGGGCGGCGTGTCCCCACGCCGCGACACGCGGGATGAGGACGTCCCGCCCACAGCGTGCAGCGCCCAGGCAGCGTCCTTGCCGCTGCTCCAGGCGAGCCAGGCCTTCGGTCGTGCCGCGTGTGTCATTCGTAGAGCCAATCCACGGGGAAAAGCGTGATCTGCGTGAGGTTGAGTCCGCCGGTCTTCTGCTGGCCGGCGCAGTGGCCGAGGACCACGCGGTCGCCCACGAACTCGATGGCGGTGTAGCAGTACCAGCCGCCGGGGTCGTCCTCGAGGGTCTTCACGTGCTCCCAGGTCTGGCCCTCGTCGCGCGAGATGGCGGCGTTGAAGGGCGTGCGCTTGCCGCGGCGGGCCGCGTCTATCTTCTCGTGGTTGTTCCACACGGCGAGCAGGTCGCCGGTCTTGGGGATGCGCTCGATGGAGGCGGGCGAGAGCGGCGAGATGAGGTTGGACGGTTCGGCCGGCGACCAGGTGTCGCCGCCGTCCTTCGAGAACGAGCGGAACTGGCAGCCGGCGTTGGTGCGCATGAACATCAGCAGGCGGCCGTCCCTGAGCTCGATGACGCCGGGCTCCTGGAGCATCACGCGGCCCTTGTCGGTCTCCCCTGTGAGCCGGCTGGTGCTGGGGCGCCAGGTCTGGCCCTCGTCGTCGGAGAGGTAGCACACCATGGTGCCGTGCGAGGAGTATTTGCCGCCGGGCTGGTTGTGCTGCGAGGCGGGGATGATGAGCCGACCGCTGCGGAGTTGCACCACGCGGTCGTTGTTCACCACGTAGTAGCCGCCCGGCTCGATGCACAGGCGTGGTTCGCTCCAGGTCTTCGCCTCGTCGGTGGAGAGGCGGAGGTAGGGGCGGCAGTCGTCCCAGCCGTTCTTGCGCAGGTAGAAGAGCGCGATCGGGCCGGACTTGAGGCGGAGGAGCGAGACGCTCATCACGTTTTCCCTGCCCTCGTTGGGCACGACGAGCACGTCGTCCCTCGACCAGGTGAGGCCGCCGTCGGCGGAGACGCGGCTGGCGAGGACCGCGGCGGCGTTGTCGGCCCCGCCGCCGGTGAAACGGGTGTAGACGAAGAGCAGGCGGCCGTCCTGGAGCTGGACGAAGTCGCCCTCGGAGTTGCGGGGGTTGCCGGGGCCGGGCGGCAGGAGCTGGATGCGGGTCACGGGGGCCTCCTTGGGCTTGGCGGGTTCGGGCGCGGCGAGGCACAGGAGCGCGGCGAGCGGGACGTGCAGGACCATCGGCGCGGTCTCCGGGTTACTGGGCCAGGGCGTCGTCCACGAGCTTCTTGAGGCTGGGCTGGAGCTCGATGGCCTGGGCGAGTTTGGCGATGGCCTCGTCGCGTTGGCCGAGGCGGAGCAGAGTCATGCCCCAGTTGTAGAGGGGCGTGGGCGACGTGGGGTCGAGCCGGGCCGCGGCGGCGAACTTGTCGCAGGCCCAGCGCAGCTCGCCGAGCTGGACGAGCGAGGTGCCCCAGTTGTTGTAGGCGTCCAGAAACCCGGGGCGGAGCTGGGTGGCTCGGGCGAACTTGTCGCAGGCGAGGGCGTGCTGGCCCTGGGCGGCGAGCGCGGTGCCCCAGTTGTAGTAGGCGCCTTCGTAGCGGGGGTTGACCTCGATGGCGCGCGTGAAGCAGCGGGTGGCCTCGGCCGTGCGCTTGTGGTCGCCGAGCATGCCGCCCACGTCGGCGAGCAGCATGGTCATCGTCTGGGGCTTCGAGAGGAGGGTCCAGCCGATGCCCTGCGGCTGGCCGTAGCGGCGCAGCATGTAGGCCTCGTCGCGGAAGACCATGCCGCCCATGCTGGGCTCGACGTTGAACTGCTCCTGGCCGTCGTCGTAGCGGATGAGGGCGTGGCCGGGGAAGGGGAGCATGTGGAAGGCCATGCCGAGCTTCTCGGCGGCGCACAGGTAGAGGAGCGAGAGGCCGAGGCAGTTGCCGCGGCGCTCGCGGAGCACGCGGTCGAGGGTGCGGGGCGTCACGTCGTAGCGGAAGCCCTCGGTGCCGAAGAGCTGGAGGCTGATGCGGAGGGCCTTGTCGCGCGGCGCGGCGCCCTCGGCCGCGGCCCGGGCCACGCGGGCCGCCAGGGCGTCCACCTCGGCGCGCAGGGCCTTCACGTCCACCGCGGGGTCGAACTCGCGCGCCAGCTCCAGGGCTTGGGCGGCCAGGTCCACATCGCCGTCGGCCAGCACGCGGGCGTCGGCGGCGCGCACCCAGCCCTGGCGCAGGTTGCGGCCGCCGAAGAACTGGATGGCCAGCAGGTCCTCCTTGCGCTCGCGCACGCCGAACCACTGGCCCCTCTTCACCGTGCCGAGCACGGTGCCGGCCAGCGTCACGGGCGCCTCGGGCGCAGTGATCTCGATGGTGTCCATGGCCCGGGTGTAGGGGGCCTGGGGCTCGCGGGGCGGCGGCGCGGCCGCGGAGGCGATCGCGGACATCAGCGAGGCCGCAAGGAGGAGAGCAGGGCGCGGGGCTCGCATCGGAGGTCTCAGGCATCCCGTCGGGCTAGCCGATCGCCGTGCGCACCTGGGCGATCATCGCGTCGGTGGCCAGGGCCACCGCCTCGCGCCAGTGCGTGGGCCCGAACTGGCGGTCGTAGGGCGCGCGGGAGTGGGCGAAGAGCACGCTGCGCGACGCGCTCACGATGGCGCCGCGGCCCCGGGCGTCGAAGGCGCGGACGACTTCGGCCGGCCCGGCCCCCTGCGCGCCGAAGCCGGGCACGAGGAAGTAGGCCTGGGGCATCAGGCGGCGGAGCTTCTCGGCGTCTATGGGCTGCGTGCCGGCGACGACGGCGCCGACGCAACTGTAGCCCGAGCGGCCCACGTGCTGGCGGCCCCACTCGTGCACGAGCGCGCCGATGCGCATGAAGAAGGGCACGCCCTTGCACGAGAGGTTCTGGATGCGGTCGGCGCCGGGGTTGGTGGTGCGCACGAGCACGAACACCCCGCGGTCGCGGCGCACGGCCTGGCGCACGAACGGCTCGATGCCGTCCTCGCCGAAGTAGGGGTTGATCGTGCAGGCGTCGGCGCCCAGGTCGAAGAGCTCCGCGCCGTCCACCGTCGTGCCGCCCAGGTGGGCCTCCGCGTAGGCGGCGGAGGTGGACCCGATGTCGCCGCGCTTGACGTCAGCGATGACGATCAGCCCCCGGCGCTTGGCGTGGGCCACCGTGTCCACATAAGCCTGGTAGCCGGGCGGCCCGAAGCGCTCGTAGAAGGCGGCCTGGACCTTCACGGCGGGCACCTTGGGCGCCACGATGTCAATCGTGGCGCAGGAGAAGGCCCGGAGCACGTTGGCCGCCGCCTCGCAGGTGAGCGGGGGCGCGCCGGCCGCCTCCTCGCGCAGCGGCGCCGGGATGGCCTCCAGCAGCGGGTCCAGCCCCACACAGCACGGGTTGCCCTTGGCCTCCACCGCCTCGGCGAGCCGGTCCGCGAAGTGGGCCATCCGATCCTCCTGCCAGGATGCGTCACATCGCCAGGAAATTCCGCAGCAGCTTCGGCCCCTCGGTGGTCAGAAACGACTCGGGGTGGAACTGCACGCCCTCGAGCGGGAACTCGCGGTGGCGGAGGCCCATGAGTTCGCCCTCCGCGGTGTGGGCGGTGGCGACCAGGCACGCGGGCAGCGTGTCCTCGCGCACGACCAGCGAGTGGTAGCGTGTGGCCTCGAAGGGGTTGGCCAGGCCCTGGAAAACCCCCTGGCCGTCGTGGTGGATCATCGAGGTCTTGCCGTGCATCAGGCGGCCGGCGCGCACCACGTCGCCGCCGAAGGCGTGGCCGATGCACTGGTGGCCCAGGCACACGCCCAGCAGCGGCACCCGGCCGGCGAAGTGCAGGATCACGTCGTTCGAGATGCCCGCCTCGCGCGGCGTGCAGGGCCCGGGCGAGATGATGATGTGGGTGGGCCGCCGCCGCTCGATCTCGTCGAGCGTGACCTTGTCGTTGCGGAACACCTCCACCACCGCGCCCATGCTGCCGATGCACTGCACGACGTTGTAGGTGAAGGAGTCATAGTTGTCAATCATCACCACCACGGCCACTGACTCCTCGAGGGGGGACCGAAGGTCCGCCCCGTCTCGTCCGGCCCGGAGCAATATACCGCCCGCCTGGGGCGAAGTCAACCGCGGGCGGCCTCAGGGCTTGACGAGCACGTCGAAGCCTTCGGCCTTGAGCTTCGCGGCCACGCGCTCGGCGTCGGCCCGCGAGGCATAGGGGCCGGCGCGGACGACGAACAGGTCGCCCGAGCGCGAGGGGGCGGTGGAGACGGCGGCCGGGTAGCCGCGCTCGGCCAGCAGGCGCGCGTGCTCGGCGGCGCTGGCCGAGGAGCTCAGCGCGGCCACCTGAACGTAGAAGCTGCCGCTGGGGCTCGCCGGCGGCAGCGCCGCGCTCGCGCCGCCGAGGCGGGCCTCGGCCCGCGCGGCCCAGGGGCTGGAGCGGAACTCGTCGGCCACGCGGCGGAAGTAGCCTCGCGCCTCCGTGCCCCGGCCCAGCCGCTCGCAGGCCTCGCCGAGCAGGAAGAGCACCTCGTCGGCGCGCGGCGTCGCGGGGTCCTTTCGCAGGATGTCCAGGCAGGCGGCCTGGCATTCGGCGTAGGCGCCGCTCTGGAAGTGGCAGCGGGCCAGCCCCACGGCCGCTCCGGCCGCCAGGTTCGGGGCGGGCGCCGAGCGCAGGCACTCGCGGAAGCGCGCCTGGGCCTCGTGGGCCTGCCCTTGATGAAGCGCGATGCCGCCCAGCGCGTAGTGGGCCTCGGCGGCCCGCGGGCTCGAGGGCTGCTCGCGCACGAAGTCGCGCAGCAGCGGCGCCGCCGGCCCGTACTGGCCGACGAGGAACAGGCGCATCCCCTCGCGGAAGCGGGCGTCCTCGCGGGGCCGTGGCACGCACGAGCAACCGGGAAACAGCGGCGCGAGCGCCAGGAGCGCCGCGGCCGCGGCGGCCCGCCAGAGCGAGGCGTGAGGAATGCCGGTCCTAGCCATGAAGCCTCTTGGTCAGCGTGGCCAGGCGCTTGCCATACTCCCTGCACTGGGCGCTGGCGCGACGGTCGGGCGAGCCGATGGCCACCGGCCCATAGTGGTCGCCCGCGGGCACCCCGGGCACGACCATGCCGTGGATGAGCAGGGCCTGGAGGATCGCCAGGATCGTGGTCTCGTTGCCGCCGCCGACGTTCGCCGACGACGCGAAGGCCCCGCCCACCTTGCCCTCGAGCTGGCCGTGCAGGGCCACGCTCTCGTCGAGCAGCTTCTTGACCTCCGAGGCGGGCAGGCCGTAGTAAGTCGGCGAGCCGATCACCACAGCATCGTAGCCGTTCAACTCGTTCGCCGTCACGCAGGTGATCGGCTTGAGGTCCACCTCCAGGCCATTCAGGGCCTGAGCGCCGGCCTGGATCAACTCCGCCATCTTCTTCGTGTTCCCACCGCGAGAGTGGTACGTGATAAGCATCTTGGCCATTCGGGCGTCCTTTCTCAGCCGGCCGCGGCTGCGGCGGCTGTCTCTTCCTATTATCACAGAGCGCGCCGCATGGTGTCAAGCCGAATGATGGCCCCGGGTGCGGGCCGGAATTGTAGGTGGTCTCTGATGCGAGAATCCCCGGAACAACAGGGGAAGGCCCGCGGCAGAGGTAGCCGCGGGCGTCCCGCTTGCGGCTCTCTTCATTCGTTCGACAAGCGGGACGCTTGTCGCTACGAGAATCCGCAGCAGAAGCTACCTACAGAAATGGCCCACACCCGATGGCCCCGCCCCGATCGTTCGGCACGCACGAAGGACGAGAAGCCGCGTGGGGCTGGAGGGGGGTTCGGCTCGGGGCGGGACTAGGAGCCTGTCCAAGAATCCGCGTGGGGCTGCGACGCCCGCGATTCTGGCCGCAGGCTAGGAGCACGGAGGAGGCGATGCAACGGAGAGCATCGCTGACGACGTGCGACAACGCCTGCGGCCAGAAGTCGCGGCGTCCCTTCGGGTTGCGGCGGCAGCGGAGCGCCTGCCGCGTTGCGTCTCCTCAGCGATGCGCTCCGTAGCATCGCCTGCGGAGCCGCGCCTTGCATCCGCCCCGCTGGCGCCGGCAACGCAGCCCACGGGGATTCTTGGACAGGCTCCTAGCGGGGGGGCTGGGTGAAGTCGGCGGGCACGCTCTGGCGGAGTTCGGCAAGGAAGCGCTGGAGGGGCTTGCTCTCCTTGTTTCGCTGCCAGACGCCGTGCAGGGCGGCGTGAAGGGCATTGCGGACGGCGTCGAGCTGGAGACCGCCGCCGAACTGGAAGGCCTGGCCCCAGACCTTGGCGATCTCCTGCGCGAGGCGGCCGCCGTAGCTGCTGGTGTCGGCGCCGTGGGCCATCACCTCCACGCCGGCGGCGAGGGCGGCCACCGCCTTGTCCAGCTCGCCCCGCACGAGGCAGTAGTGGGCCAGTTCGGTGTGGGCCGAGACGTCGTTGGGGTTCTCCCGGAGCCGCTCGCGGTACCAGCCCTCGACTTTGCTCTTGAGGGTGGCCTGGGCCCGTGCCTGCTCGCCGGCACGGACCTCGATCTCGCCTTCCCAGGGGAGGAACTGCTCTTTCTCGACGCGGACGGAGTAGGGGTTGGCGTCGAGGTTCTTCTTCTCGAGCGGGGTCTTGCCCTCGTACTCGCCATCAATATAGACGTCGGCCTGGGCGGGCTCGGAAGTGATGAGGAGGGTGCCCTTGGGCTTGAGGGCGAGCCGGGCCTCGAGCTTCTCCTCGGGGTAGAGGAGCTCGACGAGCTTGGTCCAGGGCAGGTGGTCGCGCTTGGTGAGCTTGACGAAGTGGTGGCCGGGCACGAGGTCGGGCACGGTGAGGGGCGTGAGGCCCACGTACTTGTCGTCTATGAAGACAGTGGCCTTGTCGGGCGCGGACTCGAGGGTGAGTGCGACGCTCTTGGGGAGGACGGCGGGCCGCGGCCGCGGGGGGGCCTGGGGCTCTTGGACGGCCTGGCGGGCCTGGAACTCGCGGAACTGGGCGGCGACACGCGGGTCGGCCACGCCTTCGAGGACCCAGGCGATGAGCTTCTTCTCGTCGGCGCGGCCGCTGGTGCGCAGGACGGCGAAGAGGCGGTCGCTGGCGGCGGGGCCCATCTTCTGGAGGGCGATGGCGGCCTTCCAGCGCACCTGCTCGTCGGCGTCGCGGAGGGCCGCGAGGAGGCTGGGCACGGCGTCGGGGTCGAGGGTGTTCTGGAAGACCCAGGCGGCGCAGCGGCGGCACTCGATGGATTCGCTCTGGAGCTGTTCGAGGACGGCGCGGGTGGCCTGGTTGCCGAACTTGGTGAGCGAGGTGGCGGCCTTCCAGCGGGTGTCTTCGTCCTTGTCGGCCATGGAGGCGGCAAGGGGCTCGATGGCGGCGGGGTCGGCGATTTCGCCGAGGAGGTAGGCGGCACTCTGGCGCACGCGGCCGCGGCGGTCTCGGAGGGCCTCGACGAGGCCGGGCACGGCGGCCTTGCCCATCATCTTGAGGGCGGTCTCGGCCTTCCAGCGGGGGCGTTCCTTCTCGAGGTTCAGGCCGTCAATGAGGCGGGGGATGGCCGGCTCGCCGAGGGCGCCGAGGGCGACGGTGGCCTTCCATTGGGCGTCATCGTCGGGGTCGTCGAGCATGGCGTAGAGTTTGGGGATGGCGGCGGCGGCCTTGGCCTTGCCGAGGGCCTCGGCAGCGGCCGAGCGGCGCGGGGCCTCGGGCGAGTCGAGCTGGTCGAGCAGCTCGGTGAGCTTCTCGGGCTCGAGCCGGGGCGGCGCGGCCGCGTCGTCGCCGCCCCGGGCGACGGCGAGGGCGGCAAGGGCGAGCAGGGCGGAGAGGGTCCGGCACATGGCGCCTCCTCGTGGGTTCGTATGCCACGTACATCGTACCCGGCCAGCCGCGTGGGTTGTCAGGCATTTGTAAAACGATGTAAAAGAATGCCTGCCCCTGGCCCGCCGCACGCCTTCCGCTGTCGAGCAGCGCTCCGATAGCGGGCCGGGTTCACTGTGCGGGCTTCAGCCCGTGCCTTCAACCTCCCGCGGGTTTGAAACCCGCGGGAGGCTCCGCTCGAATGCCAGCCTCGCGCCGTCAGCGCAGGGCGAGGAGGACGGCGAAGCGCCCGGTGGTGCCGCCGGAGGCGCGATGGGAGAAAAAAAGGTCGGGGTGGCAGCGGGTGCACAGGCGCGGCGTCTCGATGCGGCAGGGATCGAGGCCGGCCTGGGCGAGCTGGGCCGCGTTGGCGGCCCAGAGGTCCAGGTGCCACCGGCCGTGGCGGCGGGCGAGGAAGCGGTCGCCCCCGGGCAGCGCGGCGCGGGCCTCGGCGGCCACGTCGTCGCCCACCTCGTAGCAGCATGGGCCGATGGAGGGCGCCACGGCGGCCACGAGGTCGGCGGGCCGGCAGCCGAAGAGGCGCTCCAGGGCCTGCACCGTGCGCCGGGCGATGCCGCCCAGGGTGCCGCGCCGGCTGGCGTGGGCGAGGCCGATGGCGCGCCGGGCAGGGTCGGCCAGGGCCACGAGCGGGCAGTCGGCCGAAAAGGCCGCGAGCACGAGGCCGGGCGTGTCGGTGATCAGCGCATCGGTGTCGGGCAGGGCGGCGGCGAGGTCGCGCGCGCCCCGGCCGCGATGGACCTCGGTGGCCCAGGCCACGGCGTTGCCGAGCACCTGGGCGCCGGCGACCACCGAGTCGAGGTCCACGCCCAGGGCGGCGCAGACGCGGCGGCGGTTTTCGAGCACGGCGCGGGGGTCGTCGCCCACGTGGAGGCCCAGGTTGAGGCTCTCGAATGGCCCGCGGCTCACGCCGCCGGCCCGTGTGGAGACGGCATGGACCAGGCCGTGGAGGCCGGCGAGGGATTCGAGGTGGTGCAACATCGGCGCTTCCCGCTCTCCACCGTCAGCGGGGGCGGATGCAAGGCGCGGCGTCGCAGTCCCGCGTGGATTTCCGCACAGACCCTAGCATCTTGGCCGCCCCTCATCAAGCGCCGGTTGCCCACTGGGCGAACTCGCTGGGAGTTCCGCCTTCAGGCGGTCTGCTGCCCTGGGGCGAGCCGCGCCAGCCGCTGAGGGCCGCCTGAAGGCGGGACTCCAAGCGGGGGTGATGCTCCGGCGGTGTTTGGGCGATGCGGCTTCAAGTTGCGGACGCGGGCCGGGGCGGCTATAATCCGGCTCGGCGCGGGAGACGCCACGGAGACGGCCTTGCGGCAGAAGCCAGAGCTGGTGATCGGCCTGATGTCGGGCACGTCGTACGACGGCATCGCGGCGGCGCTGGTGGCGGTGCGCGGCGCGGGCCTGGCCACACGGGCCGAGCTGCGGGCCTTCGAGACGTATCCCTACCCGCCCGCCGTGCGGCGGCTGGTGGCGGCCGCCTCGGCCCCGCCGACGGGCACGGTGGACCTCGTGTGCCGGGCGAACTTCGTGCTGGGCGAGCGGTTCGCCGAGGCGGCGGTGCGCATCGCCCGGAGGGCGCGGGTGGCGCTCGGCCGCGTGGCGCTGATCGGCTCGCACGGGCAGACGATTCACCACCTGCCCGCCGCGTCGCCCCCCTCGACGCTCCAGATCGGCGAGCCGGCGGTGATCGCCGAGCGCACGGGGGTGACGACGGTGGCCGACTTCCGGCCGCGCGACGTGGCGGCCGGCGGCCAGGGCGCGCCGCTGGTGCCCTATGTGGACTATCTGCTCCTGCGGCATCGCACGCGGGGCCGGCTGGTGCTGAACATCGGCGGCATCGCCAACTTCACGCACCTGCCTCCCGCCTGCCGGCCCAGCGACGTGCTGGCCTTCGACACCGGGCCGGGCAACATGCTGCTCGATGCGCTCGTGGGCCTGCTCACGCGCGGCCGCCGCACCTTCGACCGCGACGGGGCCCTGGCCGCGCGGGGCGCCGTGTCGCAACCGCTTCTCCGCAGGCTCTTGCGCCACCCCTACCTGCGGCGAGAACCGCCGAAGTCCACGGGCCGCGAAACGTTCGGCGTGCCGTTCGCCGAGCGCCTGCTGCGCGCGGGCGGCCTGGCGCCCGAGGATCTGCTGGCCACGGTCACAGCCTTCACGGCAGCGAGCATCGCCGACGCGCACCGGCGCTTCGTGGCCCCGCGCGGGCGGGTGGACGAGGTGATCGCCAGCGGCGGCGGGTGCCACAATCGCACGCTGATGCGGCGGCTGGCCGAGACCTTCGCGCCTGTGCCGGTGCGCCTGTCGGACGACTTCGGCATTCCCGCCGATGCGAAGGAGGCGATGGCCTTCGCCATCCTGGCCCACGAGACGATGGCCGGCCGCCCCGGCAATCTGCCGAGCGCCACCGGCGCGGCCCGCCCCGTGGTGCTGGGCAAGATCGTGCCGGGGAGATAGGAACGCCCTATGAATGGCCACCCCCTCGACCAGGCGGCGACCGAGCAGCGCAACCCCGCCAGCGAACGGCTCGACGAGATGAGCGCGCTGGAGATCGTGGACCTGATGAACGCGCAGGACCATCTGGTTCCGGCGGCGGTGCACGCCGCGCGCGAGGCGATCGCCCAAGCGGTCGAGATCGTGGTCGCAGCATTCCGCGCCGGCGGGCGGCTCTTCTACCTCGGGGCCGGCACCAGCGGGCGCCTGGGCACGCTCGACGCGGCCGAGTGCCCGCCCACGTTCGGCACTGACCCCGAGCAGGTGCAGGCCGTGATCGCGGGGGGCCGGGAGGCGCTGGTGCGGGCCGTCGAGGGTGCCGAGGATCGCGCGGCGGACGCGGCGGCCGCGCTGCGCGAGCGCGGGTTCGGGCCGGCCGACGTGCTGGCCGGCATTGCGGCCTGCGGCCTCACGCCCTTCGTGCGCGCGGGCCTCGCCTTCGCCGCCGGCCTGGGCGCGCGCACGCTGTTCATCACCTGCAACCCCCGCCTGGACCCGATGCCGGGCGCCGACGTGGTGATCGCGCTCGACGTGGGGCCCGAGGTTCTCACGGGCTCGACGCGCCTGAAGGCCGGCACGGCCACGAAGCTGGCACTCAACACCCTCACCACGGCCGCGATGGTGCGCCTGGGCAAGTGCTACGGCAACCTGATGGTGGACCTGCGGGCCACGAACGAGAAACTGCGCGTGCGGTCGGTGCGCATCCTGCGGCAGTTGTGCGGGCTCGACGACGCGGCGGCCCGCCGCGTGCTCGCCGAGGCAGGCGGCGGGCTCAAGGTGGCCATTCTGATGGCCCGGCGCGGCCTCGCCCGCGACGAGGCGGCGGCCCTCCTGGCCCAGCACCAGGGCATCCTGCGCCGCGCGCTGGAGGGCTGACTCTCAGCCCGACGAGCGGTGCGTGTGCGCCACGGTGGCCACGAGGACCTCGGCCGCTCCGCCCGCGCGCAGCACCCGCGCGCATTCGTGGGCCGTGGCCCCCGTGGTGAACACGTCGTCCACCACGAGCACGCGCCGGCCGAGCACGCCCCGCCGCCATGGCGCGCGAAGGGCGAAGGCCCCGCGCACGTTGGCCCCGCGGCGCAGGCCCGAGAGGGCGGTCTGAGTCTCGGTGGCCCTTCGCCGCACGAGCAGGCGCGGCGCGAGCCGGAGGTCGAAGCGGATGGCCAGTTCGCAGGCCAGCAGCATGGCCTGGTTGAAGCCGCGGCTCAGCCGCCGCCGCCAGTGCAGCGGCACGGGCGCCACGAGGTCCACCGCGCGGCTCAGGCCGCTCTCGGCCAGGAAGTCGCCGAGCAGCGCGCCCAGGGCATGGGCGAGCGAGGCCCTGCGGCCGAGCTTGAACTTCAGGATCAGCTCACGAGCCTTGCCCTCATAGCGCAGCGGGGCCACGGCGCGCGCGAAGGCGAGATGCCGGTTCCGGCAGGCGGCGCACCCGGCCGCGGTGCGCGCGTGGGAGCCCACTGCGTCGCCGCAGCGCGGGCAGGCGTGCTCGCCGACCCACGGGAGAGCTCGATGGCACGCGGCGCAGAAGTGGCGGCGCGGGCGCTCCAGCGGCACGCCGCACGCGACGCAGGACTCGGGGAAGGCCAGGCGCCAGAACGGCTCGAGCGCGAGCAGCAGCCCCGGCCGCCGCGCCGCTTCAGGTGGGCAAGGGCAGGCCGAGGGTGAGGAGGAGGCGCTGCCAGGTGACATAGTCCTCGTAGCCGATGGGCGAGGTGAAGGTAAGGTCGTGCCAGTTCTCCTCCTCGTGGTCGGCCAGGCGGCGCACGCCGGCGGCCAGGCGCGGCCGAGGGGCGAAGCGGACGATCTCGCGCGCCAGGCGCGCCACGCGGCTGAAGCGCGCGGGCCGGCGCTGCATCGCGTGGAAGTCCAGCTCGTAGGTCAGCAGGCGCAGCCGACGCGGGGGGGCGCCGGCGAAGACCTCGATGACGTAGTCGTAGACGGGCTCCTGCTCGGTGCGGCTCTGGGCGCGCGGGCGGAGCGGGCGGCTCAGCGGCGACCAGCTCTCCTCCAGGGCGTCGGGCTCGAGGTCCAGCTCCACGCGGGCCGCCACCACCAGCTCCACGGTGGGCCAGGGCGCGCTCTCGTCGCCGCTGGGGAGGAGCTGGCCGCGCAGGCCGTCGGGCGCGAAGTTCGGGTTGCGCAGACGCAGCGGCTTGAGGGGCTCGGGCAGGGCGCGCATGGGCACCGCGCCGGCCGTGACGCCGGCCTCGGCGAGGCGCGCCACGAGGCGGCGGGCCGTGTCGGCGGGCACGTCGCGCGCGAGGAAGCCCTTGGTCATCTGCACCCCGCGCGTGATCTCGAAGGAGGGCAGGCCCACGGCCGAGGCGACGAGGCGGGCCACCCGTCGCAGGTTCAGCGCGTCGCCCGTCAGCCGCACGAGCGCGCACGGGCCGTCGAAGCCCTCGGGCGGCTCGAGCGGTTCTGCGGGTCTGGGGGGGCGTTCCGGGCGGGGCGCCTGGGCGGGGGCCTCGCCGCGCAGGCGCTGGGCCTCGGCGGCCAGGGCGGCGGCCACCCGCTCGGCCTCCTCGAGCAAGGCGGCGAGCGGGCCCCCGCGGTCGCGGCGGCAGAAGCCGCTGAGGAGCGCCTCCGCGCGCGCCCGCACCGCGGCGTCGGCGTCGGCCAGGGCGCGCGCCAGAGCGGGCGCCACGCGCGGGTCGTCGAGCTCGGCGAGCGCCTCGGCCGCCTCGAGCCGCGCGCGCGCCTCGGGCGCGTGGGCCAGCCGCTCCGCCAGTTCCTCGAATCCGCTCACGCCGGTCTCCTGCCGCCTGCGCTGATTCTAGCGGGGGCCGATCGCCCTGTCAATGGCCGACGGGGGACGTGAATGGATGGGGCGTTCGGGCGACGGGGGAGAGCCGACATGGGCCCGCCGGCGCCCCGCGGGTGCGGGACGCCGGCGGGCGGTGGGACGGGAGATGCCTACGACTTCTTGCTGGTCTTGACGAGCATCTCGCCATAGACCTGCTCGACCTTGCGTTTGCCGCACTTGGGACACTTGGGCTTGCGCTGGTCGAATTCGGCCCAGGTCATGGTGACCTGGAACTTCTTGTTGCACTCGAGGCACCGGTAGTCGTAGGTCGGCATGGTGCAGGGCCTCCTCGCTTAGAAGTCGCCGCCGCCGTACTCGCCGCCCGGGCCGCCGGGGCCGCCGGGGGCCGGCTTCTTCTCGGGAATCTCGGCGACCAGGCAGTCGGTGGTCAAGAGCAGGCCGGCGACGCTCGCGGCGTTCTGGAGCGCGCAACGCACGACCTTGGTGGGGTCAATGATGCCGGCCTCGATCAGGTCGCAGTACTTGTCGGCCAGGGCGTCGTAGCCCTCGGTGGGCTTCATGTCGCGAGTCTTCTCGAGCACGACGGCGCCGTCGAGGCCGGCGTTGTCGGCGATCTGCTTGAGGGGCGCGGTGAGGGCGCGGCGCACGATGTCGGCGCCGATGGCCTCGTCGCCCTTGAGCTTGAGGGAGTCGAGGGCGTCAATGGCGCGGCACAGGGCCACGCCGCCGCCGGGCAGGATGCCTTCCTCGACGGCTGCGCGGGTGGCGTGCAGGGCGTCTTCGACGCGGGCCTTCTTCTCCTTCATCTCGACCTCGGTGGCGGCGCCCACGTTGATCTGGGCCACGCCGCCGGCCAGCTTGGCCAGGCGCTCCTGGAGCTTCTCGCGGTCGTAGTCGCTCGTGGTGATCTCGATCTCGTGCTTGATCTGCTTGATGCGGCCCTGGATGGCGTCCGACGAGCCGGCGCCCTCGATGATCGTCGTGTTGTCCTTATCCATGACGACCTTCTTGGCGCGGCCCAGGTCGCCCAGCTCGATCTTGTCGAGCTCGATGCCGAGGTCCTCGAAGAAGGCCTTGCCGCCGGTCAGGATGGCGATGTCCTGGAGCATGGCCTTGCGGCGGTCGCCGTAGCCGGGGGCCTTGGCGCAGGCGCACTTGAGGGTGCCGCGGAGCTTGTTGACGACCAGCGTGGCCAGAGCCTCGCCCTCGACCTCTTCGCAGATGATCACGAGCGGCTTGCCGCTGCGGGCCACCTTCTCGAGGAGCGGGATGAGCTTCTGGACGCTGGAGATCTTCTTCTCGTGCACCAGAATGTAGGGGTCCTCGAGCACCGCCTCCATCGAGTCGGGGTCGGTGACGAAGTATGGGCTCTGGTAGCCGCGGTCGAACTGCATGCCTTCGACCCACTCGACCGCGGTCTCCATCGTCTTGCCTTCCTCGACCGTGATCACGCCGTCCTTGCCGACCTTTTCCATGGCGTCGGCGATCATCGTGCCGATCTCGGAGTCGTTGTTGGCCGCGATGCAGCCGACCTGGGCGATCTCCTTCTTGCCCTTGACGGGGATGGACATCTTCTTGAGGCGCTCGACGACAGTTTCGACCGCCTTGTCAATGCCGCGCTTGAGGAGCATGGCGTTGGCGCCGGCGGTGACGTTCTTGAGGCCCTCCTCGAAGATGGCCTCGGCCAGCACCGTGGCCGTCGTGGTGCCGTCGCCGGCCGTGTCGGACGTCTTGGACGCGACCTCGCGGACGAGGCGGGCGCCCATGTTCTCGTACTTGTCCTTCAGGTCAATCTCTTTCGCGACCGTCACGCCGTCCTTCGTGACGGTGGGCGCGCCCCAGCTCTTCTCGAGGATGACGTTGCGCCCCCGGGGGCCGAGCGTGACCTTCACGGCACGCGCCAGGATCTTCACGCCCCGGCGAATGCCCTCGCGCGCTTCCTGGTCGAATGCAAGTTGCTTGGCTGGCATCGCTGTCTCTTCCTCCGAAAATGCCTGTCGGATGGCCGGACGCCCGGCGGATCAGCCCTGGACGATGCCCAGGACGTCGTCTTCCTTCATGATGAGGTACTCGTTGCCGTCGAGCTTGACCTCGGTGCCCGAGTACTTGCCGAAGAGGATGGTGTCGCCCTTCTTCACCTGCATCGGGATGAGCTTGCCGTCCTCCGTGCGGCGGCCTTCGCCGACCGCGATCACCTTGCCCTGAATCGGCTTCTCCTTCGCCGTATCGGGCAACACGATGCCGCCTGCCGTCCGCTCCTCCGCCTCCAGCCGCTCCACGAGAAGACGGTCGCCCAGCGGGATCAGCTTCGTTGCCATCCTTGCCTCACTCCTTTCTCGTCCTCTGACGGAACCTCGCAGCGAGCGGGGCGGCCCAATCCGCCACGCGCCTCACCATTTCCCTGCGACCAGCGTTTCCACAGAGCAAAAACCGTGCCCTTCTCCAATGGCTCCGGCGGCTCTCGGCCTCAAATCCCGATTCCACAGGCTCTTACGCAACGCCGTCGAGACGGCCCGTGGCCCGGCGTCCCCTGCCACATTGGCAGCGCCCCCCCAACGCCCCGGCGGCCGCCTGCCAAGCTGACAGCCGCCCGGGCCACCGGCTCGCGAGCGGACGCCCGCGGGCGGCCGCCCGCCGCGCCCTGCCCGGTGCTGCCCCAGGAACTCCGGGCTGCGACCCGCCCCCAACCGCGTCCAATCGCCAGTTCCCTGCCCTGCGCCCATACTTGCTCATCGTCCGGACACGGCCGGTATGGCCGGAACAACGAGAATCGCCCATTCTCCTCCTTCCGTCCATACTTGCTCACCCTCTCCCCCTCAAAGTTGAGCAAGTATGGACGCGCGCCTTGGGGCCGCACCGCTCCAGCGACATTTCCCCTCGCCCCGCGAGGCGGCCTCGCCACTCATAACGGCCTGTTATCACACGGTTTACGTCTTCACAGTGCTCCATCGTGTCCATTCCGTGCCCGTCCGCCGCGCCAGGCACCGCTGGTTTGCCGACCCGCGGAAGGTGGATGCGCGAGGGCGACGGCCCGCCTCCGCCGCCTCTCTCGCCGTACGCTCCGCGTGAGGGCGAGTCTCCGCACGCTCCCGTGGCCATTCTCTCCTCCCCTCGCGTCTACTCCAACGGGGACGTGCGGCGGCTTCAATGGGGCCACGCCCATGAGGACGTGGAAACTGCGGCCCTGGGAGGGCGGGGCCGCGTCGCCCGTGTGCTTCAATGGGGCCACGCCCATGAGGACGTGGAAACGCGACATCCTGGCCGGCAGGGGCTACCTCGGCGACATGTGCTTCAATGGGGCCACGCCCATGAGGACGTGGAAACTGCTGCGCGATGGCGACGTGCTGTTTGACGATGATCTGCTTCAATGGGGCCACGCCCATGAGGACGTGGAAACGCGAAAGGCCGACGTTGGCGACACACACCTGACGGTGAGCTTCAATGGGGCCACGCCCATGAGGACGTGGAAACTGTGGTATGTTCTACTCATTGTAGGAGCAACGAGAATGCTTCAATGGGGCCACGCCCATGAGGACGTGGAAACCTGATGAAGACGGCTGTGGTGGACACGGTGAATGTGCTTCAATGGGGCCACGCCCATGAGGACGTGGAAACGGGGAAGTCGCCGGGATCGTCCGAACCCGTGGCATCCAGCTTCAATGGGGCCACGCCCATGAGGACGTGGAAACTCGCGCTGAGGGCGCCGCGGATGGATTGGCCGATGCCGCTTCAATGGGGCCACGCCCATGAGGACGTGGAAACAACGAGTATCGCACAAGCCACTGTTACCTGGAGTGCGCTTCAATGGGGCCACGCCCATGAGGACGTGGAAACGCATGCTCGTTCTCTCTTCACTCCCGCCAGGAATCACGCTTCAATGGGGCCACGCCCATGAGGACGTGGAAACGGTAGTGCGGTATGTTCGTCATCATAGGAGACACGAGCTTCAATGGGGCCACGCCCATGAGGACGTGGAAACGTGGGTCAGCCTCACCATGCTGGACACGTTTCGCGCCGCTTCAATGGGGCCACGCCCATGAGGACGTGGAAACGAAGGGCACTACCTGCTAAACGGAAGCGTCACTGTGGGCTTCAATGGGGCCACGCCCATGAGGACGTGGAAACTCCAATCGTCTCCCGGCTGTGCAAAGTCCAGTTACTGCTTCAATGGGGCCACGCCCATGAGGACGTGGAAACCGGCTTCCTCTGCGGCTTTTTTGAGGCCAAGCACAAGGCTTCAATGGGGCCACGCCCATGAGGACGTGGAAACTGCGATGATTGCCAGCACATCAGCATCTGCCGCGAGCGGCTTCAATGGGGCCACGCCCATGAGGACGTGGAAACCCCGAATGAGGCCCACACGGTCCCCTACAGCGCCCGAGCTTCAATGGGGCCACGCCCATGAGGACGTGGAAACAGTGCCCACCTCAAAGGCTTGGGGCTGGGCAGTTTGCGTCGCGGTTTGCGAGCGCGACGCGAAAACGGGCCATGAAAGAAGCGTTCCTGATAGGCCCCCTTCGCAAAACATTGGAGAATCAGGGCTTAGGATTGCGAGAGGGTGCTGGGGTTCTGGGGGCCACCCTCGCGCTCGCGCGGGCGAAGTGATGCGCTGGGGGTCTGAGCGTGCTGGCAGGAGGGCGTTGCGCGTCATGGGTCGCCAAGCCTTTGAAGCGTGCCTCGACAGATCGGTTCCGCGTGCAGGCGTGCGCGGCCAGCCGGCTGGTCCGAGTCAGATCAAAGGCCCCAGAAGGCCACGCTACGAACGCGCCGCCAGGGGGCCGATGGGACGCGGGACGTGCCGCTCACGATCCGAGCCCCGGGCGCAGGGCTCATCGGTGGTCCAGCAGCCGGGTTGGCCATGGCGCGCGGCCTTGATCCGGGTGCTGCGCGAGCTATTGCCCACTTCGACCCGTGCAGTATACCAAAGGGCGGGCGGGGAAGGCAAGAGGGCGATGACGCCGCGGCGCGGGCCGGAATTGCAGGCAGGGTGATTGTCTCTGGAGCCTGAAGGGCTCGCATG